>Ga0272448_1000164_pt1 | contig 99574 bp, 76 predicted proteins | sample YNPCB0191_FD_202220 | JGI IMG/M metagenome (GOLD analysis project Ga0272448, IMG submission 202220) | Hot spring sediment microbial communities from Yellowstone National Park, WY, United States - YNP-CB-019-1 | ecosystem: Environmental > Aquatic > Thermal springs > Hot (42-90C) > Sediment... | reverse complement strand
CGCCGGTCGTGATCCCGGGCGAGATGTCGGTGGCGGACAAAAAGGCGGCTGCTCGCGCACTGGCAGAAGAAAAAAAACGGGAATCCGAAAAGCGCGACAAAAACGTCTCCAAGCGCGAGAAGGACAATTCCAGCCGCAGTCAACCCAAACCCCAACCATCGGTTCGTTTTAGGAAATAGTTATGAAACGGATTCATTTGACCAGTAGGGCAATCTTCCTCGCCGTTGCAGCACTTGACGCGATGGCCGCGAGCGAGACCGGCACGGTGCGAGTCCCGCCGGTGCCGAACGCGACGACCAATGAATGGCCTGTGATTGAGTTTGTCGAAGCGCCCATTCAGGCGGTTCTGGATTACTACGGACGTTTGACCCAGCGTTCCGTCGTTGCTGCGACCAACGTCGTCGGCGTGGTCAACTTTCGCAGTCAATCGGCGCTAAGCCGCGAAGAAATCGTTCAAGCCCTCGACAGTGTTCTGGCGGTCAACGGTTACATGGCCGTCCCCATCGGGGAAAAGATTCTCAAAATCGTGCCGTTCTACGCCGCCAAACAAGAAGCGCCGAGGGTGGGAGCCGGCCCTGAGGAACCGCTGACGCCCAGCGACGCGCTGGTGACGCGGGTGGTGCCGTTGCAAATGGCCGATGTGAGCGATGTGGTGGGCGCGCTTCAACCGTATCTGCACTCCTACGGTCAATTGGTCGCGCTTCCCAAATCCAACAGCATTCTCATCACTGACTCAGCCAACAATGTTGCTCGGATTCTCGAAATCCTTTCGTTTTTGGATCGTTCTGCGCGTCGCTCGATGGAAACCAAGGTCTATGTGCTCAAACATGCTCGCGCGGTGGACATTCTGCCGCGGATTCAGGCGATTGTTGCCGACACCACCTCCAGTGGCCGAACGGTACCAGCCGTTTCCAGCACGGCGACGGCGCCGATGCCGCCGACGCCGTCGGTTCCCTCGACGACGAGCCGTAGCACCAGCGTGCCGGGCGCGGTGGGGGTGCCCTCGTCGGGGTCGGTTGTCATCGCGCGACCGAGTGCCACGGGGGAAGAGACCGCCATTGAAGGGAAGGTCATCATCACTTCCGATGATCGCACCAACAAAATCATTGTGCACTCGCGCCCATCGAATTTTCCCTTCTTCGACAAACTGATTGCGGAACTGGACGCACTGGTCGAGCCGGAAATCATCACCAAGGTCTTCCCCCTGCAGAACGGAGAAGCTCCCGAAATCGCCCAGATGCTCACCATGCTGATTTCCGGTATCCCGTTCTTGCCCACGCGCACCACCGGGGGCCGCGGCGCCAGCACGTTTCAGCCGCTGAGCATGGCCGGGTTCGGTGGACTCGGCGGTTTTGGCGCCTTTGGACCCTTTGGCATTTCGGGAGCCACGAGCAGCAGCGCGGCGCAGTTGAGCGCCATGCAAGCCCGCCTGCAGGCCAGCGGGTTCATGAAATACCCGGAAAGCGTCCGCATCTTGCCCGACACACGCACCAATGCTCTGCTCATCATGGCCAGCCGCGAGGACATGACCCGACTGGAAGAACTCGTCAGAAGCCTCGACGCTCAACTGGCACAAGTCCTCATCGAAGTCATCATTGGCGAAGTCGTGCTCACCGATGAACGCGAGACCGGCGTGGACGTCGTTCAGCGTATTCTGCGTGGGGGACAACTCAAAACCTACGGCGGCACGCGCACCGGAACCGAAGGCCCACCCGCTGCCGCCAAGCCGCTGGACTTGACCTCGGCGGCCGTGGGGAGCACGCCGGCGGGCGCGGCGGTTTCCAGCGCGCTGACCTATTTCGCCACGTTTGAAGGGTTGCGTCTGGACGCGGTGTTGCGGATGTTGGCCAGCGACCGGAAATTCCGCGTGCTCTCCACGCCGATCATTCAGACCCTGCACAACCAGCAGGGCAGCATTGTGGTCGGCGAATCGCGTCCGGTCATTACCGCGTCGCTGTCCAGCGTCTCGGCCGTGACCTCCACCAGTCAGGTGGCCAATGCCCTGCAATCCAACGTCGAATACAAGGACATTGCCATCGAGCTGAACGTGACGCCGCGGGTCAATCCCGACGGCTTTGTCACGATGGACATCAACCAAAAGATCAACGACATCGCCGGCACGGCCAACATCAGCGGCTCCAGTCTGCCCGTCATTTCCAAACGGGAAGCGCGTTCTTCGGTCATGGTCAAAGACCAAAACACCATTGTGCTGGGCGGTCTCATCAAACAAACGAAGCAACTGGATGTGACGAAAGTGCCATTCTTGGGCGACATCCCGTTGTTCGGGGCGCTGTTTCGAGATAAACACACGGTAGATGTTCGCACGGAGCTGATCGTGTTCATTCGTCCAACGGTCCTGCGCGACGATGCGGCAGCCGGCGCCGAAGCGAAACGTCGCACCGAAATGCTCGAATCGGCCAAGGAACTGGATCTGAAGAAGAAGCTGTTTGATTCTGCCCCGCCCGCTCCGACGAACGCGCCGCCGCCCGCCGAGCTGGCTCCTGCGGCCCGACCAAAACAGACGCCGTCGTCGAACTTCGCGCCGTCTCGGCCGCGCTAAAACCGAATGAGCACGGGCCGGGCAATTCTGTTGTACGCTGTCGCTGTGCTCGTCGTGAGCGCGGTCGCGGCCCCGTGGATCTTTTGGGCTGTGGCAGCGTGGGGCGACTGGCCTTTTCGTCGCGTATTCGACCGCGTCATTCTGGTCATGGCGTTGCTTGGACTCTGGCCGTTGTTGCGGTCGGCGGGAATCCGTTCGTGGCGCGAATTGGGGTTTGTTTCGTCGCGCGGTTGGCTGCGGCAATGTCTGCTGGGCGCTCTGGTGGGGATGGTGTCCTATGGGGTAGGGGGGCTGTTGTTGGCGCCGGCGTTGCGCGTGGGAACACGCCCGTGGTCGGTCGCGGGTTTTGTTGCCACCGGCGTCGTGGTCGCGCTAATCGAGGAAACGTTTTTTCGCGGCGGCCTGCAAAACGTGTTGCAGCGCCAGCTCCCAGGCTGGCTGGCGGTTCTGTTGGTGAGCGGCTTTTATTCGGTGCTGCATTTTCTGAAACCGGCGGCTGCCCATATTCCGGCCGAGGCCGTATGCTGGACGAGCGGTTTTGAGTATCTCGGGAGGATCGCCCTTTGTTTCGTCCAGCAAACGGACATTGGGCGCAGCGCGGTGACCCTGTGGCTGGCGGGGATCGTATTGGGCTGGGGATTTGTGCGCACAGGCGCATTGTGGCTGAGCATCGGGTTGCATGCCGGTTGGGTGTTCGCGCTGAAAACACTGGCCTGGCTTGGCGGAGGTTCGTTGCTGGATCGCCCCGTTGTCTGGCCGGTCCTGCTGTTGGTATTGGGAGGCATCGAAGGATGGTCACGGCGAAAGAATGGATAGGGGCGGCCACCGATTTGTTGTATCCGCGCAACTGCCAGCTTTGTTGCCAATCGCTTTCGCCACAAGAGCGGGGCGTCATCTGCGCGGCGTGTCTGGAACTGGTGCCGTGGATCAAGCCGCCGTTCTGTTCCCGATGCGGGTTACCCTTTTCGGGCGCGCTGGACGGCGCGTTTGAGTGCGGGTATTGCAGGGAACTGGAGTTGCACTTCAGCCGTGGCGTTGCGGCCTGTCTGGCGCGCGGCGTTGTCCTGCATGCGATTCACGAATTCAAATACCATCGAAAACTCTATTTCGGACCGCATTTGGCCGAATGGATCGTGACGGCAGCCCGTGAGTATGTGCCGTGGAACGCGGTGGACGTGGTCGTCCCCGTGCCGTTGCACCCACGCAAGAAGCGGGAGCGCGGCTTCAATCAGGCCGAGTATCTCGCCGAGAAGGTAGGAGAAGCGTTTGGTGTGCCGGTCATGAAGCGCGGGTTACGGCGGTTGCGCGATACTCCAACGCAAACCCGTTTGGATCGTGAGCAACGGGTGAAAAATCTCGAGGGCGCCTTCGACGCGCCCGATAAAACCCTCTGGAAGGGGCGGCACGTGTTGTTGGTGGACGATGTGTTTACCACTGGCGCAACGCTGGACGCCTGTGCTAGAGTCCTGCGCCGTGCGGGAGCCGCAGACGTCTGCGTGTTGACCGTGGCCCGCGCCGCTTTCGTGTAACCGTGAAATTATGTTTGAGAAAAAACCAAAACTAACCGCCTCGAAGACCAAGAAACGCGATATCCCCAGTGGCCTTTGGGTCAAGTGCGATGGTTGCGGCGAGATGATTTACAGCAAGGAACTGGAAAACAACCTGAAGGTCTGCCCCAAATGCGAACATCATTTCCCGATGACCGCCCGCGAGCGGATTGCCTCGTTGGCGGACGCGGGAAGTTTTCAGGAAACCAACGCCGACATGACGAGCGTGGACGTGCTGAACTTCACGGGAGCAGCCTCCTACAGCGAACGACTCAAAACCTACCAGCGCCAAACGGAAATGAACGACGCGGTCCTCACGGGCCTCTGTCGCATCTGCGAGCACGATGTGTCGCTGGCGGTGATGGATTTTGCGTTTCTGGGCGCGAGCATGGGGTCGGTGGTGGGAGAAAAAATCACCATCGCCATCGAAACGGCCACGGCACGGAAAATCCCCGTCGTCATTGTGGCCGCCTCCGGTGGCGCGCGCATGTACGAGGGCATCATCAGCCTGATGCAGATGGCCAAGACCAGCGGCGCGGTGGCTCGGCACGCCGACGCCCGTCTCCCGTATCTTTCCGTGCTCACGCACCCGACCACGGCCGGTGTGATGGCGAGTTTCGCCTCGCTCGGTGACGTCATTATCGCCGAACCGAAAGCGCTGATTGGTTTTGCCGGCCCTCGGGTCATCAAGGAGACGACGCAACAAGAGTTGCCCGAAGGATTTCAGACCAGCGAATTTCTCCTCGAACGGGGTCTGATTGATCTCATTGTCCCGCGCCGGCGACTGCGTGAGACAATCGGGAAGCTGCTCGATTATTTCTGCGGCCGCAACGGACATAAGTTCCGGGCAGTGTGACCTACCGCGAAGCCATCCAATTCTTGAGCGGCCTGCAGGTGTTTGGCCAGCGATTCGGCCTGGAGACCATGCGCGAATTGCTCCAGCGAATCGGCAACCCACAGCACTCTCTCCGTTTCCTGCACATCGCCGGCACCAATGGCAAGGGGAGCGTCGCCGCCATGTGTCACTCCGTGCTGAGCGCGGCCGGTTACCGCACCGGTCTTTACACCTCCCCCCACCTGGTGAGTTTTTGCGAACGAATCCAGATCAACGGTCAACCCATTCCCGAAACCGATCTCGCACGACTGGTGTCCGAACTCGGGCCGATTCTGGCGACGCTGTCCCACCCAGCGACGTTGTTTGAGTGTGCCACCGCAATGGCCCTGAGGTATTTCGCCGAGCAACAGGCCGAGGTGATCGTATGGGAAACCGGCCTCGGAGGCCGACTGGACGCTACCAACGTGGTCACGCCGCTGGTCAGCGTCATCACCAACGTCGGATATGACCACACACAGTATCTGGGCAACACTCTGTCGCAGATCGCTGCGGAAAAAGCCGGAATCATCAAAGCCGGCGTTCCCGTAGTGACCGCCGCGCAGGGAGACGCGCTCGATGTGGTCCGCCGCGTCGCCGAGCACCACCATTCGACGCTCACCGTCATCACCAGCGGCGTCAACTGCACACCCCTGTTGGGCGCTCATCAGGCGATCAATTGCGCCGTGGCCCAAGCCGCACTTCGTGCCAGTGGAATCCCAATCACCGAAGAACAAATGCTTCGTGGATTAGCTCAAACCCGTTGGCCGGGCCGGTTCGACGTGATTCGCCGTGAGCCATTGTTGATTTTGGACGGCGCTCACAATCCGCCGGGCGCGGAAGCGCTGGCGGCGACGGTGCGTGAACACTGCGCCGGCCGAAGGCTGACGCTGATTCTGGGCATTCTCCGCGACAAGGATTACCCTGCGATCTGCCGCATTCTGGCGCCGTTGGCCGCGCGCATTCTCTGTGTGCCGGTTCCCAACGTTCGCAGCGCCACGGCGGAACAAATCGCTGCCGCTTGCGCTCCCGCTGTTGCCGAGGTCTGCCCGGATCTGGCGGTGGCGCTGCGGAAATCCGAGGGCGAGGACGTTCTCATCACGGGTTCGCTGTTTCTGGTCGGCGAAGCCCTCGCCTTGCTCCGGGGCGGCTTTGGAACGGAGGCGGAGAGGCGACTGCAGTAAACGTTGTTCAATCCATGCCACCTTTTCTGCAAGCGCGAAACATTGGAAAGAAGTTCGGTCCGGTGACGGTGCTGCAGGAGGTGAGTTTCGACGTGCGGAGGGGAGAAATTCACGTCGTGGTGGGCGAGAACGGCGCCGGCAAGAGCACGCTGATGCGCATCCTCAGTGGAGTGTACACTGACTACGAGGGCACGCTGGCTGTGGCAGGGGAAACCGTGCGATTCCGCAGTCCGCTGGACGCGGCGCGGCACGGTATTTCCATGGTGCATCAGGAACTTTCGCTGGTGCCCCAACTCGGCGCGCTGGACAACATCTTCCTCGGCCGCGAGCGCGGGGTGGGTCGTCCCCGCTGGTTGAATCGTGGCGGGCAGATCGAGAGGGCGCAACAGGCACTCGCTCGATTGGGTCTGGACGTGGATTGGGAGACGCCGGTGGAGCAATTCTCGATGGCTGTCCGTCAGTTGATCGAGATTGCCAAGTGCCTAGCATTTGATGCGCAGGTGTTGATTCTCGACGAGCCAACCAGTGCGCTCGACAAAACCGAGGTGCAACGGCTCGAAGAGCTGTTGCGCAGTTTGCGACAGGACGGAAAGGCCATCCTGTACATCACGCACAAAATGGAGGAGATTTATCGTCTGCCCGACCGCATCACCGTGCTGCGCGACGGCAAACACATTTGCACAGAACCCGTGTCCGCGCTGTCCGAAACACAGCTCATTTCCGCCATGATCGGCCGTGAATGGAGCGGAGCCTCTTTGCGACAACCCTGCGCCATCGGCCCGACGCGGCTCGTCGTCAGGGATGTCTGCGTGCCCGACCCACTCGGATCAGGACGACGAATTGTGGACGCAGTCAGTTTCGAGGTGCGAGCGGGAGAGGTTCTTGGCATCGCGGGTCTCGAAGGTTCGGGCAATCACGAACTGTTGCTCGGATTATTCGGGGGGCTGCCCGGTGTGTCGGGCACCGTGCACGTGGACGGGAATCTGCTGGGGGAGTTCTCACCGGCGGAATGCCGTCGAGCCGGTATGGCGCTGCTCCCCAACGACCGAAAAGCCAAAGGATTGGTCGCCGACATGAGCATCCTGCACAACATGACACTGGCAGCTCTCGATGCAATGTCGCTGCGCGGCTGGATTCGACAACGCATTGAGGTTCGAGAAGGCGAGACAATGGCCGGGCGCTTGGCACTGCGTCATTCGGGTCTGCATTCCGCTGTTTCCCAGCTTTCCGGCGGCAATCAACAAAAAGTGGTGCTGGCCCGTTGGCTCCTGAGCCGTCCGTCAGTGTTCCTGCTCGATGATCCAACGCGCGGCGTGGACATAGCGGCCAAACAGGAAATCTATCGCCTCATCAATGAATGCACGGCACAGGGCATGGCCATCGTGATGACCTCCTCGGAAACGCCGGAGCTGCGCGGCTTGGCCGACCGCATTCTCGTGTTGCATCGCGGCCGTATCACCGGCTGTTTCCCGCGCGACGAGGCCACACAAGAACGAATTCTCGCGGCGGCCATGGGCGTCGGTGCGATGCCTTCGATGGAGTCGAAGTCATCATGAAAACGCTTTTCCGCGACATTACTCCCGCGCTTCGCGCGTTGGCTGCGCTGGCGCTTGTGGTGGGATTGGGCTGTGTGTTCAACGCCGGAGGCTCTTTTTTCAAACCGGACACGCACACGGACATGCTGCGGCATATCTCACGTTTTGGCATCCTGGCTTGTGGGATGACGCTGGTCATCATCACGGGCGGCATAGACCTCTCGGTAGGCAGCGTCTTGGGACTGGCTGCCGTCTGTTTTTCCCTGTTCACGATGCATTACCAGTGGCCGTCGTGGCTGGCCATTGTGACGACACTGGGAATCGGCGCGGCCGCAGGCAGCGTATCCGGGCTGTTGACGGCGCGGTTCCGTTTGCAACCGTTCATTGCCACTTTGGCCGCGATGGTATTCGCGCGTGGCATGGCAAAAGCAGTTTCCGGCGGTCAGAAAATTTCCACGGCGGTTCAGTTGGCCGATGGTCGTTACAGTTATCGGGAAGCACCGCCGATTTTTGCGCTTCTCAGTGGCAGATTTTTCGGGACGGATATTTTTGTTGTGACGATTCTGTTTGTTCTGGTCGCCGCGTTGTGTTGGGTGGCTTTGAACAAGTTGGTGATCGGTCGGCACTGGTTCGCCATCGGAGGCAATGAGGAGGCCGCGCGGCTTTCGGGAGTGCCGGTGGTCTCCCGCAAGGTCGCCGTTTATGTCATCTCGGCTGTGTTGGCGGCTCTGGCGGGAATTTGTCAGGCGGCGGATGAACTGCAGGGCGATCCCGAAGCCGGCGCCGGATATGAGTTGACCGCGATTGCGATTGTTGTCATCGGAGGCAGCAATCTCATGGGTGGGCGCGGCGGCATTCTGTTGACACTGCTGGGGACACTGACGATCGGTTATGTCGAGAAAATCCTCAGCCTGAATGCTGTGACAGACGCTTATCGTCTGATGATCACCGGCGTGATTATTGTTTTCGCCGTGTTGTTCCAGGGCGGCTGGAAAATGGCCGAGTTTCTCCGCGCACGGCGGCATGTGGTGCTCACCGCAACCTTATTGACTCTGGGACTCGCACTCGGTTGGCTCGCGGTGCGCAGCCGGCCGCCAGGCGCCGTCGGGCACGGGCGTATCTACGTCGTCGGCATGAGTCAATGCAATCTGGGCGAGCCTTGGCGTGTGCAGATGAACGAGGATATTCGTCGCGCCGCCGAGAAACATCCGAACTTGCGTGTCATTTTCAAAGATGCCCAAAACGACGCGCTCATTCAGCGCGCGCAGATTGAGGAGTTTCTCAGCGCGCAGGTGGATGCGATCATCGTTTCCCCGAAGGAAGCGGCGCCGCTCACGCCGCCGATCCGGCGCGCGTATGAATCGGGCATTCCGGTGATTGTGCTAGATCGGCAAATCCTCGGTGATTCTTACACGACCTATATTTCCGCCGACAATGAGAAGATTGGCGAAGCGGCAGGACGGTGGGCCGCTCAGAATTTTCCGCTCGGCACCAAGATCGTGGAGTTGAAAGGGTTGATGACCAGCACGCCCGCCCAACAGCGGCATTCGGGCTTCCGCCGTGGCATTGAAGGAGCCGGCTTCGAGATCATCTTTGAAGCGGATATGAAATGGCTAGAGCCGAATGCGCGACAGGAGATGGCATCGGCCCTGGCGCGTTTCCCACGGATTGACCTTGTTTACGCGCACAATGATCCAGGAGCGCACGGCGCGTGGCTCGCCGCCCGTGCGGTTGGGCGGGAAAAGGAAATCCGTTTCATTGGAATTGACGCGCTGCCGCAAGAGGGGCAGGTCTATGTTCAGAAAGGAATCCTGGCCGCGTCCTTTGAATATCCGACGGGTGGCGAGCAGGCCATTGAGGCGGTTTTGAAGGCGCTGCGCGGCGAATCGCTGCCCAAACAGATTCTGCTGCCGTCGCGCGCTTTCATTGGGAAAAAATAAGAACGGTGCTCGGAAAACGATTGATTCAGATGGGCTGCCGTTTACAATGAGTCGCGCGACCCAAAGTGAAGTTATGCACAGACCCCAACCAACGGAGGAATCGCAATGAATCATCCCCACAATTGCTCGCACTGTGTGTCGCGTCGCGATTGCATCAAGACGCTCTCCTTGTCAGCGCTTGGCGTCACGTTGATCGGTTCTGCCACCGAAGCCCCTGCCAAAGGCAGTCCGCAAACCGGGCCGGACGATTACATTGACGCGACCCGGTTGCGACCACGACCGGAGGTGCGAGTCAGCGCGGCGTTTTTCGAGTTTCCGCGTCCCTATTGGCTCGGTTGGCCGGGCACGACCTACGATCTGGATGGTCATCAAAAGGAGTATCGCGGTTTGCTGGAGAAATCCAGCCAGCGACTCGGTTTGCGCACCGACCTGGCCCCGAAACCGATCTCCGACTTGGATGGGGTCAACACGTGGATTCAAAAACTCAAAGCCGAAAAACCGCACGGCATCCTCGTGATCCTTCAGCACATCAAATGCTGGTCGTGGGCCGAAACGGTCGCGAAGGAGACCGGTAGGCCCGTCATTGTGTTTGCGCCCGTGGGCACTGCGTTTACCGGGCACGTCAAACGCGCCTCCCGAGTGCCGGGTTTGCATGTGATCTCGACGCTGGATTGGTCAGCCGTCGAGGAGGGCTTGCGCATGTTCCGGGCGAAACGTCAGTTCGAGGAGACGCGACTGCTGTGGATTCGGAAGAATGAATCCAACGAAACGGTGCTGGACCGATTCGGCACCAAGGTGCGCGCCGTGCCGCGCGACACGTTCAATCTGGCGTTCGACAAACAGCCGGTCACCACCGAAGTGCGCGATGTGGCAAGCGATATGCGCCGCCACGCGCTAAAAGTTGTCGAGCCAAAACCGAACGACATGATCAACTCCGCCCGTTGTCTGGTGACTGCCAAACGGTTGCTGGTCGAGTACAAGGCCAATGCGCTTTCGATGGATTGTTTGGGCATGGTCAGCGCCAAACTGGTGCCGACGCCCCCGTGTTTCGCGTGGACCATTTTGCAAAACCACGGGGTCACGGCAGGTTGCGAAGCGGATTTGTGGGGCGCGATGTCGTTGATGTTGAGCAGCTATCTCGTAGAACGACCGGGATTCATGAACGACCCGGTTCCCGAAACGGCGCATAATACGCTCATTGTAGCGCATTGCACTGCGGGCACTCGCTTGAACGGCTTCAACAAACCACCCGCGCCGTATGTGCTGCGCAATCACTCCGAATCGGCACTCGGAGTGGCCACGCAAGTACTCTGGCCCGTCGGAGAAACCGTAACCCTAATGCGCTTTACCAATGCCAACGAGCTGATTGTGGACACGGGCAAGGTCGTCGCCAACGTCCAAACGCCTCCGGCGGGCGGCTGCCGCACCTCTGTCGAACTGCAAATGCACAACATCGAAGATTGCCGGGATGTGCTCGGGTTTCACCAAGTGGTCACGCTGGGAGATCACCGCCGCATTTTGAAGGGGTTTTGCGAACTCTACGGGATCAAGTTGGTCCATTCGCCCGAGCACCCTACCCTCGCTGAAAGGACGCCATCGTGAACATGGGCCGCGCGATTCTTCTTCTCGGCTCTCTCGCGCTTACCGTCAGCGCTGTCGAGCTGTATTCCCCCGGTTTTCCCAAATCGCACATGGATGCGGAGGGCCGTTTGGTGGAAGACTGGGGCAGGGTCGGCGTGCGCCTCAGCGGCAAAGAGCTGACCTCCGCAGCCACGTTTTGCGTGGAGGCTATCCAACTGGAGCAACGCATCCCGGCAGCGAGGGCGGTCTGTGATCGTGGCCCTGTCACGATGACGTTGACAGCCTACCGCGCGCCGATCTGGCCTTCGGGCGTGGACGTGCTTCTGGTGCGGGTGGAGGAAACGAAAGGGAAACCGACAGAGGTGACGGTCGGCCTGGATTTGCCAGCCAAAACTCGCATCGGCACTCGCACTGCGACATTGGGCGGGCGAACCGTGGTGAGCTTTCCCGAACCGAACCCAGAAGAGGTGCGCTGCCGCGAATGGGGACATTGCGACGACGCAGTTTCAATGCGGAACTGGGGGAAACCGTCCGCACCGTGCGACCCGGCATTTCGCAACATTCGCGCGGGAATGGGCGGTGTTCCCATACGGTATCAGTTCACTGTGCCCCAACGCGGCGCTTTCAAGGTCTGGCTCGGCTTCTGCGAGAGTCACTGGCCGGAACGCGGCGGGCGCGTGCTCTTGGCTCAAGTCGAAGGCGCTCCATCGCAGACGGTGGACCCGGTTGCAAGGTGGGGCCGCCATCGCCCCGGCGTTTTGCTTTTCGACGCTTCCGATGCCAACCGCGATGGGCAACTGAGCATCTCCGTTTGCGCGGCGCCGGGCGCAGCGGACCGCAATCCGATTTTGAACGCGATCTGGATTTTCCCTTCGGCCAGCGCACCGAAGCCCGATGATATTCTCAGCGGGAAACTGAACGCCGAGGCGCTCTACTATGTTGACGTGGGTGGCTCCAACGACCAGTCTTTGTTCCCAAACGACAGGGTCGAATATCATTCGCGTTTGCCGGCAAAAGGGGTGCGCGAGTGGACGTTCTGGGTTGCCTGTCCCGGCGGCAGTGCTCCGCCGCCTGCAAGCAGCGCGTGGACAACGGAAACGTTGTTGCGAGCAGCGCTGTCAGTTTGGGACAACCAATAAATCGGGGTAGGGGACTACACAAACGCGGGAAAGAATGCTAGATTGCGCGCCCCGATGGATGTCACGCACATAAGGAATTTCTGCATCATTGCGCACATTGACCACGGCAAGACGACGCTGTCCGATCGGCTGCTGGAGGCAACGGGCGCAATTGAGAAACGGGAGATGCGCGACCAGGTCCTCGATTCGATGGACTTGGAACGCGAGCGCGGTATCACCATCAAGGCGCATCCGGTCACGATGACCTACCATCACGCGGACGGCAGAGATTATGAACTGAATCTGATTGACACGCCGGGACATGTGGATTTCGCCTATGAAGTGTCCCGAAGTCTGGCTGCGTGCGAGGGCGCGTTGCTGGTGGTGGATGCCGCTCAAGGAGTCGAGGCGCAAACCGTTGCAAATGTCCACTTGGCCACGAAACAGGGGCTGACGATTGTCCCCGTCATCAACAAAATTGATCTTCCCAACGCCAATGTCGAGGAGACCAAACGACAGCTCGAGGAGATTTTGGCGATCCCCTCGGATTCGGTCCTTCTGGCCAGCGCGAAAACCGGGGTGGGAATTCAGGAAATTTTGCGCGCCGTGATCGAACGAATCCCGCCGCCGAGAACAACAGGAGAAACTGCGCTCCAGGCGCTCGTGTTTGATTCGGTCTTCGACACGTATCGAGGTGTTGTGACCTACGTGCGGGTTTTCAGCGGCGAGGTCGGACCGGGCACGGTCATCATGTTGATGAGCACGGGACGGAAGTTTGAAGTCAAAGAGGTCGGCGTCTTCGCGCCCAAGCCCGTGGTCCGGCCGAAGTTGCACGAGGGCAGCGTCGGGTACGTCATCGCCAACATCAAAAGCACCTCCGACGTGCGAATTGGTGACACGATCACCAGTGCCCAGCAACCAGCCAGCCGACCGCTGCCGGGATTTCAACAGGTTCGACCGATGGTGTTCAGCGGAATCTACCCGGTCAATTCTGCCGACTACGAACATCTGAAGGCCGCCATGGCGAAATTGCATCTGAACGATGCGGCGTTCCACTACCAGGCCGAAAGCTCGGCGGCATTGGGTTTCGGATTCCGGTGCGGTTTTTTGGGCTTGTTGCACATGGAGATTGTGCAAGAGCGATTGCGGCGGCAGTTTGGCATGGACATCATTGCGACCTACCCCAGCGTGATCTATCGCGTGTGGAAAACCAACGGCGAAATGCTCGAGATTGACAACCCGGTGCATTTGCCCGACCTCTCGCAGGTGGACCGCATTGAAGAACCTTATGTCAAAGCTTTTGTCATCTGCCCCAACGAATACATCGGAGACATGCTCCAGTTGATCTTGGAGAAACGCGGGCACGTGTTGAAGACCGACTCGATTGACACTCACCGGGTCATGTTGACGGCACTCACTCCCCTGAACGAGATTCTGGTGGATTTTCATGACAAGATCAAAAGCATCACCCGCGGCTATGGCTCGCTGGACTACGAGCACGCTGGTTATCGGGAGGGCGACCTGATCAAACTCGACATCCTCGTCAACGGCGATCCTGTGGACGCCTTTTCCAGTATCGTGCATCGCAGCAAGGCAGAAGCACGAGGGCGGGCTTTGGCGTTGAAACTCAAAGAGGTTATCCCGCAACAGCTTTTTCCAATCGCCATTCAAGCTGCCATCGGCGGAAAAATCATCGCTCGTGAAACGGTGAAAGCACTGGCAAAGAATGTCACAGCCAAATGCTACGGTGGCGACATTACCAGAAAAAGAAAACTATGGGAAAAACAGAAAGAAGGCAAGAAACGCATGAAACAAATCGGCAAAGTAAACATCCCACAAGAAGCGTTCATCGCCGTGCTGAAAGCGGGGTAGGGGAATGATCAACCTCATTGCTTGGTGGAAACGACACCAATCGCGCAAGCGGGCGCGCGAACTGGTCAAGAACACTCGCAAGCTGCTTCGGATGCACCGGGACATCATAGACCCACGACAACACAAATATCTGACCGAAGTGTGTAACGACTTGAAATGGCGAGCCCTCTGCGAGGATCGCCCGCATTTGATCGCGGAGCTTTCGGGGGAACTGGAACGGGGATTGGCCAAAGCCCTTCCACCTCCGCCGGGAGGAGCACTCCGAGAAAACGTGGAGGTCTTCCTCGTTGCCGCGATTGTGGCAATGGCCATCCGCAGCTTTTTCCTGCAGCCCTTCAAAATCCCCACTGGCTCCATGCAGCCGACTCTCTACGGATTGCACGAAGCGCAGGATGACGGGCGGGATGCGTCTTTGTTTCAGAGGGTCGCCGACTGTGTGTTTCTCGGCAAGTGGCCCACGAATCCACACGCACCCTTTTCACATTCCATTCTGAATTTTGTAGGCTGGATCGCTGTGGGCCAATGGCCGGCCGGGGCAACACACAGCACCCTGCGCGGGGATCATATCTTCGTTGACCGTTTCACCTATCACTTCCGGAAGCCGCGCCGCGGAGAAATCGTCGTATTTGAAACCAACGACATTTACACCAATTTGGTGCAGAACTTCCGATTCAACGAGTACGACCTCGAACAACTACGGGACAAGATTTGGAACAAGTTCTACATCAAACGACTCGTCGGCCTTGGTGGCGACCGCATTCAAATTCGACCACCGCATCTGATCGTCAACGGAAACATCCTCGACAACCATATCGCTTTCCAAAGAATCTACTCGGGACGGGATGGATATTTCGGATACGTCACCCCTGGCCCGCTCCCGCCGCCATGCTGCATACGCACCCCTGAGGACGTCTATTACGTGCCGCCGAAACATTACTTCGTCTTGGGCGACAACAGTCGCAGCAGTTTCGACGGCCGATTTTGGGGCGGAGTGCCGGAACGCGCCTTGGTCGGGCGCGCAATCTTCGTTTACTGGCCATTCACAAAACGCTTCGGATTCGTGCAATAGGCACCGTTCCGAGCCTGCGGGACGCAGAAGGAACGCGAGCCGCGCCTGGCATGTCCAACCTGTGTGTGCCCGCGAGCTTATAATCAAGTGAAGACAGCAACGGCGAAGTGACGGTGCGTGCGGTCGCTTGCGTTAGCGTTTCGTGTCCGGTGTGTTCAGCAGGAGGACTGTGCACGAGTGTGTCGCACAAGATATGTTATGTCTGATAACTGGTCTAGCCACCTTTGCAGCATCGAACCACGATCTTTGGAATGGGTGCTTGCGCTAAAACGCGTGCTTTGGCGCTACCCTTCTTAAGCCGCCATTTCGGTTGCCCTAGTGGGGAATTATTCTATGCTAATCGAGCCAACTTCTGGATGTCGCTCCCAAACGGTTCCTTGTGCTAGGACTTCGACGAAGAAACTGAATTGGGTCATTGAATTGCACCTGAGCAGTTGCAGGGGCACCTGAAGCTCGAGCACCTGATCAAAAACCGCTCTTGGAGCGGGCTGTTCCGGCTTCGCATCTGTCAAGCGGACATGGCATTTCTTCGTCTCGAACCCAGAGACGTCGAGAATGAGTTCGGGGTCTCGGGCAAAGTGAAAACGCAGGACAAGACCCATTGGCCATGTCGTAGGGTCTGACAAGTCACCACGCAAATATAACATCTCTCTGTCGACAGCGAAGTAGATCGCCCGTAGGACGTTGCGGCTAGAAAACATACTCGTATACGCTTGGATTGCTTCGTAAACTCCGGCACCAGACCATTCATAAGAGGAAGTAATTCGGCCGTCTATTATCGGAGTGATCGAGTTCGTTGGTTGGCGGATGGTCTGGGGAGAGGCTGACGAACAGATATGGGTTTTCAAGGCGAGGGGCACGGGCGCATTGAGTAGATGATAGACATTTTGTAGATGGATCCGGAACAGTTCGTCGAACAAAAGGTCGTTGTCTGTCGCAAACTGGTCTCCGTACCACCAGAACCAATCGCTTCCTTCGGCAGCATAGATTTCTTCCATCGCCTTGCGCTCAATAGACGGTTCGACCTTACGGGTCTGCAGGAACGCACGGGTTTCGCCCAATAGTTGCCACGCGCGATTGTCCTCGCTGTCTCCAATCCAGATGTGAAAATCGGCGTTGATCCATGAACCCGTGTAGAGATTCGACACGGTGGTTCGAGGTGAATGAGCGCGAAAATACTCTTGAAACGTCACTGTCCGAAGCGATGGATGTGAATGAAGGCGCTCGTAAAAGCTCCTTAGGAAGGTTTCTCCGCCGTCGGGGAAGTGTTCCCATGCGTTCTCGCCGTCCAGGATGATGGCACACAAGCTGTCGCTCGCCTGACTCGTTTGTTTGCGAGCGATCGCTTCCATTTGCGTGACCAACAGGTCCGCCGCATAGCGTGGCGGGTTTCGGGAAGCCGAGAACCCGATAAAATCGCTTAGGGCACGGTCGCGAAATGCTACCTTCATCGCTGATGCCCCCTGCTCCACCCAAAAACCTTGATAGAGCAGTTCACGGTCGGATGTGTGTTGGTTGGGAAGACTGCGCCAGAGGATTTCCTCGTCGGTGGCGAACCATTCGAATCCGAGTTCTGTCAGCATGGGGATCATTTCGGGGCAGACGGAGCCTTCGGGAGGCCATAGCCCGCGAGCAGGCGCGCCAAAGAGGCGCGTGTGTTGTTCCTGCGCCAATCTCAACTGAGCGCGGGCGTCTTCCGGATGCTCGAACGGTGGCGGCAAGCGACAACCGGGCATCGCTCGACGTGCCAACCGATTGTCGAAAAGCAACGGCAGGATGGGATGATAAAAGGGCGACGTGGAAATCTCGATTTGGCCAGTGTCAGCAGCGGATTTGTAACGGCCAATCAGCGTCTGCAAGATATTCTGTTGGCAGCGGAATACGATCTGCTTGTCTTCTTCGGTAAAGTCGCAGCCCTTTTGTTTGAGCGCGACGATTTCGGGATACAATTTTTGCGCGGCGAACCCGAACCATGTCAGATGGAACCAAACCTGCAGATCACGGAAATCCTGTTCGCTGAACCGTGTCGCAACGGTGGGCAGAGTCCCGCGCTCGCATCGCGCGCCGCGCTGTTGGAGCAGCGACCAGTAACGCGGGTAGGGTTTGATCATGTTGTCCCAGTTGGCCTTGAAATAGTGTTCCAACAGAGCGCACTGTTGCTGTGGAGTCAGGTCGGATGCAGGTGTGGCGGCCAGGTCGAACCAACGGTCTGCGATTTCGCGGTTGGCGAGCTGTTCGATTTGTCGCAATAGCACCGGGGTCAGATTGAATGTGCAATGCAATTCCGGGTATTGCTCGACCAACCAGATCATGTCGAGATAGCCTTTCGTCGCATGGAGTCGCACCCAGGGCATCAACGCTGCCCCGCCGATGGTATCCACGTAATGGGGCTGATGCATATGCCATAACAAGGCTACGTTCATGTTGCGAAAGGCTCTACGCGATGGGTTACACGGTGGTTTCCCGCAAATATTTTGCTGCTTCTTCAGGGGGGGTCGGATTGATGTAGAAACCTGATCCCACTTCGAAACCTGCAATCAAGGTCAGTCGCGGCAGGATTTCGATGTGCCACCGAAAATCCGAATCTATCGTCGCCCAATAGCCCGCTCGCGGTCGTCGAGCGGGTGCCGTGTGGATGATGAAATTGTACTGTGGTTGGTTGAGAGCCTTGCTCAGTTTCATCAGCGACACCTTCATGGCATCGGCCAGGTGCAAAATTTCATCGGGTCGTATCGCGTAATAATCGGGAGATTGTCGGCGCGGCATCACTGTGACCTCAAAAGGAAATCGGGAAGCAAATGGACAAAAGGCCACGAACCCCTCATTCTCATAGACCAATCGTTGCCCTTCCCGGAGTTCCTGACGGAGCAGATCTTCATAAATGCAGCGATCCTTTGCGGCGAAGTACGCCATGCTGCCTTCCAGCTTCGATTTCACGTGATTGGGCGTTACGGGAGTGGCGATCAATTGCGAGTGCGGGTGAGGCAACGACGCCCCGGCCAGCCGGCCATGATTCTTGAAGATCAAAATGTAGCGAAACCGGCTGTCCCGGAACAGATCCGCCATGCGCGCGCGGTATGCCTCAAAGACCCGTGCAATACCTTCCACGGATTGTTGCTCCAATGGCAAATATGGGTCAGGAGTTTCGATGATGACCTCGTGCGCGCCGATGCCATTCATGCGATCATAAATACCCCAAGCCTCCTTGTCCAAGTCCCCCTCGATCCGCAATGCGGGAAAACGGTTCGGCACGACGCGCACCAGCCATCCTGGGCCGTTGGGCTTGCTGCCCGGTTTGCGCACCGCATACACCTCGGGAGGAGTCATGTGTTCATTGCCCTCTGCGAAGGGGTCTTTTGCCACATCTATGGGCTCCTCGGGTTGCGGCGCATATTCGCTGGGTCGTTTCCCGCGCTCGGTCGCGACAATTACCCATCGGCCCACAATTGGGTCTCTCCGTAACTCAGGCATAATGATTCATTTTCTCCTTCTGAAGGGTGCGTTCACTAATAACAGCGCGCACTGTTGCGGTCAAGGAATCGGGTGCTTGTGTTTTCGGTTCACCTCTTCTACACTGAATCGCATGACTGCCTCCGGCAAACTCCTCCTGGTTGCCACTCCCATCGGCAATCTCGAAGATATTACCTTGCGTGCCTTGCGCGTGTTACGGGAAGCCGACCTGATTGCTGCCGAAGACACGCGGCGCACATCGCTCTTGCTGTCTCGTTACCAGATTCAAAAGCCTCTGCTTAGTTACCATGAATTCAACGAAGCCCGACGCGCGGCGGACCTCGTGGAACGTCTTCGGAAGGGCCAGCGGATCGCCCTCGTGTCCGATGCCGGAATGCCGACGCTTTCCGATCCGGGCCGCCGTCTGCTGCGTCTGGCCATCGAACAGCGCTTGCCCGTGGAGGTGGTGCCCGGTCCTTCGGCCTTGACCACGGCTCTGGCCATTTCCGGTTTGAAGGTGGAACCGTTTTTGTTTCACGGGTTTCTCCCGCACAAAACGACAGCAAGGCGAAGACTTCTGGAGTCCGTCGCCCCCCTACCCTACACGCATGTGGCTTTCGAAGCACCGCATCGCATTCGACAAACCCTTGCTGACATTGAAGAAATTCTTGGCGACCGTCAAATCGTGCTGGCGAGAGAACTGACGAAAAAGTTTGAGGAAATCCTGCGCAACCGCGTCAGCGTCCTGCGAAAAAGTCTTGAGAACCGCGTCCTCAAAGGAGAAATTACTTTGCTTATCGAGGGAAAAGAGCAATGACGATTTACCTGCACTGGTGCTTGAGGTGTATGCTGGCGCTCCTTGTGGGGTGTGCCAGCAGCACGTGGCCTTCCGCGCAAACGCCGCGCATTACCGAAGTCACACGCACGACTCGACTGAAAGGATACGCTCCGGGCGAGCAGGGCGAGGAGTTCTACGTGGTTTGGGCGGGGGCCGAGGTTGGGCTGGTGAAATTCGAGTATCGTCAGGTCAATGCTCCCAACGAAGTCTTTTCCAAATCCTATGTCCCCACCACGCGTCATTTCCATGTGTTCACAGTCGCGGGCGAGGAATTTCAAAAAGGTGGCAGGGTGTCCGCTTGGCGGGTCTCCCTCTGGAATCAAGGACAAATGCTCACCGAGCTAAAATCCGCCCTTTGGTGATCATGCAAACGGTGCTCGCGCAGTTCGATGCCATAGCTCGGAGCCGCCCTCGTCGCGTCGCCATTTACTGGGGCGATGAGCGCATCCGATACGGCGAAGTCGCCGACCACATCTGGCGTTTTGGGGCGAATCTTCAGGCCAAACTTTCCTTTCGAGTGGGCGACCGCATCGGCATTTTCATCAAGAACTGTCCGGAATTCATCTATGTGCTTTATGCCGTCCTGAAATCCGGCGCGGTAGCCGTGCCAATCAACACGTTTCTGAAAGCGCCCGAAGTTCAGCATATCGCCGACGACTGCCAACTGACAGCTCTCATCACCGATGAGGCGCTTCTGGAAGTCGCTGCCAAAGTTCAACGGGTCAGGCTTCTGTCGCTGCGCGAGCTGAACGGGCCGCTGGCAAAAGCACCTCGATTCATCGAGCCGGACCTCAATGACCTCGCGGTGATCATTTACACTTCCGGAACCACGGGAAAAGCCAAAGGCGCCATGTTGACCCATGCCAACTTTGCCACCAATGTGCGCAGTTGCATCCAAGTCCTCGACAAAACGGAAAACGACCGCCTCACCCTCTTGCTGCCGATGTTTCACAGTTTCATGTTGACCGTTTGCATCTTCACTCCCCTGTCCATCGGCGCGGCTATGGTTCTCATCAAATCCGTCCAGCCCTTCCATCACGCAGTCAGGGAAATCATTCGCGCCCGCGCAACGATTCTGGTTGGCATCCCTCAACTGTTTCAGGCCATGGTTCATGCGCGCGTCCCGTTTTATGTTCACTGGCTGCTGAATCTGCGACTGGCGATTTCCGGCGCGGCTCCCCTACCCCGTGAAACCCTCGAACAGTTCAACAAAAAGTTCCGCTTCCCCCTTCTGGAAGGCTACGGCTTGAGCGAAGCGGCGCCCGTGGTCTCTTTCAATCCGATTCACGGCGTTTGCAAGCCGTCGTCAGTCGGCCGTCCCATTCCCGATGTGGAAGTGAAAATATTCGACGAGAATGATAACGAACTTCCGCCCGGTGTTGTTGGCGAAATTGTCGTTCGAGGCCCCAACGTGATGCGCGGCTACTGGAATCAACCGCAGGCCAATGCCGAGACCCTCCGTCACGGCTGGCTCCATACCGGCGACATGGGCAAGATGGATGCGGACGGCTACATCTACATCGTGGACCGCAAGAAGGACATGCTACTGGTTCACGGCATGAACGTTTATCCTCGAGAGATCGAAGAAGTCCTTCACCAATTTCCCGGCGTGGCGGAGGCTGCCGTTATCGGGAGGCCGGTCGAGCACAAGGGCGAACTGCCCGTGGCATTTGTGGCACCCGCACCCAACACTCGCCTCGACCAGAAAGATCTCTTGCGCCATTGCCGTGAGCATTTGGCCGACTACAAGGTCCCGCGCGAAATTCACATCTTGGACAAACTGCCCCGCACCGCCACCGGCAAAATCACCAAACTCGAACTCCGCAACCTGCTCGCTCACCCCAACTCCGTCGTCCCGGCGACAACTGTTTCGTTCAAACTCGCCGAGTAGCCAAAGCTTTACTGGGCTGGCGTGAGCAAGCGATAAAAGCGTCGCTGGAGTGAAGCTGCATTGGTGTCCAACAAGTCCAGAAATCCTTCAACCGTCAGATTGGTGGATGCACCGACCCAGTCGGTGAGATTGGTTGAGACTTGTAGAATGTAGGTCAGTTGCGGTTCGCCGGTGGCTTGAAGGCGGAAATGACCATTGGTCAGTGTCTGGACACCGGTAATCACCGGTGGTTTGAGCGCGGCGGGAACGAAGACGAAACGACTGATAATGACTTCAACGGGCTCGGCATTGGTTGGGGCGGCACCTTGATAGAGCCAGAGGTTGAGACGAACGTTCTCGTCGCCCGGCACGGGGACACCGGATTGGTTGAACGTCCACTCGTGGATGACGGGATTGGTGGCTGGCGGGCTGAACAACGCGCCTTGATGGGTCTGGAAAAATACCTGGTTCGTTGACCACTGGAAACTGTGCGTGGTGTTGGTCAGCCCAGCGGGGATGCGGTAACGCTGGCGATGACCGGGGCTGTCCCACGGTTGGACGACGAATTGGGAGTTGTTCGTGTCGCTGCCGTCGCTCCAACGGGAAAGTTCGATGTCAATCTCGCGGTGGTTGTAGGCGGGGTCGTCGCTCCACGTGAACAAACCGAGCACGGCGTTGATGTCGAGGTTTTCCACCGGCCTCTCAAGATAAAACCGGTAGGTCCCGTAGCCGAAACTGCGTCGGGAAACGACCTCGGCGCAGTGCCACTGCCCGTTGGTGTGCGTGATGCGCAAGTGCAACCGGCCTTGAGCGTCCAGCCAGACATTGCTGGGGTTGGCCGAGAAAATGTTCGGACCCGGGCCGACATAGGCGCCGCAGGATTCTTTGACAGTCCAGTCGTACCCGGAGAAATGGAAGGTGAGCCGATCCGTGATGACTTGCGCAACGGCATTGGAGGACAAGGCAGGCGACAAACTGGGTTCTCCCTGGGCGAGCGGCGGGGTGTAATCGCTCGGCACCAGAAATGCCGCAATCTCGGAGGCAAGAGGATCGTAACCGCCCGTGGTGATGTCGCATACCCAGATCAGGTTCGGCTGAATCGGCGTGAGCGAGCTCTCAAATGTCGGCTTCGTCCACCAACCGTTGCCGACGCGGATGTACACGGCCACGCGATAATCGCTGTGAGTGACGCCTGCGACTCGTCCGGTGAGGTCATCGGATGATCCGTAAGGCGGCACAAACGTAAACTCAATGTTCGTCGCCGCCATACCTGGGTCACAAAGGCAGAGAAGCCATGACAGCATCAAAACTTGTTCGCGCCCCATCATCCGCATTTCACTTTTGCTTTTACGCTCGCTCAACCCTGTCGGGAGTCAAGCCACAACGTTTCAATATCACCGGCGTTTTCGCTGGGCACGTTGCAACCAATCCGCCACCGCCTGGATCGTCTCTCCGCGCAACGGCTGGCTGCCGAGCGGAACCACACGCTCCAAGCGCCACGGGCGACCGTCATCACGGCGAAGCATCACAGCGAACAGGCCCTCCGGGCTGTTTACCTGATACACACATATTCGCCCACAAAGAAATTCCGTATGAAACCCATCCAAGCCCAGCTCGGGCAGATCCGCGACGCTGGCGACGGCTGTGACAGCGAAATGGTTTTCTGTTGTCCCCGGCAGAGGCGCGTTGGGAAACGCAGGGGGCATGGCTGGAGGCTCCGCGGGCGCGACCGCTTCGGGTGCCAGCCCTGTCTCACGTGCCACTCCCTCACCTCTCAGCCAATCCTCCACCAAAGCAGTGGCGGCCAAGGAAGGCTCACGGTTGCAGACGGTCTTGATCTGTTGCAACTCCCAACGACCGTCCTTGTGCCATTCCAATGACAAGGTGCAAACCTCCGTCCCACAGGTGACGCGGTAGATATACACGCGGCCGTGAAGGATTTGCGATGCGTAGGAGGCGACACAGTTGTGCTGCTCGCGTCCCAACTTCACCAATTGCTCGCGGGTCGTGATCGGGATGATGCTGCCGGCCTCGGTGGTCTTCCCCGGGATTGGCGGCGGCGGGAACAATTGTTGAGCGGCGCGCGTTTGTCGGCGCTGCATATAGTCGTGAACCATTTCGTCGTGCAGCTCGCGGAGCTGTTGGCGAGTGCGAATCCGTTCCAGTTCCTGTTGGCGTCGCAACAATCGCGCCATTCGTCGCGCGTCCTCCAGTAGCACTGCGCTGGTCTCGATGCCGTCTTCCTGTCGGTTCTGTGCAACCTCGGCCAGCAACTGCGGGGTGACATTGCGGGTTCCATCGCGTCGCGTGATCAGATCCATCACGCCGCCATTGATCCGCGGCAGGTGCGCCAGCAAAGAACGCACCGTCTCATCGCGCAGCGACCGTCGCAGCCGCAAGCATCGGTGCAGCGTCAACGATTCCGGCAGACATTTTCGCCCGAGCTTGGCCACCGCTTCCGTGCCCGGAAAACCGAGCCAAGCGAGAATCTCTCGCTGCGGTTTCCACAACATGTGCGCTGCCGCCGCCAAAGGACAAACCGGTGGGGGCGGGCGGAACTGGTCGTTCACCGCCAGGCAAAACCCGGCCAACGGATTCGATTCGAGAAGTTCCTGCGCCGCCTTGCCCTCGAAGGCGAACAACTCCAAACTTCCGCGGCAAGCGCGAAATCGGTTGACGACTGCGGCGACGGACACGATCTCCTCCTTGTTAACAGTGAGCCATTATATGCGCAGTTCGAAAATTTCAAGATCAGATTGCGCGTTCACGAAAAATTTTTCCCTCGACGGACTGTTTTCTGTCGGCAGGGGGAGTTCGCTGGATGGTCGCAGCAGCGACAGCCCGCGGCGTTTGTCCACGGCGCGGACGTCGGCGGCGCGGCTCAGCCGAATCAGATACCGCAACAGCAAGCCAAGCTCTGCATCGCGTGGATCCCCACGATACTTCGTCACCGGCACCACATTGTCCTCGTACGGTGTCCATGACTCGGGCGTGTCGTCTACCACGATGATCGCGCGCGGGTCGTAGCCGTCGTTCAACAACTGGCCCAAATCCTTGTGCCAATAGCGTTCCTGCGTTTGCGGGTCGAAAACCTGCGCGCAATGCTGACGAGTCCGTATGAAGACCAGTTTCTCGGAAGCCTCACTCAGCAGATGGCTCAACGCATCTTCCGCGTATTCGGCTGTGGCCGATGTCCAGATGCCCACGTGGAACAAATCCAAGCAGGCCGCAAGAAACGGCTCCACTCCGGGGCGCTTCACAACGTTGGCCAGTCCAATGCGGAAGTCCGGGGGCTGCTCCAGTTGGAACATCGTCGCATACATCAGCGTCTCGTCCAAATCGAGCACCAGCAGGGGCCGATCGTGTGGGCTACTGGATTTCATTGCCGTAACACACTGCGGTGCCGTCCATTCCCGGCACGAAATTGCCACACCCTGTAGCGGCGGCGCTCATCGAGTGCCACTACCACCCAACAGTGAAGTATTCGCGCTAAAATCAGCAACCGCCCCATCATAAGATGCTCTCTTGAATCAACGTCTGCCGTTGTCCAACGGTTAGCCGCGACGGTGGTCGGTCACCTTCCTGTTGTTTAGTCCGTGCGCTTGGCACTGACGGAGGACTCATGGCGTTGACGCCAACGTGTTCGGATCTCATCGAATACAAATACAGGCAAGAAGATCAGACCCAACAACGCGTCTTTGACGTTCTCTGCCAAGGTCGGCAATTCTGGTTCGTCGGGAAACGTATTCTGTAGTTGTTCCTCTGTGAGCGGCGCAATTCCGTCTGGCACTGGCCGCTTTAACCGGTGACAACTGTAAGCAATCAAGTGGTCGAAACGATGCTCCGTCCGTTCAGCGATCAACTGCGACAAGAATGCGTCGTCAGCCAGATGATACACAACGCCCCACGCTGTTCCTCCCACACCTTCGGGTAACTCGATGTTGTCGTTCTGGACCAGCTCCCAACATCCGTAGAGCAAGCCGTTCCTGCCATACTTGTCTTCGAGATAATAAATGGCGTGTCGCGGCTCACTGAATACTCCACCCCCGCATGGCAAGACATACACACCGTACTCGAACAGGTCGCGGATGAACCGCTTCCGTTCCTTCTCCGTCATTTTTTGCAATAACTCCTCCTTGTTTACAACAAACGTCGAGTGCTCTCGACCCCCATCACGATTCTGCGTCCATGCGGCAACAGGCGCGGCAATCTGGCAGGCGCAGTGTCCTGTTCCCGTTCCCGTCGGGTCGCAGTAGTCGCTTGCCGCCACAATACCGCGGCGCACAGTTGCCGTCAACGTTCAGTTCCCAAGCAAGCGTGCCACCAGCCTCACGAGGCTTGTCACCACAATACCGATGCCCACGGGCAACAATGCGGCCACGGCGGTCCATTGGGCGCTGCGGGTCTCTTTGTAGATGGTGTAGATCGTTGTGCTGCAGGGATTGTGCAGGAGACTGAACAACATCAGGTTCACCGCTGTCAACAAGGTCCATCCTCCCTGAAGCAGGACCGCTTTTGTGCTGGCGTCTTCCGCCTCAAACATCACGCCCGCTCCCGCCCCGACGCCGCTGATGTTGTTCGTCAAGACCGTCAACATCAGCACGGTGGGGATGACGATCTCGTTGGCCGGAATGGCGATGAGGTAAGCCAGCAGAATCACGCCATTCAAGCCCATCAGTCTTCCCATCGGATCCAACAAATGGACCGCGTGCTCGGCGATCGTCAGATCGTGCACGCGCACGTTGCTGACCAGCCAGATCAGGCAGCCAGCCGGTGCTGCAAACACCACCGCGCGCCAGAGCACCACCAGGGTTCGCTCGATGAGCGACGTGTAAATGGTCTGCCACAGGCGCGGCGGCCGATACGGCGGCAGTTCCAGACTGAATGTGGAAACTTGGCCGCGCAGCACGGTTCGGGACAACGCCCAGGAAACCGCGAACATAAACACCACGCCCAGCAACGTTACACCGACCACTGCGAGTGCGGATACGACGCCGGCCAGTGCGGGCGGCGCCAACGCGCCGAGAAACAGGGACGCAAGAAGGATCTGGGTGGGCCAACGCCCGTTGCAGAGCGCGAAATTGTTGGTGATGATGGCAATAAGGCGCTCGCGCGGGCTGTCAATGATTCGCGTCGAGACAACGCCGGCGGCGTTGCAACCGTAACCCATCATCATGCTGAGCGCCTGTTTGCCGTGAGCGCCCGATCGTTTGAAAAGCGCGTCGAGATTGAATGCCACGCGCGGCAGATAGCCGAGGTCTTCGAGCAGGGTAAAGATCGGGAAGAAAATTGCCATCGGCGGCAACATCACGCTGACGACCCATGCGGTTGCCAAATACATCCCATCCACCAGAACCCCCTTCAGCCACCATGGGAATCCGAGTGGTTCTGCGGCGGTCTGCAACAACGGATACAACCAACCGATCAAAAGCCGGGACAACCATCCCGACGGCACATTGGCACCTGTGATGGTGATCCAAAAAACCGCTGCAAACAACAATCCCATCAGCGGGAATCCCCAAAGTCGGCTCGTGACGATTTTGTCGAGCCGTCGTTCCCACTGCCAACGCGATGGTGCATCAGGGTATCGCACGGCGAGGCGCGCGATACGGGCCGCCTCCGCGTACGTCGTTTCCACGATTGCATCGTGGAACTCCTGACCGACCTTCCAACGCAGTTCTTCGGCCTTCGCCAACAGTCGTGTCGCATCCGCGTTTCCCCATTCACCCGACCGCAGCGCGCGAACCACGTGATCATCGCCCTCCAACAACCGCAGGACAATCCATCGCGCATTGGGCAGCGACGGCAACGCCTCCTGTAACTCCGCCGTCATGGTTCGCAAAGCCTCCTGCGCATTCCCCTCGCCATCGGGGAGGCGATACGGATGACATTGGATTTGGCCGCGCGCTACCGCAGCTACCGTCGTCACCAGTTCTGGCAAACCTTCGCCTTGACGAGCGGCTGTCGGAACCACAGGCACGCCCAGCTCGCGTGAAAGCCGCTGCGCGTCCAACTGGATTCCGTGGCGACGAGCCTCGTCCATGAGGTTCACGCAGACCACGATGCGATCCGTGATCTCCAGCACCTGCAACACCAGATTCAGGTTTCGTTCCAGCCGCGTAGCGTCCACCACGACGAGCGTCACATCCGGTCTCCCGAACAAAAGGAAATCCCGTGCTACCTCCTCGTCAGTGGAGCGCGCCAAAAGCGAGTACGTGCCCGGCAGGTCCACCAGCGTGAATTTTTTCCCCTCCGCTTCAAACGCCCCTTCGGCGCGGGTGACGGTTTTGCCCGGCCAGTTGCCGGTGTGCTGGCGCAAGCCAGTCAGCGCGTTGAACACGGTGCTCTTGCCCACATTCGGGTTGCCGGCCAGCGCGACAACAAACTCCGTCTTTTCCGAACCGCCGCCGCTGTTCTGCTGGCGGCTCGACGGTGGGCAAGTGTGACAGCGGCTACAATCGCGGTTCATACCGGCTCCACCAAGACCCACTCCGCCTGTTCCCGACGCAAGGCGACCAGGGTCTCACGCAACCGATACGCCGTCGGATCACCCAGCGCGCTGCGCAATTCCACCTCGACCATCGTGCCCGGCACGAACCCCAAATCCATCAATCGCCGACGCTCCGGCCCCCGGCATCGGGGCGACAACTGCACCACCCGGCATCTCTGTCCGATGCGTTGCTGGCTGAGCGGGATGGCTTTCGCCAGCAAAGCTTCCGCCGGTGCCTCGGTCACCGTGATATGGGCCGCCATTGCCGGTGCCAGCATTTGTTGCTGACCTTCGATCTCGATCATCAACCGCTGCGCGGTTGCGGAGAGAACCCGGACAACCAATCCCGGCACCCAGCCGAGGGCAACCAACTGCGCATACACCGCCTCGGGTTCATCCTCGATGTGGAGGACGCGCGCTGGTTTGCCGACCGGCCAATCGGACAGCCGCGTTCCAAGCTCTTTCGGCAGATGGCCCTCGGCGGTGGGAATCGGGTCTCCGTGCGGATCAAACCTCGGATGCCCGAGTCGTTGGGCCAGCTCGTTGACTTCATCGGCGCTCAGCCAGTGTTCCTTGTCGTGCGCTCGACGATGCCAACGACGAGGGTCGTAGCCGGTTTCCTGGGCAAGGTAGGTTTCGTAGAGACGGTGCGCCCGAATCACCTGCAAAGCGTAACTTCGTCCGCGCTCGGTGAGTTGTCCCTCGCGCACCAATCCCGCAGCCACCAGCATCGTCAACACGCGGTTCGCTTCCGCCAAGGAAATCTTCTCCGACTCCGCCAGTTCCGTTGCGGCAGGCGTGAGTCCGCGTTCGACACAGTGGTAAAGATACTTCAGCGCGTCCTCCACAAGCACACGGTCGCGCGCTGGCAACTGGCTGCGTTCACTCATGACAGCACACTAAAAGCCGGCGCGCCACGTCTGTCAATGACCATAAAATTTGACTTGCGCGCATCAGAGGTGTGCCGCATTTTCGGTGGCATGGAACCGTCTTTACCACCCGTGATACACGTCAACAGTCCACGGCAGACCGGATGGGTTGTGTATTCGGTCATTGCCACGTTTTTACTGTGTGTGAGCGTGGCGGTTTGTTTCGTGCTACTGGCTTTGCTTTGGGGGGAGAGGGTGGTCCGCCCGCAAGAGTACGAGGAGGTCTTTCTTCAGGGCGACCGCAGCGCACGCAACAAAATCGCGGTCATTTACCTGACCGGCATCATCTACGATGGCGAAATGAGCGACGATGGCCTCGCCGGCGCCATCAAAGAGCAACTGACTCAAGCAGTGGAAGACGAACACGTCAAAGCCATCGTGCTGCGCATCAACTCCCCCGGCGGCGAAGTGGTCGCCTCGGATGCCATTTACCGGGCGTTGGCCGAAGTGCGCGACGAGCACCACAAACCGATTGTCGCCTGCATGGAATCGGTCGCCGCCAGCGGCGCCTACTACGCGGCGATGGGCACCAGTTACGTGATGGCCACCGATCTGACGATCACCGGCAGCATCGGCGTCATCATGCAGAGCTTTGGTTTCAGCGGTCTGATGGACAAAATTGGCGTCAAATCCCACACGTTCAAATCCGGCAAATACAAAGACCTCCTCAATCCCACCCGCGAACCGACGGAAGAAGAAAAACAGATGGTGAACACGTTGATCATGGAGGTTTACGACAAGTTTGTCGGGATCGTGGCCAAGGAACGCAAGTTGGATGTCCATGAACTGAAGAACACTCTCGCGGACGGGCGAATCCTTTCTGGCCAGCAGGCGCTGGCGGGAAAACTTATAGATGGAATCGGGGATTTCGACGACGCCGTCCACAAGGCCATGGAGCTGGCCAACATCCCAAAGGCCAAAGTGGTCGCCTATTCGGCGCCTTTCTCCTTGAAGCGCCTGTTTCGTTTCCTCGGCCAGAGCCAGTCCGCCAAACTGCACATCCAGCTCGGCCCAACTCTCCCGCGATTGGAATCAGGCAAGCTTTATTTTCTGCCGCCCTACATGTTCCAATGAGCGACACCGAGGAATTGACCCTCGCAGAGTCCTGCCAACGTTTGGAGGAAAGCCATGAAATATATTCCCGCCTTGTTCCTGTTCGCCGGCCTACCGCTGGCGGGTTTCGGTGACGGAGACCCGGCCAGGTCCAGGCTGCTCGCCATTGACGCCTCGAAGTTTCCTTCCCTGCAAGCGGCGCTGGACGCGCTGCCGCCATCGGGAGGCGTCGTACATCTGCCGCCGGGCGAGTTGGAACTGAAAGAACCGTTGGTGCTCTCGCACGGTGATACGCGACTTGTCGGCGCCGGCGATGCCACGCGCCTGATCAATCGCAACGAAGAAGGCAAACCCGCGCTCGTCGTTCGCGCCGCCGAGTATCCGAAGAACAAGAAAGCGCGCCTCTGGCGCGTCCAGCTTGCGAATTTCCGCATCAGTGGCAATCCCAAAAGCGGCGACGGCATCTTGGCCGAAGGAATAGACGAGATTTTTCTTCACGGCCTCTCGGTGGATCGCAACGGCGGCTGCGGTGTGCATTTCGTGGACTGCTACGAGAATCCCCGCATTGCGCACTGCAACATCACCTATAATGCGGACGACGGACTGCGCCTGTCCGGCTGCCACGACATCATCGTCAACGCCAATCAGTTTGAGGAGAACCTTGACGCGGTGGTCTGCGTGAACAGCTTCAACCTCACCCTGAATGGCAACAATATTGACGACCATTTGCGTCACGGGATCGTCATCGAGAACACCTACGGTTCCGTGCTGTCCGGCAACATGATCGAGGAATGCAGCGGCATCGCCATTGTGTTGGACCGCGACTGTTACGGCATCACGATCAGCGCCAACGTCATCGCGCACCATCTCGGCGGGGGCGTGGACTTGCGCGATGCCTGGGGCTGCGCCGTGTCGGCGAATACGTTTACGCTGGTGCACACCAATTCCATCGTGGTCGGCCCCGACAGTGGTCGGATCACCATCACGGGGAATAACTTCTGCAATAGCTACATTGGGGGTGGCAAGGACCGTCGCCCCAGAGAGCACAAGGAACCGATGCGACAGGATGCTGGCACTGGCGTTCTTCTCAAAGGAACCTCCGATGTCGTTGTGTCGGGCAACACCTTCAGTGGTCTGGACGGACCGGCGGTTTGGACGGAAGGTGATTCTCGTCGTGTGCTCATCTCGAACAACCTTGTGACCGACGTAAATCGCCGTCAAAGGGAAAGAAGGCCGGCCATGGACCTCGGTGGCGCCAAGGAAAGCCTTCTAAAAGACAACATCATCGTTGCGGACGGCCCGTAGGCGATATTGTGAGGCTGAAGATTGCCCTTGCGTGAGGTGGACGGTTTGAGTATGGTGCGCGTCCTCAAATGGAAATGGAGCAAGAACATGTCCCGAGTGTGTGAAATTTGCGGCAAAGGTCCTGTTCGGGGGAGCACCATTTTACGGCGTGGCCAGCCCAAGAAAAAAGGCGGGATTGGCCAGCACGTAACAGCGATCACGCCGCGTGTGTTCAGGCCGAATCTGCAGACGGTTCGGGCGGTCGTCAACGGGAAGACCAAGCGAATCCGTCTTTGCACCAGTTGTCTGCGTTCTGGGGCGGTGCAAAAGGCGCTGTAGCTGCGAGCGCGGAGGCTTCAGAAACTGCGTCCGAGCCGGGCGGTCGGCGTTACGATGCGGACAAATAGCTCGTCAGTTCCACCGAGACGAGGCAAACGTCATCGTCAAGCTCGCCACCTGAGGCTTGCCGACGCACGTCAGCGATCAGGGCTTGTTGGAGTTGATCGCAGGGCAGTGTGATGTGCTGTTGCAGAAAGGTTTGGACCCGGTCGGCGCCGTAGGGAATGCCTTCCGTGTTTTGCGCTTCACACAGTCCGTCGGTATAGAGCAAAACAGCGTCGTTGACCGCGAACGTGTGACGGGTAGCGGGATAGTCCGCGTTTGCCAGAAGACCGAGCACGGGGCCGTTGCGCGGGATGCCGGTCAGAAGGGGTTCAACCCGCCCCAACGTGCGTCGCATCCAAAAGGGACTGGGATGTCCTGCCGAGGCGCAGTGAACAGAACCATTGGAGGCGTCCACCACCATGTAAAATGCCGTGGCAAACACCGGAGACGACGTGACCTGATGGGCAACGAGTGCGCGGTTGATCTCGCTGAGGAAACGGCCGGGGTCTCCGGCGAAAGCGTGCAGTTCATCCACCAATCCTCGAATCACAGCCATGACCAGAGCGGCTCGAACGCCGTGTCCCATGACATCGCCGATGAAAATGCCGGCGGAGGTCTGGGAAGGCACCACCACCTCGAAGAAATCGCCGCCGAGAGCTGACGTGGGGTGGTAGTAGTGACAAAATCGCAGCGCGCTTTCTTCGGGAGGCGCGCCCGGTGGGAACGTCGGATAACGTTGGGGCAAGAGCGCCAATTGGACTTCGCGTGCCATGGCGAGGTCGTCTTCCATCTGGCGGTTCTTGTCCTCCAAGACCCGCGCATACAGTGCCAGTTGTTGTTCGGCGATTTTGCGACGGGTAATGTCGCGCGAAATGCCGAAGGTGCCGATGATCTCTCCCTGTTCGTTGCGGAATGGCGCTTTGGTTGTGGACACCCATGTTTCACGTCCATCGGGCCATGTTTCCTTCTCTTCCTTGCCGATAATCGGTTGGCCTGTGGCCATGACCTGTTGTTCATCTCGGCGCGCGGCGGCGGCATGTTCGGGGGAGAAAATATCCGCGTCGCTTTTGCCGACTGCTTGATCGGGACTGGAGACTCCGATCCATTGGGCCATGGCGCGATTGACACGGAGGTAGTGGCTCTCCCTATCTTTGAAATAAATGTGGTCGGGGATGTGATCCATCAGACTTTGCAACAGATGTCGTTCGGCGGCGAGAGCTGCGGTGCGCTGACGAACGCGTTCTTCCAGGGCCGCATACGATTGCGCCAGTTGTTCCGCCATCCGGTTAAAGGCAACTCCGAGTTTGCCAATTTCGTCTTTCGTGCGGACGTGCAGCCGCGCATCCAGCGCGCCACCGGCAATCGCTTCGGCCATCCGCGCCATGTCCAGAATGGGACCTGTAAAACGTCGCGCCAACGCGTAGGAAGCCAGAACACCTCCCAGCAACATCACGGTCAGCACGCCCAATAGGGTGTGGCGCAACCAGACCACGGGCCGATACGCTTCCTCCCAGTGCATCGTTACGACCAATCCCCAATCGAGGTATCCGACCGGTCCGTAGGCGGCAAGCACATCGTGTCCCTCGCAATCCCGTGTGCGCATGAATCCCCTGCGCCCTTCCATGGCCTCGACCATCACGGGCATGCTCTGGAGAGGGACCTGCCGCAGTTCCGGGTGAAGCCGCGACGGCACCACCAACCGGATCTGTCCTCCCTCTCGTCGGCCAACCAGCACTTCACCCGTCTTACCCAGTCCGGTGACACCCGCCACGGCGCGGACGATGTGATCGGCCTGTAACAGGGCCATGACAACTCCCAGCAGTTCACCCTCGGACCGTCGTGCGGGCGTCACAACCACCACTTGATGTTTCCCCTCGGTGCCGCTGATCACGCCCATGTGCGCGTTGGTGCGACCCGCCTGAAACTCCGGCTGCACCGACAGGTCTTTCCAGAGGAGATTCTCCGCCGTGGCTGCGATGACCATACCGGTGGGATTGGTGATCCAGATCGCCTCAAAACTCCGGCTGGCCAACAGCGCGTCGTCCAAAATGCGCCCCGCTTGTTGGCGGAAACGTTTTTCCTCGATCTGGCCCGTCTGAAATTCGGCTATCAACTCTCGCAGGTGCGTGCGACTGGCCACCTGCTGGAGCAATTCCAGTTGATGCTGGACATAGTCCTCCAACATCTTCTGACGATCATCCTGAACCACCAAGAGCCGTTCATAAATCTGACCGCGCAGGATGCGGGTGACAAATCCATATCCCACCGCGCTCAAGGCAGCCGCTGTCGCCACCACAACGACAGCGACGAATACCGTCAGTTTCCATCGTAGCGATGTCTGGAACCGTTGTCTCATGGCAGCGGACACCACGCCAGACTACCGCAACCTATCCTTCAACTCAACAGCGCTTCTGGTATTTGGAAACGGCGTGGCACACGTGTTGAAACGGAAGAAGCCCCATCAAAAGGAAGAACGCGGCTTCTCACAGATGAGAGAAAATCTTGCGAGCATTCGCGAATTATGAACCCGAGACTCGGCAGCCGACGGCTTGGAAGAAGCTGACGACCAGATCGCGCTTTTGGCCGATGGCGGGATACTTGCGACTCAGGGCTTCCAGCTTGTTGCGTTTGGTGAACAGCCAGTCCACAAACGTATTGAAGTCATTCTCCAATGAACTCTGCGCGTATTTGACCAGAAAACCGTTTTCCAACAGCCGACGTTCCTGCTCATAGAGGTTTCGCTGACCGAGCATGGCCACCCCGCTGCCCACATATTGAAAATCAGGCGGATTCAATTGCTCCCACTGCTCTTTCGCAAAGGGATACTTGCGCAGCAGGATACTTGAAAATTCAGAATGCATCCGCGCCAGTAAAAAATCATCCGGCGCTTCTTCCGAGCAATTAATGTAAATGGCGGACCCCGAAGAAGTCCCCCCCAAAGTTTTTCCCCATGATGTTCAGCCCCGTAACCAAGTAAATAGCTGTCAGATTCGTCCTGAGCACGTCCGCCGGATAGGCAGCCAGAAACTGTTTGACCAGCGGAATCATGTGCCACACCTCATCCAAAGGAAGCTGCTCGGCCGTGGCAGCGATGTCGTCCTCCAGCCATTCCTTCGGGAAAAATGTGGCCGGGTTATACAGATAGTGCACCTGCACGCCGGTCTGTTCCTTTATCTTTTGCACTTCAGAGTCAATTTTCTCCTTCAGACCAGCCCATGCAAGGGTGGCTGGCAACAAGACCGCACCCACAACGAACAACTGCAATGTCCATGAACGTTTCACGCCTGCCTGCAGTAGCAGTTCGCAGGCTGCAGAAGGCTTTCAGCAGGTCAGAAAAAGGCAGTCTTTTTTGTAGGAATCGGCTTACGACAACCGCAGAGTTTTGTAGGGCGGCAGCGCGCGAGCTGCTCCGTCTATTCGACCAAGTGATTTTGGAGGGCGTAGCGAACCAGTTCCGCATCGCTTTTGAGATGCAGCTTTTGGAGCAGTCGGCTCCGGTAGGTGCTCACCGTCTTTGGACTGAGCGACAGCGTTGCAGCGATGCTTTTCGGGTTTTCGCCTCGTGCGATCAGACGCAGTACCTCGAACTCACGCCCCGACAAGCGCTGCTGCGGCGCTTGAAAATCGTGGGCCATTTCGACGGCCAGCCGTTCTGCCAGCTTCGTCCCGATGTACCGTCCACCCTCCAACACTGTTCGCACGGCATTGAGCAGGTCCTTCACGGGTTGTTCTTTCCCGACGTAACCGCGCGCTCCGGTCCGGAGGGCGCGCACACCAAATTCCTCCTCCGGGTGGGCCGACACTACCAGCACCGGCAAGTCAGGTTGGAGTTTCTTGATTTCACCCATCAGATCCAAGCCGCTGCGTCCCGGCAAGCTGATGTCCAATAACAACAAATCCCACCGCCCCTGCTCCAGCAGGCTGAGCGCCTCGCGGGCATCACGCGCCTCCCTGAACTCAGCGTCTTTGAACTCTTCCGCCAGCACTAGGCGCATTCCCTGGCGATACACCGCATGGTCGTCTGCAATCAAAATTCGCTTCATGCTTGTTTTCTCTGGCCGACGTCACTGTCGTCACGGCGGTTCGCAAGGCCGCAACCGCCACCGGCTTGCCCAAAATGTAATCCACCACCTCCGAATGCGCACGCCCATTTTCGAGCGCTTCGTCGTGACCGCTAACCAAAACCACCGGCTGGCCGGGCCGTACCGCTTTGATGGCAGCAGCCATCTCCAAGCCGTTCATTCGCGGCATCACATGGTCGGTAATGACCACATCAAAACGGCCTGCCTTGAACTTTTGCAGCCCCTGCACGCCGTCGCTGGCGGTTTCCACAAAGTGGCCGCTCTCGACCAGGTACGCCACCAACACCTCCTGCAAGATCGGTTCGTCTTCCACGACCAATATGCGTAAGTTCCGCCGATGCTGGACGCTCACCGCCGGAAGCCGTTGCTCGGCCGGCACGACGCGAACCGGAAGCGTCAGTGTGACCGTTGTTCCTTTGCCGGGCGCGCTCTCAATGTCAAGGGAACCCTGATGACGTTGGACGACGCCATAGACCATGGACAAACCCAGTCCCGTGCCGCTTTCGCCCTTCGTCGTAAAGAACGGCTCCAGACATCGCTGCCTCACTTCCTCGGTCATTCCCACGCCCGTATCACTGACCTGCACAATCACATGGGTCGGCTCGCGCTCTCCGACGGTTCGTGTTCGGATCGTGATGGTGCCGTCGCCGTGCATGGCATCAACCGCGTTGAAAATCAGATTCATCAACGCTTCCCTCAGTTCCGAGGCATCCCCGTAAATCAACGGGACCTCCCCCAATTCGGTTTGCACCGCAATCGAAAGCCCGGTTGCCCGCGTCTGAGTTTTCCAGCGCGGTTCCGACATCGCTATCGTGTCACGAACAACCGCGTTGAGGTCCACCGCCGCAAGAGGGCTGAGATGATCGCGGCTGCGATAAAACTCGCGCAGACGTTCCACCACCCGGCTGGCGTCGTGAGCCGCCGCGTTGATCCTCTGCAGGTAGTCGGCCACCTTCTTTTTGTCGTCCAGTTGCGAGGGGTGACTCAAAAGCAGCTCGCTGAAACCCAGAACACAAGCGAGGTTGTTGTTGATGTCGTGCGCAATGCCGCTGGCCATCTGACCGAGGGCGTTCATTTTCTGCGTTTGCCGAAGGCTGTTCTCAATCCGTTTCCGCTCGGTCACATCGCGTCCGATGCCCAGCAGACCGATGGTGCGCTCGCCCTGTTTTTGGGGGATCACACTGAACTCAACCCAGAGGTGTTTGCCCGATCGGGTGAGAAGACGCAGCTCATACGGCACCGGGCTGCGGCCACCCAACACGGCCAGAAAGGCGGCCTGTGTGTCTCCCAAGTCGTCGGGATGTACCAGCAGCGTGAACGAGCGCCCAACCCACTCGGATACCGGCCATTCCAACAACCGCTCAAAAGCGGTATTCAAAGAGGTGATGATACCTTCGCGGGAAAGTGTGAACACAACATCGGGTAGGTGTTCAACCAGTTCCCGATACCGACGCTCGCTCTCGTGCAGCGCAGCTTCCGCACGCTTCTGCTCCGTAATGTCCGCAGCCAACGAGGCCACGCCCACGACCTCACCCTTTTCGTTGACCAGCGGCGTGTTATACCATTGGCAAAGAATGGTGCGGCCATCTTTGGTGACGTTTTCATTCGTGCTCTGCAACCCACCCTTGCTGTGAAGCAAGGCGCTCCAAATCCTGTCCACATGAGGCCGCGCCGAAGAAGGAACGATAAAGTAGGCGTGTTGCCCCAGCGCCTCCTGCTCCGTGTAGCCAAAAATGCGCTTAGCCGACGGATTCCATTTCACCACACGAAAATCCAGGTCCCACTCGATGACCGCCAGAGGAGTTCGCTGCACATGCAGCCGCAATCGCTGCTCGGAATCACGGAGCCGTTCTTCCGCGCGTTTCCGTTCGCTAACGTCTTCCACCGTGTGCACCGCCCCGCTCAAATGCCCTTCGGCGTCGAAGATCGGATCAACGGTTACGTGGAACCAGCGGTCCGCAACTTTCATTTCGGAACTTTCGCGCCGCAAACTGGTGCGCATCCGTCTCATCGGACACTCCGGATGCGGTTCGCTGGTCCCGTGCACCACCTCGTAACACTGTCGCCCAGCCGTCGGTCCGTGCCCGTTCAGAAACATCCCCTTTGCGGCATTGTTGCACTGGAGAATCCTCTGTTCGGTGTCCAGGATCAGGAGAGCCTCGTTCACGGCGTCAAATGTTTCCTGCCACAACCGCGCTGCCATCTGGCCCACCTGCTCGGCGCTTTTCCGACCGGTAATGTCCTCGGTCGTGCCAACATGCGAAAGCAGCTCGCCGTTCTCCGAGCGGTGCGGCACCGCCCGACAGCGGACCCAACGCAGAGACCCGTCGGTCCCTCGAACCCGAAATTCAACGTCAAATTCGCTGCCGCTCTCCACATAGCTCTTCCAAGCCTCATGAACAGCGGGCTGATCCAAAGGATGCAGAACCGAAAGCCATCCTTCGCCAACGGCTTGCATCAGCGGCAGCCCCAACATCGCGCGGCAGCACGGATTCGCGTAAACCCATCGGCCTCGTGGGTCGGCCATCCAGATCCCGATCAGCGAAGACTCGCTCAGCTTCCGAAACAAGTCCTCACTCTCAAACAGCGCCCCTTCCGCCTCTCGCCGGCGCCCTCGTTCTCTTGCCTGATCCAGTTCGCGCCTCACTGCCGGCAGAAACCGCGCAAGCCGGTGCTTCAGCAAAAAATCGCGCGCTCCGGCCCGCATCACCTCCACGGCACGCTCTTCCCCCGCTTCGTCCGACACCAAAATGAACGGTATATCCCGGCCGCTGGCCCTCAACAGCTTCAATGCACTCAGCGCATCGAATTGTGCCAGCGTGTAGTCACCGATAATCAAGTCCCAGCTTTGCTCCTTCAATGCCGACTTCATCCCCTCCTCGTCCTGGACTTGGCGCGATTCAACGCGGTAACCGCCCTGTTCAAGCTGCTGCTGCAACAGGTGCGCATCGGCGGGGTCATCCCCCACAAACAACACTCGCAGCGTCTCTCCCATCAGAGCGATCCTCCCACCGACGCCAGCGTGTCAAATTTGAGACGCGAAACGAAAAAGGACATCTCCCCCGGACAATTTTGTCCGAGCGCCCCCGACACGCATCGTCCTGCCCTGCGCCTTCTTTCGTTCATTGCGGCATCACAAGCCATTGAATTCGCTGCTTAATCTGCGAAAAGCTACCCGTGCCCGTGCGCAGCCTACAGACACAACCACAAGCGCAAGAAGCGTGCCATTCAGGCTCTTGACCTCCCCATGCGAATCACGACGTAGCCACCGGTGAAACGCTAACCAATCGCGCGCAGCACTGCGACAAGCCGCGCCACAATCGCATCGAGCAAACGCCGCCCCTTCTCCGCCGTGGCAAGCTCCGCATAACCAACTCCGCCGTGCTCGGTCTGCGCTTTCATGTCCGGGACGATGTAAACGCCTCGAAGCACCCTGTTTTCGTGCGTGGCCCGCAGGTCATTGTGAACCTCGGCGCGCCGAACTAAATCGGGACGAACCGCCAGCATCAACGAGGTCTCCACTTCGCAGGCGTGACCGATGCCTTTCAACGGGCCTTCGGCGATCTTCGCAATCTCCTCGTTGGCCACGTCCCAGTAGTTCGCGCCGAACAACTTCGCATCGGGAAACTCAAGCGCCAGTTGTCGCAGGGCAAGATGGAATCCGTCCTTGTTGCCGCCGTGGCCGCTGAGCACAAACTGCCGCTTGAATCCGTGCCGCAGCAGGCAACGCATCGGTTCGGCAACGAGCTTGATATGTGTCTCATTCTCCGCGCTCAATGTTCCCGCCATGCCGAGATGATGCGTGGATGCGCCGAGCCACTGCACCGGCAACAACAGCACTTCGTCGGGCAGCGCGGCCTCGACCCGATCGGCCACCGCGCCGACAAGAATCGAGTCGGTGAAAAACGGAAGATGCCGACTGTGTTGCTCCAGTGCGCCGATGGGATAGACGACGACAACGTCGCGTTTCAATTTGGCCACGTCAGGCCACGTCAGGTCCGTCAGTTTCATGGAAGTGATGGCTCCTTTGACAGCGTGGTATTGGTGAGCCGCACGGGGACGACGCCGGGCCATGTGCGGGCGTTCAACCGTGAAAGCGCGAATCCATCTACGTCATCGCATACGATGGCAGGCCGATGATCGTCTTCCGTGAAGGTCAGGCGAATGTTCTCCATCACGACGTTCTTGGCGTGGCGAATGAAAAATCCGTAGGCGGGCAACGTGCCGAACAGTTTGACGCCCGGATAGCCCGTTTCGTTTTCCGGCACGTTGCGTTTCGCGTCCTCCGCCGTGCCGCCGCCGGTGAACTCAAAATTGATGTCGCGCAGGACAAGATTCTCGATCATCTGGCCGGGAACGCCGGAAATGGCGTTGCCCAGACTGGAGATGCGCGTGCCCTGAATCTGGGAGAACATCACATCTTTCAGCGAGCCTTTCTTTGCCGCGGCGTCGTTGCGATAGGTGCGGTTGCGCGCGCCCAACCGCACCAGAATGGCGTCGCCCTTGATGTTGCGCAACGTGATGTTGGAAAAGCTCACCCGCTCGATGCGCGCGCCGTCAACCGTCAACACCGCCAAGCCTTCGCAGCGCGTGTCGAAGACCACACAGTTGGCGACGACGATGTCTTCGAAAGCGCCCGCCGACTCTGTGCCGATCTTGATGCCGCTGGCATTGGAACTGACCACGCAATTCACAATCGTGATCTCCCGGCAGGCTTTATCGGGAGACCAGCTTTTCAGCACAATCGAGTCGTCGCCGCTGTTGATGAAACAGTTCGCCACGCGCACCTGTTGGCAGTCTATGAAATCTATGCCGTCGGTATTGCGGCCTCTGGCGTCCGCAAACCGCGGCTTCTCGATGTCGGGGTTCTCGCGGCTTTCAATCCGAAATCCATCCAGCACCATGTCGCGGCACTCCAGAAACGACAGCGTCCATGAAGCGGAGTTGCGAAAGGTGACCCCCCGAATCTGGACGTTTTCGCAGGCAACAAAATGCAACAGCCGCGGGCGATGGTGAAAGGACGGCGAACCATACGGCCCTTCCACCCATGCATCGCCGCTGCCGTCCACCGTCCCCCGCCCTTCGATGCCGATGTTACGGGCGTCCTCGGCGTGCAGAAACATTTTCCCCGTAATCATTTCGCCTGTGTAGCTTGGGTGTTGCGACGGCTGGATCGGGAAATCATTCAGGTCGGTGCTGGCAACGAGCGAGGCACCGGCCTCGATGTGGAGAATCACGTTGCTCTTGAAGCGCAACGTGCCCGAACGGAAGCGCCCGCCATGCAGATAGACGCGTCCGCCGCCGGCGGCATGACAAGCGTCAATGGCTTTTTGGATGGCCGCCGTGTCGAGAGTGCGTCCATCGGCTTTCGCGCCGAATTCGCGCGGATCCCACCCGCCGGCGCCAAAAGCCGAAACACCGAGCCACGCGAACAGAAATAGATTCTTCATGGTTTCTCCGCCGGCCTCACGTTCCGCCAACGATCGGATACCAGTCCGGCCGGCGCGGGTCTTGGTGGAAACGGGCGTAGTAGTCGCCCTTCTCCTCGAAATACTTCTCGTAGCGGCGCATCTTCTCTTCGTCGAGTTTCACGCCGAGACCGGGGCCGGTCGGCACGGCAATCTTGCCGTCCACATATTTCATCAGGCCGCCCTCGATGATGTCATCGGTCAGATAGTGATAGTGCGCGTCGCCGGCCACGTGCATTTCGGGGATTGTCGAGGCGGTGTGCAACATGGCGGCCAGCTCCACGCCGAACTCCGCGCCGCTGTGCATCGCCACACCGAGATTGAACGTGCGACAAACCGCCGCCAAGTCCTTCACCCCGCGCGGACCTTCCCAGTAGTGCAGGTCGGTCAGCACGATGTCCACCGCGCCGAGCCGAATCGCCGGGCCGAGGTCGTCGAACTTGTTCGGGTACATGTTCGTCGCAATCGGAATCCGCACCGCGCGTCGGACGGCGGCATTACCCTCCAGTCCCCAGGCCGGGTCCTCGAAATACTCCAGACCCAGCGGTTCCAACCGCCGCCCAATGCGAATGGCTGTGGCGACCGACCATGTGCCGTTGGGATCCATTCGCAAACCAAACGATGGCCCCAATCGTTCCCGGCACAGCTCCAGCACCCGCGCTTCTTCGTCGGGCGACATCACGCCGGCTTTCAGTTTCATGGCGTTGACGCCGAGGGTCTCGTGCAATTCTTCGCACAGGTCGGCCATGTCCTCGGCGCATTTGTCGTCGCCGCCCTGCGGTCGGTCGTACCGCCAGAACAAGTAGGCAATCATCGGAATTGCATCCCGCACCCGGCCACCGAGCAGGTCCGACATCGGTCGTCCGACCGCTTTGCCCTGAATATCCAGACACGCCATCTCAATGGCGCCGTACAACCGCGCGTTGGACAGATAGTAAATGCTCCGCAACGTCTTCAGCTTGATCACTTCCAACTGAAACGGGTCGAGTCCGAGAATGCGCGGTTTCAGTTTCAGAATCGCACCGCGTTGGTCGCCGCCGCCCACTTCTCCGAGGCCAACAATCCCTTCATCGGTAAAAATCTCGATGATCGTGCGCAAAAAATAACCGGGATGAACGCCCGTATTGTGTCGCAACTGTGCGTTCAGCGGGATGGCAACGGTCCGCGCTTTCAGATCAACGATCTTCATTTTGTCCTTTCTTGGCGAACACTCATCGTCACCGTGCCGCGCCACGGTTTACCGTGTTCGAGCACGGCAAAACCGGTGTCGGCCACGCCGCGAGCGTGGAGGTTGAACGCATCCGTGACACAGGTGTACGGTTCGAAACAGATGACAGGCCGTTGCGGCGCATACACCACCCAATACTTGAACCGATCATCGGCTCGCATGGTCACTTCCCAGCCCGAATCCGGGTCGCGCAACACGCAAGCATCTCCGACAGCGTTCACAAACACGTCATCCAGTTTCGTTTCGCCGAGAGCGCGGCCTTCCAACCACTCCGTCGCCGGCAACCGTTTCCCTGTCGGAATGCAATCCGGCGTCAGTTCCAGCCGCTCGCGGCACGGCACTTGAATCCAACACCGCGCCCGCGAACCAGCCGGTGTCAGCGGCAACGGATGATACGGATGGACCCCAAACCCGAACGGCATCGGCTCGGCGCCGAGATTTTCCGCCAGCGCCGACATCGTCAACGATTGTCCTTTGAGCCGATAGCTCACCGTGAGCCGACACGGCCACGGCCAGTATTTTTTCAGCAGCGGATTCGATTCCGTATCGGTCACGCCCGTGACCCATGCGCCATTGTCGGCGCCCCTCGCGGTGACGCGCCACGGCTGGTTGTGAACAAACCCGTGGATGGCGTGCCCCTTGCCTTCTTTCACGCGATATTTCTTGCCGTTGAACGTGAACTCGCCGTTGGCGATGCGGTTTGGGAACGGAAACAGAATGGGCCAGCCAAACCCGACGCCCCCCTTCCCCAACGCCGCTGGATCCGCTGGCGGCGCGAGAAACTCAATCGTCCCCACGGCAAATCGCGAACAGTTGAATCCCGCCCGCGGCAACACAACGGCGGTGGTGTTCGCTACCGTATCCTGCAAGACCACTTCCGGGCCGTGCTCGGCCTGGCGTTGCCGCACAACGTAGGGCGTTTCACCGGTCAATTCCGACGCCAACAGAACCGCGCACATCACGACGGGAACTTTGCGCGTTTTCATTTTGCTGTTCGCTTTCATCGGTCCGAAAAGTTTACCGTTTCAACAGCGGCGTTTGCTCCAGAGCATTCAAAATAAACTGCACCGCCACCGCCGCCAGCAACAACCCCATCAGCCGCGTCACCAGCTTCATCGCCAACGGACTGAGTTGTCCCGCGCCCCGCGCCGCCAACGCAAAAATGGCGTAGCTGACCGCTCCGACCAGCACGATGCACACAAACAACGCCGCCACCTGTTTGGGGTCGCTCGCCTGACTCAACAAAATCAACGCCGTAGAAATCGCGCCCGGCCCCGCCAGAATCGGCACCGCCAACGGCGTGATCGCAATGTCGTCCTTCGCCACGCCCGCTTCGACTTCCTCTTCTGTTTGCCGCGCGGGCGACAACCGCGCCTGCAACATATCCAGCGCGATGCGCAACAGCAGCAAACTGCCGGCAATCTGAAACGCCGGCAACGTGATCCCCAAATACTTGAACACCCACCTCCCAGCAGCCGCAAACACGACCAACACCCCGACCGCCACCACGCACGCCAGTCGCGCCATCCGCAGACGCGCTTCCGTCGTGTCCCGCTGCGTCATTGCCAAAAACGCCGGCGCCGCTGCGATCGGATCCACGATCACAAACAGCGAACTGAACGCCAGCAAACTGTATTCCAGCAGCGTCATATCCTTCGCCACTATAGCATCGCTCGCAAGCGTCGGTCACGGCCTTTTCCACTTCCGGCGGCTGCCTTGCACAATTTTTTTGCTTTCCGCAAGCAAGACTGTAAACTGTCGAAAACCATGTTGCCGTTGCACGACTCCATTCCGAGCCGCACTCCGCCGCTGATGACGCGGGCGCTGATTCTCATCAACGCCCTCGTGTTCTTCTTGGAACTGTCGTTGCCTGAACACGCCCTCGAACAACTCTTCTACCTCTTCGGCGTCGTGCCGGCCCGCTACACCCACCCCCACTGGGCCGCGTGGGTCGGGTTCCCCGTGGACGATTACTGGCCGCTGCTCACACACCAATTCCTGCACGGCGGCTGGACACATTTCCTCGGCAACATGTGGACACTCTGGATTTTCGGCGACAACGTCGAAGACCGAATGGGACACCTGCGATTCCTGATTTTCTACCTCTTCTGCGGCGCGGCAGCCGGCTTCGTCCAAATGTGGAGCGCTCCCCATTCCACCGTGCCCGCCATCGGCGCTTCGGGCGCCATTTCCGGCGTCCTCGGCGCCTACATGCTCTGGTTCCCACATTCGCGGCTGGTCATGTTCTTTCCCATCTTCTTCCTGCCGTACTTCTTCGAAATCTCCGCGTTTTTCTACCTCGCCTGGTGGTTCCTGATCCAACTCTTCAGCGGCACCCTCTCCCTAGTCGCCCCCACCCAGGGCGGCGGCATCGCCTGGTGGGCACACATCGGCGGATTCCTCGCCGGAGCACTACTCTGCTGGGTCTTCCGAAAACCACGTCGCCGACGCGGACGACGCTTGCAACCCGACGAATACGGCTTCGAGTGGGCTTGGGGCCGATATCGCGATTAAACGGAGGTCAACCCCATGGATCTCAACCAACTCTTCTGGCTCTTCTTCATGTTGACGGCGCTGCAACCGGTCATCCGCCAACGGATGCTCGAAGCTTCCCGCCAACGCCTCATCGCACGACTCGAACGCGACCGACGCTCCCGCATCATCCTACTCGTGCACCGACAGGAAACTATGAGCCTGCTCGGTTTCCCCGTCTTCCGCTACATTGACGTCAACGACTCCGAGGAAGTCATCCGTGCCATTCACATGACCGACCCCAACCTGCCGCTCGACCTCGTGCTGCACACACCGGGCGGACTCGTGCTCGCTGCCACCCAAATCGCTCGCGCCATCCAACGTCACAAAGGCAAAGTCACCGTCTTCGTCCCCCACTACGCCATGAGCGGCGGCACCCTGATCGCACTGGCCGCCGACGAAATCGTCATGTGCGAACACGCCGTACTCGGTCCCGTGGACCCGCAACTCGGCCAATACCCCGCCGCCTCCATCCTTGCCGCCGTCCGACAAAAACCTGTGGCCGAAGTGGACGACGAAACACTCATTCTGGCCGACCAAGCGCAGAAAGCCATTCAACAGATGCAGGAACAAGTCCGCGAACTGCTGATGGAAAAATTCCCGACCGAAAAAGCCGACGAACTAGCCCGGCTCCTCACCGCCGGCACATGGACCCACGATTACCCCATCACCTGCGAACGCGCCCGGCAACTCGGTCTGCCCGTCCGGTGCGACATGCCCGAAGACATCCTCCACCTGATGCAACTCTACCCGCAGCCCGTCCGCCGTCAACCGACCGTGGAATACGTGCCGCTCCCGCGTGGCCGCGAAGGCGACACCCGCCGCGCCAACCGGTAAAAGGCGACTCCGCGAGAAGGACGGGACGAATGGGACCCATAGGCCGCCGGCAGAACGCGCCGAGACCCTATAAGGAGCCATTGAAAGCGCGGTCCAGCAGCGCGGCAAACAACGCATCCAGTCGGCGGCGGCTCTCCGCCTGACGCCGCTCCAACTCCCGCACCTCCCCCACCCGCTCCGCAAACTCCCGCTGCAGCGAGAGAGGGGGGCACATAAAAACTTGTCGCTTCACCTCCTTCATGTGCCTTGAATATCCCAAATCGCGAATGGGCATGTTTCGGAGTAGTTCAGCAGCGTAAGCAGCAAGAAAATCCGACCGCGGAATAAGAACTTTCGCACCATCCGCACCTACAATGAATGGTTCGGTTACAAGCTTAACCACGCGGGTGTGGTCGCCAAATATGAGGACAGGAAGTACCGACTTACACAGCATGGATTCGTCATCGGAATAGCCAGCGACAAAATCCTGCCCTTGATCAACAACGGGGAATCTACCCGAATTTGCATAGTTTCCTTGCAAAAGTTTCGGCGACTTGGATGTTTCATCAAGGAACGTTTCATCAAAGCTTTTCAGTGGCCAACCTTTTGGGTTGGTGGCGGGGTCGCCGAACATGTGGTGGAAGAGGGCGGGCAGCAGGTCGGCGGTGCGGCGGTCGGCTTCGGCGCGCCGCTGGCGCAACCCCTCCGCCTCATCCAAAATCCCCACAATCCGCTCCTGCTCCGAAAGAGGGGGAAGTTTCACCTTCCGGGTTTTTATGTCGGATGGTTTGATGAATGGCTGTGCACTCCCTGACCGAATCCAAGAGCTTTCGTCGTTTAGCTGATACCAAAGGAACTTCGGGTTCGCGACGGTCACATCAGGAAAAATCAAGTGCGTATTGGCAAGGCTTGTCCATCTGCCCGTGGCCAAAAAGCACTTTCCGCAGCGAGCACCAATTGCAGAAAGAACGACTGCAGGCCGGTCATACTCCCATACCGCAACGAAACCATCTTGTCCCTTTGCGCTGAAAGCTGGGAAACCGTCTGGGACATAGTCACCCTTATTGATTCGCATCTTGCCTCCCTGGCAGAAACTGCAGAACTCTTCAAGCGCGACTTCCTTCCACTTCTTTTTCATGATTTTTGGCGGGGGTTGCGGGTTTGGGGTGATGGGACCGACTGGGCTGGTGGGGCAAATGAGCCGGATTGGGCGCGGGCGGCGAGGCGGGCGCGGGTCATGCGCTCGCGCAGGCCGCCTTCTTTGAGAAACGCCTGCTCCAGTTGGCGCAGCAGTTGGTCCAGCAGATAGTTGGTCTGGTGGATCAGGCAGATGATGATGTTGGCCACGACTTCGGCCGGGCGGGTGTCAATAAACGGCTTATAGGTCTCATAGGACGAATCTTTCCTTGCCCCGAGCTTGCGCACGTAGAGCGCTTCTTTGGAATCTTTTTCCCAGAGGCGCAGGCCGCGCACCCGCAAAAAATCGCGGTAGTCTTCGAGCAGTTCTTCGAGGCTGGCCCGGGCAACGTTCACCAGCTTGATCTCCATTTCCTTGGAGGTGCCGCTGGCCTGGCTGCCTTCGAGGATGTTCTGTTTGCCGGAGCGGGCAGCCTGCACCATTTGGTCGTAGGTGCGGTCGCGTTTTTCCAGAAACCGCTCGCAGAACCGCGCGGTGGCGTCATAGACAATCTGCGCTTTCTGGTAGGCCAGCAGGTTGCGGTAGCCGCCGTGAGGGGGGATGAAATGGGACGGATGGAACTCATGGGACTCTTTCATGGTTGCTCTCCAGTTTTTTCAGCAGTTCCTCGGCGCGGTCGGCAATTTCGGTTTCCAGCGCGAGCACGTCGCGGAGGATGTCGCGCGGGTCGTCGTGGTGGGCAACCTCGATGGTCACGGGTTTGTAGCGGCCGGCGGTGAGGTTGAAGTCGGCGGCGCGGATTTGGTCGAGGGTGGCGCACCAGCTTTTGTCGCTGACCGTGCGGCCCGGCCATTTGGCGAGCAGATCGGGGATGTCGTTTTTGTCGGGCGTGGGCTGGCGTTTGTCGTCGAGCGAGAATCCGTCGGCGGTCAATTCGTAGAACCAGACTTTTTCGGTGGGCTTGCCTTTGGCGAAGATGAGCGCGCTGGTTTTGACGCCGCTGTAGGGCTTGAACGCGCCGCTGGGGAAGCTAACGACGGCCTGCAGGTCGCATTGTTCGAGGAGGAGTCGGCGGATTTCGCGGTGGCTTTTGGTCGCGCCGAAGAGCAGGCCTTCGGGCACGATGACGCCGCAGCGGCCGCCGGGACGCAGGGCGTGGATCATCAGGCCGAGAAAGAGGATTTCGGTTTTGGCGGACACGACGGGCAGGCAGTCGCGGATGCGGCTTTTGTTCATGCTGCCGGAGAAGGGCGGGTTGGCGAGGATGATATCGAACTGGCGGTCATCCCAATCGTCGGCCGGCCCGGCAATCGCGTCGCGGCGCAGGACGGCGGAGCGGTCGAGGTCGTGGAGGATGAGGTTCATCGTGCCGAGCTTGACGATGTGGGGGTCCACGTCGAAGCCGAAGAAGGTGTGGTTTTTGAGGAAGTCCCACTGTTTGGGGGAAAGCTTGTCGCCGTAGCCGCGTCGGAGGGTCTGGCCGTTGCCGTTGAGTTTTTCGACGATGTTTTTGGGGTCGGAGTTGGCCAGCTTGATGTGTTCGTAGGCGGCGACGAGGAAGCCGCCGGTGCCCATGGCGGGGTCGAGGATGGTCTGGCCGAGCTGCGGGTTGACTATTTGGACGATGGCGCGGATGAGGTGGCGCGGGGTGAGGAACTGGCCGGCCTGCGCTTGTGTGCCGAGTCGGGCGAGGAGGTTTTCGTAGAGGTCGCCCTTGATGTCGGTATCCAGGTCCAGCAGGGTGACGTCCCGGAACAGGTCAATGCAATCGCGCAGGGTGTGGCCGTCGGGGATTTGGAGCTGGGCGTCGGCGAAGAACGCGCGGACATCGTCGCGGTCGCGGAGGTTGCGGAGGAAATCGAAGACGTCGTCGCGGACGAACTTGAACAGGCGGTTGGGGTCGGTGATTTGCGACCATTCGGACCAGCGGTATGGCTCGTTTTTGCCGGCGAAGATGGAGCGGTAGGGGCGTCGGGCGAGGCGGGCTTCGCGTTCGCGGTCGGCCTCGGATTCGTCGAGCATTTTCAGGAAGAACAGGTAGCTGATCTGTTCGACGTAGGAGAGCGGGTTGGTGACGCCGGCGGCCCAGAGTTTGTCGCAGAGCCGATCAATGAGGGAGTTGACCTGAGAGATGTCCATGGGGGTCATTGGAGCAATTCCTTGAATTCCGCGAGCAGGTTGGCCAGCCGATGGCCAAAGAGGCGCTCGGCCTTGCGGAGGCCGCCCCAGCCTTTCAACGGCGGGAGCTGGTTGAACACGGACGGATCGAGTTGCGCGGGCGGGAACGGCTGGGCGAGCATCTGGTTTTTGAGCATTCGCCAGACGCGGGCCTCTTCAGCCGGAAAATTGCGCTGGATGAGCCACGCTTCGAAAGCGCGATCTACTTTCTCCTCGCGTGTGGGGAATCGGGCCAGGCCGAGAGCGACACGGATAAAGTCCAGCAACGTCGCGTCGGGCTGCCCGAAAGCTTCGCGGAGGTTGGTTTCGTTGAAAAAGTTTTCCGGGCCGCCGAGCGCCGCGGCGAGTTGGTCCAGTTCCTCTTCGGTGGGCAGTTCGCCGCGTTGAATTTTGGCAAGAACAGCATCGCGGGTGGCGCGGGCGGCGATTTCGCGATTCCATGCCTCCTGGTAGTTGCGCACGTCCACCTGCATGCCTTCAGGGCCAACCTCGATCCATTTGCGTACGACGAATTCGTCGTGGACCGTGCCGACGGGGACGACCGTGATTCCGGGTCGGGATCCCCCTTCGCGCGGCGGAGGCAGGACGCGGGGCTTGGTCACGACCGCGCCGGTGGTGAGCGGCGGCGGTTTGGTAGCGTCGAACTTCGGGTCGTTGAACCGCTCGCTGTTGTCGGTGAAATCGTAGATGAGGAAGGAGGTTTTCAGCGAGCCGTCGGGCCGGCGGCAGATGCGGCTGCCGCGGCCGCGCATTTGCTGGTAGAGAATGGCCGAGCGGGTCGGACGCATCATGACGAGGTTCTCCACGCGCGGACAGTCAAAGCCGGTGTCGAGCATCCCGACGGAGACGGCGATGGCGGGGAGTTCTTCGCGCTTGAAGCGGCGAATGGCAGCCTGCGGGTCGGCGATGTCGGTGGTAATGATTTCGGCATATTTGCCGTGCCACTGGGGATATTCGGCGTTGAGAAAGCGGGCAATCTGGGCGGCGTGGAGCTTGGTGCAGGCGAACACGATGGTTTTGCGGAAGCCGGTGCCGCCACGGCCGGCTTCCATCCGCACGAATTCTTTCACCTGAAGCTGGATGCGGTCCTCGAAGCTAATGATGCGCTCCAGATCGCTCGACGCGTAGTCTTCGCCCTCGAAGCGGATGCCCTCGGTGGTGATGCGGGTTTTGGCGACGTAGATGTCGTAATCGGCGAGCACTTTGTCTTTGATGCCGTCGAGGATGCCATAGACAAACACCGGTTGGCCCTGCTCGGTCAGCGGATTCCAGCAGTCGAAGAACTCGTAGGTGTTGCGGACGAGTTGCTTCTCGTAATCGGAGACGTAGGCGTAGTGGCCGATGTTGGGCGTGGCGGTCAGGCCGATGTGAATGGCGTCGAAGTGCAGCAGGGTGTGTTTGTAGGTGGAATAGATGGAGCGGTGACATTCGTCGGTGATGACGAAATCGAAGTAACCGGCGGAGAATCCGCCCGGCCCCAGTTGCGAGCTGATGGTGGGCAGGGTGCCGACGGTGATCTGCCCTTCACGGCTGCGCCGGCCGCCGGTTAGCAGCACAGACGGGTATGCGCTGAGAAGGATGTCGAAGGTTTCCTCCTTGGCCTGGCGGGCCAGTTCGATGCGGTCGGCGAGAAAAAGCACGCGCTGCGCCCAGCCGGCTTCGAACAGGCGTTTGAGGATGAGAGCGATGGTGAACGTTTTGCCGGTGCCGGTGGCCATTTCGATCAGCAGCCGGCGTTTGCCCTCGGCGAGCGCCTTGTCCACCGCCGCCAGACAACGTTGCTGATAGTCGCGCACGGCACGTTCGTCCGAACCGAAGCGGATGCTGGTGGGGATCGGGATGGTATTCAGCGGCCGGCGCTGGCGGCGCAGGGCGGCCAGCCGCTGGAGGTCTTCGCGGGTGAAAAAGCCGCGGACCAGCCGCTCCGGTGCGCACTCATAATCCCAAAAGTAGGTGACTTCGCCGTTGCTGAGGAAAATGAAAGGCGCTTGCAGCTTGCGGGCGTAGGTTTCGGCCTGCGTTTTGGCGGTTGTCGGCTCTTTGGAAAATCGTTTGGCTTCGACCACAGCCAGCGGTCGGCCGCGGGCGTCGAGCAACACATAGTCGGCGCGTCCGCCAGCAGCGCGCTCTTCGGTGGCGACCTGCGTTTTGTCCTCGATGTCCCAGCCGGCTTCGCGCAGCCGGCGATCAATGGTGATACGGCTGTCGGTTTCCTTCATCGGTAGTAAATCTCCACGCGATCCAACTCGGCGGGACCGGTCCAGCGGATCGTTAGTTGAGACTGGTTGGAGGGCGCTGCACACTGGTATTCGATCATCGTTCGTCGCTGTCCGCGCGCGGCGCCGCCGGGTGGAGCGGGCAACGGCCGCTCCGCGCGCTTCGGCTGCAGCTTCGCATCGCCGGCCTGCAACTGGAGGTCGGAAATCTTGTCGCCGGAACAAAACGCCACAATATTGATGGACTCGATTGTACCGGGAACTTTGTACGTCAACCAGTCGTTGGTGCTGCCTTTGGCGCGGAACAGAAACTCGGCGTAGAGCGCATTGTAGTCGTTGTTCAGCCTGAGGCCATCGGACCTAGCTGCAACACGAGAGAAATCCTGCAACTCGTCCACGAAGCAGAGTCGTTTCACCGCGACCGGGCCGACCACGTTGGACGGCTCCGATGCGCCGGAAGAATTGCGTGCGGTAACACGGTAGAAATACGAGCCGCCCACACGGGCCGTCGTGTCGCTGAACAGCGGACGATACGCGACATCGCCGTCAGAAACGTTTTTTGCGACGACCGTCCATGGCCCGCTCGCTTTGGCAGCGCGTTCGATGTCGTAGCCGACCGCGCCGGCGGAGCCGCGCCACGCGAGCAACGGCACGTCGCCGATGGGAAGCAATTCCGGCGCATCGGGCTTGGGCACGGGCGGAACAGGTTTGCCTTGAATCTTGAAGGCGGCTTCGCGCATCGCCTGCATGATGCCGATCTCGCGCTGGGCGTCGGCGCTCGGAAAACCGGGCCAGTGATACGACCAGACGGCGGGATAGGTCATGATCTGGTGCCAGTAAAATCCGCCGTTCTGATGGTGAAAATACATGCTCCAGATCAGCGCGCCGGGAATGGCCGGCTCCGACTGCACGTAATCGAGGAACTCGCGTAGTTTGTCCACGACGTTCTCATGCGTGAACATCTTGCCGTCAATGTAGGGACCGAACTCGCCAATGAACAGCGGACGCTCGCCCTTGAGTTTTGCGATTTCTTTCCGGATCGCGCCGATCCAGCCGCCTTCGACGCCGGGATAATTTCCGTAGAGATGGCGCGTGAGGAGGTCAATGTTCGGGTCAATCAGCAACGGCTGACCGGGGCGATGGCGTGTCTCGGCGACAAGATGATTCTTGTCGAGGCTTTTGATGTAGGCGGCCATCTCGCTCAGCCACGCATCGGGCGCGCTGTGCATTTCGTTGCCAAACTGCCAGGCGAGCACGGCTTTGTCGTCGCAGTAGCGCACGCCGGTGACCGTGTTCGTGCGGTTGAGAACGTAGCGGATGGTGGCTTTGTAATCTTCCTTGACCTGCGGGTCGGTATAGAACTCCGCGCGTTTTCTGCCGCGATGAGCCGCATACTGGCTGATGCCGCCGAGATAGTCACCGTACTCAGCGGTGAGATCGAAGACGACGCGGACATTGTATTGGTTGGCGAGCGCGAAAAGATGGTCAACGCATTTGAAGGCTTCCTCGTTGAACTGACCGGGACCAAGGACGTAGTGCCACGATTTCGGTTCCTCGTCGGGCCTGCGAATGGGCAGGTTCCACGTTCGGACAACGCGCAGGTTCATCTGGTCAAGCGTCTTGAACCCGTCCTCCTGTTCCCACGGGGTCGGTAAATGCAAACGTTCCGGCAGGTACAGCGTCCAATCGTATGGCAGCACCAGACCGGGCATGTTTGCACCCATGAAGCGGAACTCCTTGTCGCCGTCGTAGAGTTTGTTGCCTTTGCGTGTGATGAAGTTCTCGAACGCGCCAGCGTTGGCGGTCAGGAACAGCAGGAGGAAGAGCGTGATGGATTTCATTTGTCTTGCAGGAACACGAATGTGCCTTTCTTGTTGCCGACGACGATGTCGCCGAGTTTGCCTTTGCCGCTGATGTGGCCGGCGACGACTTGCGTGCCGACGCCGGAGTTGTCGTCCACAAGATGCGGGACGAAATCGGCTGTCTTGTTCGGGCCGCGCACAAGCTCCAGCCAATACAGCACCGCCGGGGCGTTCGGATCAATATCGCCGGTCGGGCCGTGCGCCCAGAAGCGTTTCCCGACGATGATGTCTTGCAGGCCGTCGGCGTTCATGTCGAACAGCGCGATGGCGTGCGGCTGCGTGAAACAGAGACCGTGTTTGCTGTCTTCGGGTTTGTTGCCCATGATGGTGTGCTGGACGAAACTGATCTCGCCGTCCTTGCGGACTTGTTCCCACCAGACAAGCCCATGCTTGTGACAGTGAAGCGCAGTGATGATGTCGTTCAGGCCGTCGCCGTTCACGTCGTAGGCGTACATCTGCGCGCCGGCTTCGGCAAAAGTGAACGGATGACACTTCCACTGCGGGTCACCAGCGAGCGAGGCGGGCTGCTCCCACCAACCTTCCGATACCAACATATCCATCCGCCCGTCGCCGTTCACGTCACCGACGCCGAGGCCGTGGCTGTACTTGTGCCATTTTCCTTTTGGCGAAATGCGATGAAACGTCCACGGTTTCGTCGGATCGCTCCAATCGGCCTTTGCAAAACCGAGATAACCGTCCTTGTGGCAGATCAACTCCGGCTTGCCGCAGCCGTCAATGCAGGTGAACCCCGGCGATTCGTTGTCCACAGCATCGAACACCTGATGCGCCGGCCAGTGTCCGCTTTTGCCTTTCGGATTCAAATACAACGTCGCCGGTTTGTTTGGCAGGCCGATGATGAGAATGTCGGGCCACTGGTCGGCGTTGAAGTCGTACACAAACGTGAAGAAGTTGTCCGAGTAGGCGTTCTTCCTGCCGAGTGCGCCTTGGAAACCTTCAATGACTTGTCCAGCCTCATTCGTGAACGTCGCCGTCGCGGGTCGGTATTCGTGGCGCTGCTTGAAATCGGGTCCCGCATACCAGAACGGCCCCGACGCCACGTCCATCTTGCCGTCACGATTGAAGTCCCCGAAGTTGGCGCCTTCGCTCCAGAATTTGTCGGTGATTTGGATGCGCTTGAAGGCGCGTTCCTCCGCCTGCGCCGCCAGCGCGAGCGCGAAGAGCAACATCACAGTTTTGTATTTCATGGTCGTTTCCTTTCTGGGAATGATTTGAATGCGAATGGCGTCGTGCGGCTGAACTCCAGCCAGCGTTGTTGGAGTTGTTCCAGTGTTGGTGCGCCGGAGTGAATGTAGAGACCGTAATGAAGTTGGAGCGGCTTGTGGGGTGCGAGCGTGCGCGGGGCGTCGTAGGTCAGCGAGGCGCCCATCCAGCCGTCGTTGCGCACATGGAAGAACGTCGGATGATTGGGGTTAGTCGGATGGTCCATCAACGTGATGCCTTCGGTGGCGGTGGCCGTGATTGGTCCGGAGTAGTCCACCCAGCGGGCTTGTTTCCAGAGGACTTCGGATTCGTTCAGGCCGCCCTCGGAGTTGCGGATGGTGCCGCCGCCATCGTTGACGCCGATGCTCTTGGCCATGCGGACGCCGAGCAAGCCGAATGGTGTTTTGCCGAAGGTAACTTCCTTCTCTTGCGCTTCCAGTAGAAGATCGAGAATCATGAGCCATTCGCCATTGGGCAACAATTGGATGGAAATTCGTCGGCGCTCGCGTAAAAGCGTTTTGCCTTCCTTGTCAATCCATGCGTTGAGGCTTTGCACGGCGTCATCGTCGAGTTTCTCGATGCGCTGGTGAACGATGCGCGCACCAGTGCGGTCTGCCCAGAAACTGGCACCATTCACGTCGCTGTGAGAAATCCAGATGGAATTGTGATGACTGTGTCCTTCCGGGTCGTGCGGGTGTCCCATCCGCGTGAGGCATCGTCCGGACGGGCCGATGATGGGAAAGAGAAAAGGCCGATTCAAATCCGGTCCGAAGTAATAGCGCGTGATCTCGATGCCGTCGCGCTGAAAAGATATCTGATGATACGGCTGCGGCACCGTTTGGAGCTGCGAGAGGTCGGCAGCGGTAGCCGCAGTGACCAGCACCAGCAGGAATCCAAACATCGTCTTCATGGCGAAGCAGTTTACCTGAAGCTGGTCTCCGCGAGAAGCCTGCAGGTTCGAGAATCCGCCGGCAGGGGGTGGTTTGGTGGCCAACCGTTGACAGCATGGGCTGCGGTTTTTACTTTATTAGCGGCTTTGCTAGCCCTTTGAACGTATGGCTATCGTAGTATGAGATGAGAGCGGAGTGGTTGGAGTTGACGGAACGCGACATCGAGTTTGTCGTGCAGGCAGCCGCGCCGCGGGGAGGCAATCGTCAGCGGCTGAAAGAGTTGATCCGCGAGGACGAAGATTTCCGCCGCGAGTTGGTGGGGCACGACAATGTGTTTCGCGCGCTGATGAGCAGCGAAGAAATGTTTTTGCGGGTCTCGCCGCGACTGTTTTTCGAGGTGCTGCTGCGTCAGGCACACAAACAGATGACGCACAAGGTGCACACGGTCGAGTATGCGGGCCGCTACGAGGTGGCCGTATTCGATGTGCGGGAGGTGGATGAATTGTTGGCGGAGCCTGCGATGCTGTATTACCTGGCTGACATGCTGGCGTCGTTTACACGAATCCAAAGCTTTACCCTCACCACCCGCATTGGGCCGGGGTTGTATGAGAAGATCCGCTTCAACGATCTCAACCTCGACAGCTTGGCTCGTTTCTGTCGGCTCGTGGAACCCTCGCAGCGGTTTGCGTTTTACAAGCGCATGGCGGACCTGTGTTTGTTTATTTCGGGAGTGTTTCCCGAATACACGCGCATCCAATATCGGTACCCGTTGACGGGCGAGGTGCGCGTGAAATTTCTCGGCACCGGCCGTCGGGACATGGCCGAGTATGAGCAGGAAGGGCGTAAATACTACGGTCTGGCCGGGCAACAACCAGCAGCGGAAAAGCTTGGCCTACGATCCGTGCTGGATCGGCTGAGGGAACACTTCACGTTGGCGCGGAAACCGCTGCGTTTCCTGGCCCAGCACTATCTTGCGGGATGGAAGCGGAAACTGTTTGCAAGTTGAAACAGCCCCTTGAAATCCCCTGTGTGTGACAGCAATTTATTCGAGAATCGAACCGAATGGGAGGTGTGAACCATGCCCACATACAATTACGTTTGTGAAAAATGCGACCACAAGTTTGAGGCGCGTTTGACGGTGGAGGAACACGACAAACACAAGGTAACGTGCCCCAAGTGTCATAGCAACAAGGTACAGCAGCTGCCGGGATCCTTCTTTGCGATCACCAGCAAAAAGAGCTGAAGGGCTTCCGAGAAGGAGATCGCCCCACGTCAGCCAGCAACAGAATGAGGGAAGCCGCGTCAGGGTTTTCTCGCGGCGAGTTCAGCGGCGAGCTTTTGAAGCAGATCCGCATGGTCCGGTTTGCCCGCAATGTTTTCGTTCTCCTGCGGGTCGGTGAGGTGATCGTAGAGTTCCGTGGCGACCAGCTCGCCCTGTTTGGTGCGCCACTCGACATAGCGGTAACGGTCGGTTCGCATGGCCGTGCCCTGATAGCCGCCTTTCGGATACTCGCTGAAGGCGACTTTGGTCCACGGGGCCTTGGGATTGTCCAGCAACGGGGCAAAACTTTGCCCTTCGAGGCCTTTTGTCGGCGGCAGACCGCAGAGCGCAATGAGCGAAGGGAAGATATCCACGAACTCGATTAGCGCGTCAGTCTTTTGTCCGGCGGCTTTCATACCGGGCACGGAGACGATGAGCGGGGCCCGCGTGGCGCCTTCGTAGTTGTTGTGCTTGCCGCCCCACCAGTTGTGTTCGCCCATGTAGTAACCGTGGTCGCCCCAGAAGACGATGATCGTCTTGTCCCGCAACCGGAGGCGGTCGAGTTCGTCGAGCACGCGCCCCACGCAGGTGTCCACGTAACTGATGGCGGCCAGGTAGCCCTGAATGCAACGCCGGCCAAACTCCTCGCTGATCTGGCGGTCTTTCGGCACATTCCCGTACCAGTAAAAGTCGTCGCCCGACTTGGCCGCGAATGCGGGCGCGTTCCTGGGCGGATACCGGTTGTCGGGAACCTTGATGTCGGCCAGCTTGTATAGGTCAAAGTATTTCTTGGGCGCGACCCATGGGACATGCGGATTGATGAATCCGACGGCGAGAAAGAACGGTTGGGCCGGTGTTTTTGCCAGTTCACGCAAGGCCGCCACTGCCTCGCGTGCAAGATCGCCATCCATCAAATCGTCGTCGCCACACTCCGGCGCTTCAAACGCCGGACCAGCATAAAAAGATCGGCGAGGTCCCTGATCCGGATCCGTCAGCCCGGCGGCACGCAATTGGTCCGCAGCCGCTTTCACCATGGCTTGTCCTTCGGGTCCGTATCGCGGGGCGCGCGACACCCACGACGGCGCGCTCCACGAGGCCGGATCGTCAATGCCGATATGATAAATCTTGCCGAGGCTGCGTGTGAACCAGCCGTTGTTTTTGAAGTGCTGCGGCAGCGTGACGACCTCGGGCATCGTGCTGCGCAATGCGGGGCCGATGCTGTAGATACGCGTCGTCCACGGATGCCGGCCACTCAGCAGCGAGATGCGCGACGGCGAACAGAGCGCCTGCTGGCAATAGGCGCGGTTGAACACCATCCCGCGTGCCGCCAGCCGGTCGAGGTTCGGCGATTTGACCAGCGGATCGCCATAACAACCAAGCTGCGGACGCATATCATCGGAGGCGATGAAAAGAACGTTGAGTTTCGTTTCGGCAGCGGTGGCATATGCCGCGAGCGCCGCAACCCAGCACAGGAGGCAGAAGGTGGTTCTCATGGGGCTGTATCCTAGCGACAGCCAGCCACCGTGGGAAGTCCCATCCGTTGTCGAACCTGCGCGAAGACGGCATCGAACATTTGCTCGGTCAGCCTGCCGGTGTTGGTGTTCTGGCGGCTCGGATGATAGGAAACGATGAGCAACGGCTTGAGATCGTAGCAGCGATTGTGAGCAAACGGCGGCAACGGCTCGATGCCACGCAGCTTCAAATATGTATCAAACGCGATTCGCCCCAAGGCGACGACCACCTCCAGTTGGCGCAGCCGCCGGAGTTCTTCGCGCAGAAACCGGGCACAGTTGGCAATTTCCGACGGCAACGGTCTGTTTCCCGGCGGCGCGCAATGAATCGCTGCGGTGATGTAACAGTCGGTCAACACCAAACCGTCGTCGCGCCGCTCCCAGGTCGGCTGATTGGCAAACCCGGCTTTGTGGAGCGCGCGGAAAAGCCAGCGTCCTGAGGAATCCCCGGTGAACATGCGGCCGGTGCGGTTGCCGCCGTGCGCGGCGGGGGCAAGGCCGATGATGAGGACGCGCGCAGCCGGATCGCCAAAACTCGGCACGGGTTTCCCCCAGTAATTCCAGTCGGTGAACTGACGTTTCTTTTCGCGGGCAACCTGTTCCCGCCACGCAACGAGGCGCGGACAACGGCGGCAGGCGACAATCCGGACATTCAGTTGTCGCAGCCACTGGTCGCGGTCCTGTTGCGTGCCTGTGGGCATGGGATGGGCTCCCGCCGAGCGTCTACCCGGCGCGGAAAAGCTGCCCCAAGCGTTTACCAAGAACCTTGCTCGCGCCGAACAAGCTGGCAGCCAACAACAGCATTCCCAGCACGCCGAGCGCGCTGGCCACACTGGGGGCGTTCGGCTCGACCCGTCCCACCAACGAATAGATGGCCTTGGTGATCGGGAAGAATTTCTCGCGCATCGCCAGAATCAAACTGTCACTGACCTCCAACATCGCGTAACTGAAGGTCAACACGGTTCCCGCGACGAGATTCGCCATCACCAGCGGGATGGTGATCTTGCGCAGGGTGCGCCATGCCGACGCGCCGAGGTTCAGCGATGCCTCCTCCAGCGTGATACTGGTTTGCTGGAAACCGGCGTAGGCAGCACGCACAATGTACGGTAGCCGTCGCACGGCGTAAGCGACGACCAGCAACACCGTCGGATTGTCGCGCGGGTTCAACCACGCAATGTTCCAGTTGAATCCGCCAACGTAACCGAACGCCAGAACCAGGCCCGGCAGCGCCAGAGGCAACATCGCCAGCGCATCGAGCAAAGCGCCACCGAAAATCCTGCGGCGCGTAAGCAGATAGGCAATCATCACGCCGAGCACAAGGTCCAGCCCTGCGCTGAGCGCGGAGTAAAACAGACTGTTGCGAATGCTCGAAAGCGTCAGAGGGTGCGTGAACACTTCCTTGTAATGGTCCAGTGAAATTTCCTCCGGCAACACGGTAAAAAACCAACGGTCGGCCAGCGATTGAATCACCACGCTCACATGCGGCAGCAACGCCACCGCCACGACGCCGACGCCCGCCACTGCTACCGCTGCTCGCCAGCCGCAAAGCCGCTTTTCCCCGGCCGTATGGCCGCGTGCCAGCATTTCGTAGCGTTGGGCTGCGACGAGACGTTTGGAGACGAGAAACAACGCCAGCGTCAGAAACAGCACAATGCAGACGAGCACGTAGCCCATCGGATTGGTGGCGACATCGCTGACCCGGTCGAAGATTTGCACCGAGACAACCCGAGTGAGTCCGAACATCAGCGGCGTGCCGAGGTCGGTGAATGCCCAGATGAACACCAGAATCGCGCCGGCAAAATATCCGGGCAGAATCAGCGGCAACGTGACCGTGCGGAACACGCGGCATGACGACGCGCCGAGATTCTCGGCGGCCTCGCGCAACGTGGGGTCCACGTTGGCCATCGCCGCCGACACGTTCAGAAACAGAATCGGATACAAATTCAGCGTCTGCAGAATCGCCACGCCCCAGAACCCGCCGTGACCGAGCCAATCCACGTCGGTCCCCAGCAAGAGGTTCACAGAACCGAATCGGCCAAAGAACTGGCGCATTCCGATGGCGCCGACAAACGGCGGAAGAATCAAGGGAACCAGCAACAACGCATTCAGTAGCGACTTGCCAGGAAACTCATAACGCGTGAACAAATGCGCCAGGGGCAGCGCCAGCAGCGTGGCCAACGTCGTCACCACCAAACCAAGCAGAAAACTGTTTCGGATGGCTCCCAATACCAGCGGGCTGCGGCACGCCATCCCTAAAAACTCCAACGTCCAGTTCCCGTCCACCACAAACGCGCCGCGCAACACCCACGCGACCGGATAGATCAGAAACAAACCGAAAAACGCCGACAGCCCGGTCAGCATTGCCACCGTTCCCGGTGTGAAGCGGCGTGGGTTCATCGGTGGCCGTCCCCTCCCCTACCCTCGCAGCGCGATCACATCGTTAGGGCGAATGGCGCAGGTCACGCGATCCCCCGGTTGGGCGGAGGCGGCGCATTCCATCTCGCCGAGCGGCGTGCGGATGCGAACGCGCTGCTCGTCGAGCACGGCGACTACATCGGCCTCGATCAAGTGGGCGGCGCCGAGAAACTCCCGCACGAAGTCGCCACGCGGGTTGCGATACAACTGCAGCGGGCTACCGACCTGTTCAATGATGCCGTCCCGCATCACGGCGATCCGGTCGGCCAGCGCCAGCGCCTCTTGTTGGTCGTGCGTGACGTAAAGGGTGGTCAGCTTTGTCTCCCGATGGATTCGCCGAATTTCCTCGCGCATCTCCGATCGGAGTTTTGCATCGAGGTTGGACAGTGGTTCGTCCAGCAGCAACACGTCGGGACGAATGACCAGCGCACGCGCGAGGGCAATGCGTTGTTGCTGGCCGCCGGAAAGCTCGGCGGGGCTGCGTTGGGCGTAGCCGCGCATTTGCACGATGGCGAGCGCCTCCTCGACGCGGCGGATCCGTTCTGCGCCGCGGATGCCTCGGACATCGAGGCCGTAGGCGACGTTCTCGAAGACACTGAGGTGCGGCCAGAGCGCGTAATTCTGGAAGACCATGCCCGTGTTGCGGCGGTTGGGCGCGACGTTGTTCATGAGACGGTCGCCGAAGCGAATCTCACCCTCGTCGGGCTGGTAGAATCCGGCCAACAGACGCAGCAGCGTCGTTTTCCCGGAGCCGCTCGGTCCCAGCAAAAAGAACAGTTCGCCGTCGGCAATCTCCAGCGAGACGTTGTTGACAACGGTCGTTTTGCCGAAGCGTTTAGTGAGATGTTGCACGGTAACGTTCATAGGCCCATCGTTGCCATTCGAGTTGTTTACGTTGGCGGAACACCGTGTTTCGCCATTCGCCGGCAGCCAGACGAAACGCCTCGGCCTCGCCCAATGGCGGTCGCCCGTCCAGCGCGCCGCGCCGCGCTGCGGCGACCAGTTCCGGGTGCACATCCACAATGGTCGCGCCGATCAACGCGTTGACCACACTGCTGCGCGCGGCATCCTTGGGGGCATCGTAGTGGAAGGAAATCGGTTCGGCAAACGGGTTGATCGGCACGAATGTGATGTCGCGAAGTTGCTCGTAGAGCGCCGGACGCACGCTCATTCGTTCAATGGAAAAACGGCGTGGCCCGGCGGGATGGCCGCGCGGAAGCATCTGAAGGCTTTGGCCGGCCGCAGACAGACAGAAATCCACGAACCGATCGGCCAACGCCCGATGCGGGGCGCCCCGCAGGATCGCGATGCAATCGGGATTGACAACGACGCAGTCTCGCGGAAGCACGAAGCCCATGTTCTCTTTACCGGCAGCCGCGATTTGAGTGAACGCATAAAAGTCTATGGCCAGCGCATAGGCCGTGTTGCCGACGGCACACTGCTTGGCAGTCGTGCTGGAGAGGCGGTCGAACTGGCGGACTTTTGAGGCGAGCTGGTAAATCACCCGCCAGCCTTCCTCCCAGCCGTATCGCTGCAACAACATTTCATAAATCATGTGCATGGTGCTGCTGTTGCGCGGATCGCTGGAAGAGACCGTTCCCATGGGCGCCAGCTCTGCCAGCTCGCGCCATGTGGCGGGTAACGGCCAACCTTTCGCCTTCAAGACGCGTTTATTGTAGAGAATCCCAAACCCCGATAACGCCGTGCCGAACCAACGCCCCGACGGGTCGTAAAGAGGCACCCCCGCCAGTTCCGAGGGAATACCATCGAGCGGCGGCCGGCAGGGTTCCAGCAAGCCGCGCCGACTCAGGTCAATGAACGGCTCGATACCGCCACCGAAAAAAAGGTCTATGCCGATGCCGTTGGGGCGTTGTTGAAATTCGCTGATGACGAACTTCAAATCCTCGTTGCCGCCGCCGAGGTCGCGCCAATCAATCTCCACCGTCCCCCCGTGCTGCGCCCGATACCACTCCGAAAACTTCCACGCAAATTCGTATCGGATTCCCTCCCAATGCGGCGAAATGATCACCAATTTCTCGGAGGCCGAGAGGCGATCCATCATGAACGAGACGACGACGGCGCACAACGAGACGGTTTTCCGAAAGACCTGCATTGCGCGCATGCTACCGCGCGCGCGCCCGAACGTCAATCGCCGTGCGCGCCGCAAACCACGGCGTGCCACTAGTCTCGCTCTCGCACGGCAATCAGATGCAACAGGTGGGTCAACGCCGACAGAAACGCCGCCACATACGTCCACGCCGCCGCACGGAGCACCTGGCTGACGCCGCTGGCTTCATCGCCATGGACGATCCCGCTTTCGCGCAAAATGCGCTTGGCACGACGACTGGCGTCGAACTCCACGGGCAAGGTGATCAATTGAAACGCGGTCAGGATGGCGTACACGACAATTCCCAGCGTGATGAATCCCATGATGCCAAACCAAAACCCGCCAATCACAACAAACGGCAGCAGGTTCGATGCGATCATGGTCACCGGCACCACGGTCATCCGCACCCGCAACGGCCAGTAAGCCTGCTGATGTTGAATGGCGTGACCGCACTCGTGCGCCGCGATCCCAACGGCAGCCACCGATTCGCTGTCATACACGCCGGGCGACAGACACAACACTTTCCGCGTGGGATCATAGTGGTCACCGAGCCATGAGTCCGTGCGCTGCACCTCCACGTCGGTGATGCCGGCGTCATAAAGGATTTGCCGCGCGACCTCCGCGCCGGTCATTCCCCGCAGAGTACGCACTCGCGAGAAACGTCGGAATGCGCTGGAAACGCGAATCTGCGCGATGACCGCCACGATCGTCGCGCCGATGAGCAGCAGCCAGGTGAGTGTCGGTGACAACATTGCTTGTTCTCCTTGTTTGCAAGGGTTAGATACCACAACTGCCAAGAACGTTCAACCGGGAGTCGAATCAGACGGGGGCAATCCGATGGACGGCGCGACGTCAAGATTCCAGTCCGACCGTGCGCCCCCGAGGAACTTGTGAAATGCCACAGCGGCAATCATCGCCGCGTTGTCCGTGCAAAGCGACGCCGGGGCCAGATACAATGGCAAGTTGTGCCGTTGGCACTCGGCGGCGAGGCCCTCACGAAATCGGCTGTTGATGGAGACGCCGCCGGAGGCGCTCACGGCGCGCACGGCTTTCTCGCGGGCAGCGCGAATGGTTTTGGCCACGAGCACATCTACAACCGCTTCTTGGAAACTGGCGCACACATCCGCGACGTTGGCGTTGGGGTGTTTCTTGAGATAATAGAGCACGGAGGTTTTCAGTCCGCTGAAACTGAAGTTGTAGCCTGCATCGTCCAGCATGGCGCGCGGAAACGCAATGGCGGCGCGGTCTCCTTGCCGGGCCAACCGATCCACTTCGGGGCCTCCGGGATAACGCAGCCCCAAAAGCTTCGCAACCTTGTCGAAGGCCTCGCCGGCGGCGTCATCGAGCGTTTGGCCCAACACTTGATGACGCCCGACTTCAGTGACCAGCGCGAGAATGGTGTGGCCACCGGACACAATCAGAGAAATCATCGGCAACATGTCGAAACGCCGCGAGACGAGGAGCGGGGAATACAGGTGCGCTTCGAGATGATTGATGGCCAGAAAAGGTTTCCCCAGACGGAACGCGATTCCCTTCGCGACGTTCAGCCCGATCAACAGAGACGAGGCAAGGCCGGGACCGTAGGTGGCAGCGACGGCGTCCAGCTCGGTGAACGCGCAGCCGGAAAGCTCTATCGCCTCGCGGATCACCGGTTGAATCAGCTCCAGATGACGGCGCGACGCCAATTCGGGCACCACGCCCCCGTAAGGGCGATGCAAATCAATCTGGCTGCTGACGACATTGGAGAGAATCTCCACTCCGTCGCTCACGACGGCGGCAGAGGTCTCGTCGCAAGAAGTCTCGACGCCGAGAATGTTCACAGGCGTCAGCGTTTGGCTTGTTTGATTTGTTGCGCGAAGAGTTTGACGCCCTTGAGCACGTCCACCGCCCGCTCCAGTTGAACGTCGGCAATCTCCTCGACTTTTTCCGCGGGGTCTTCGGGCGGCGGTAGCCCGGCACGGGCGCGCTGGGCCATCAGTTTCGCCTCGTCCTCGGCGCTGATCGGAACGACGATGTCCGGAGTAATGCCGCGCTCGTGAATCACCTTGTGGCTGGGCGTATAGTATTTGGCCGTGGTCAGCCGCATGGCCGATCCGTCTGGCAACGGCAACACGCTTTGCACGGAGCCTTTGCCAAACGTGGTCTCGCCAACGATAACGGCGCGTTTGAGGTCCTGCAAAGCGCCGGCCACGATTTCGCTGCCGCTGGCGCTGCCGTTGTTGACCAGCACGACGAGCGGGAGGTTCCGTTTCTTGCCGCGGTCGGCGCGATAGACGATCTTGTTGGCAGGGTCGCGTCCTTCCGTGGACACGATGAGTTCGCCGGCGGGAATGAATTTGCTGGCCACTTTGCGGGCGGATTCCAGGAGGCCACCGGGATTGTTCCGCAGGTCAAGGATCAGTGCGTCCATCCCCTGCTCTTCCAGTTTGACGAGGGCTTTCTCGAATTCCTCGGCGGTCGGCTCATTGAACTGGCTGATACGGACGTAGCCGATGCCGTCCTGCAAAATCTTCACATCCTTGACGCTGTCCACGGGAATGATAGCGCGTTCGATGGTGTAATCCTTGACGCGCTCGCCCGGGTTCTTGGCTTTGGCACGGAACACCGTGAAGGTCACTTTCGTGCCGGGTTCGCCGCGCAATTGGCGAACCACTTCGGGCAATGTCATCTTGTCGGTGGGACGACCTTCGATTTTGATGATGCGGTCGCCGGGGAGGATGCCGGCGCGGGCGGAGGGTGTGTTTTCAATCGGGGTGATCACGGTGACAAACCCTTCCTTGGACATGGCGATCTGGATGCCGACACCGCCGAATTTGCCTTCGGTGTCCTCTTTCATGTCCTTGTAGCCTTCCGGTTCGAGGAACTGGCTGTGCGGGTCCAACGAGCTGAGCATGCCCCGCAGCGCGCCGTAGGTGAGTTCCTTGTAGCCCACGCGATCCTTGTCCACATAGTCTTTGCGGATGGTTTCCAGAACCCGCGTGAACAATTCCAGATGCGGGTAGGGATTTTCCTTGTCGCTCTTGCTGGCCGTTTCCGAGTAAATGCGAGCGGCCAGGATCAGGTTCAATCCCAGCAACCCCGCCACAACCAACATTGTGATTCTTTTGACCATGTCAGACTCCTACTTCACCAGTTCCAGCGCCGCCTTGCGGAACGCTGCTAACTGTCTCTTCGTTTTGCCCTCCAAATAACATCGGAACACCGGCTCCGTGCCCGACGCGCGAAACATGACCCAACTTCCGTCCTCAAGCAAGAATTTGTAACCGTCGAGCGTGACAACCTCTTTGACCTTCCGTCCAGCAAAATCGCTGAGACCCGCGGCGAATTTTTCCAGCAACTCCTCCTTGCGCTGGGGGGTCACCCGCAGATTGATGCGATCACTGAGGATCGTCTTGGTTTGCGCCATGATCTCTTTCAGAATCCGCCGAAGCGGTTTGCCCTCCGTTGCGATCAGCTCGCACATCAACAAACACGCCAAAATGCCATCTTTTTCCGGCACGTGCCCTTTTACGCTGAGGCCACCGCTTTCCTCACCTCCGACAATCACCGGCTCGCTCTCCATGGCCGCGCCGACGTATTTGAATCCCACGGGCGTCTCCCGCACTGGCACGCCACACATCTTTGCCACCTCATCCACCAGATGACTCGTGGCCACCGTGCGAACCACCGCGCCGCTCCAGTGGCGATTCTTCACCAGATGATACAGCGCCAGCGCCAAAACCTCATTGGCGCTGACAAACGTGCCATCACGATCCACCACCGCGAAACGGTCGGCATCCGGATCAAGCCCCAAACCGATTGCGGCCTTCGACTTCCTCAGGCATGCCAGCAACTCGCCCATGTTTTCTCGGATCGGTTCTGGATGCCCGTTGCCAAACAACGGGTTCAGTTCCGCGTGCAACGAGGTCACCTTCCAGCCACTCTTCATCAGCAGTCGGTCGAGATACCCGCGCCCCGTGCCGTACATCAAATCGGCCACCGCCTTTTTCGGTTGCCGCTTCAGCACTTTGAAATCAACCAGCCGTCGCAACTGCGCCTCGTATTCGGGCATCGGATCAAACAGCTCATAGCGCCCTTTTGGAAACGAGGAACGCAAGGCCGCGAACGAAGAACGTAACTCCTCGGCTTTTGCTTCAATCGCTTTCGCCACTTCCGGCGAGCAAGGCGCACCATTGGCTCCGTTGAACTTCAGGCCGTTGTATTCGGGCGGGTTATGGCTGGCGGTGATATTGATCGCCCCCGCGCAGCGATGTAATCGCAGACAGTGAGCAATCACAGGCGTCGGCGCATCCCGCTTGGTCAGCCACGCCTCGAACCCGTAGCCGGCCACAATTTCGGCGCACCGCACAGCGAACTCGCGCGACAAAAATCGCGTGTCATACCCGATAATGAGCCTCCGCTCGGCCCCGGCGGGCGGGTTCTCCTTGAGATATTGCGCGATCGCGTGCGCTGCTAGCTCCATGTTCTCAAAGGTCACGGTGTCGCTGATGACGCCGCGCCAGCCGGAGGTGCCGAATCGAATGACGGATTTCATACAGGTTGAAGTTTACCAGCAGCCAACGCCGCCAGCAAGAGCGCACCCAGCGCCAGCCGATAAAGGATGAACAACCACGTAGAGTGCCGTCGCAGGTAACCCAGAAGAAACGCAATGGACGCATACCCCGCCACGAAAGCGGCCAGCGTCGCAACCAACGTATTTGTCCAGCCGACCGTGTTGACGTGACGCAGCTCGTTCAACTCGAAGATGCCCGCTGCCAGAACCGCCGGCAGCGACAACAGAAATGAGAAGCGCGCAGCCGCATCGCGTTTCAGGCCGAGGAACAATCCGCCGGCGATTGTGCACCCCGATCGTGAAGAGCCGGGAATCAGCGCCACCGCCTGCCAACAGCCGATGAGGACCGCATCCAACCAACCGATTTCATTCATGTCACGGAGTCTTGCGCGACGTCGTTCCGAGCATTCGGCCAACGCCAGCACCAGGGCCAACCCGATCATGGCCGCCGCAACAACGTAGAGCGACCGCCATTGATGCTCGATGTAGGGCTTGAAAAGCAGGCCCACCACCACAATAGGGATTGTTCCGACGCCAATCATCCAGCCGAGCACACCGGCATTCGGCGACGGGGAAGCGGCGGATCCTCCGCCCTTGACTGCTTGCAGTGGGGTGTTCCTTCTCAGCATCCCCTGCAGAATCGCTGCAATGTCGCGCGCGAAATAAAGAAAAACGGCGGCCAGCGTGCCAAGTTGTGTGACTGCGGTGAACGCGGCGCCCGGATCGTTGCAGCCGAGCCACGACGGAAGGATCCGCAAGTGGGCCGTGCTGCTGATCGGAAGAAACTCGGTAACTCCCTGGACGAGGCCGAGGAGGATGGCCTGCCACAAGGTCATTGCTTCAGTGTCTTGCTGAGTTCCTCGATTCGCTTCTTCGCGTCGGCGGTATAGGGCGAGTCGGGAGCTTCCTTCAACAGGTCTTCGTATTCTTCCTTGGCGCGTTTCGCGTTGCCGGTTTGCTCGAGGACTTTCGCCGTCTTGAATCGCGCCTCCGCCGCTCGCGCGTCATCGAAATCGTAGAGCGTAACCACCTTCAGATAGGCATCCATGGCCTCGAAGAGTTTGTTTTGCGTCAGCAGGCAATCGCCAAGCAACACCAGGGCTTCAGCAACGAGCGCCTCCTGAATGGGCGTCAAAAAATCCTTTTTCAACTGGGGTTCCAAATAGCTCGTGATGACCTTGATCGCCTCGTCGTACTGTTTCGTTGCGAACAGGACGCGAGCGTTCTTCACATCCACCGCTTCCACTTGCGGTGAATTCGGATAGAGCTGCTTCAACTTCTCAAACATGGTAGTCGCCGCTTTCGTGTCTTTCAGTTCCAGATACGCCTCGCCGAGCCGCAGCACGGCATCGGCCACCAATGGCGACGGCAGGCCAGCCAAGCGGTCCACCAACGGTTTGAGCGCGGTCAGCGCCTCCTGCGGTTTGCCCGCTTTCAGAGCGGCCAACGCTTGGTCGTACGCCGCTGGGCGATCCAGTTCCACCTTCAGAATGTCGCGCAGTGGCACGCCCAATTCCCCCTGCTCCTGTTTCACGTACACAGTGCCACCCTCGATGCGCGTGACCGTTCCTTTAAACACCCCGGTGCGCGTTTGCACGACATCGGCCCGCGTCAACACGCAGCAACCGAGCGCCACCATGATCGGAAGGACTTGCTTTACTGTTCTCGCACTCATCGTCGCGCAACATACCCGAAGGGCCGCTTCCAATGCCAGCGAAAAAACACCTCTTGCCGTCGCTGAGAAATTCGTGGTATAAGGCAGCCATGCCTGAGAAAACCATTGATCAAATCGAACGCGCTGCGCGCGATCAATACCAAAAAGCCCTCGGCGCCGCAGAACGCAACAACTTCGACTACGCCATCGAATTGCTGCAACAATGTCTCACGCTTGAACCCGCTTTTCTACAAGCCCGGAAGCATCTACGCGCCCTTCAGCTGAAACGCGCCGAGTCCCAGAGCGCATTCAAACGAGCCATGACCAGCGCGAAACTTCAGCCCTTGTTGCTGCGCGGTCGCGGACTTCTTGGCAAAAACCCCCTCGAAGCCATGGTGATTGCCGAACAAGCATTGTCGGAAGACCCCAAAAACCACCAAGCGCTCCTCCTGCTGGCCGAAGCCGCCGAGGCCGCCCAAATGCCGGAGGTTGCGGCCCAAACCCTGGAGCATTACACCAAACTGAATCCGCGCGACACCAAGAATGCCCACTGGCTGGCGCGCATCTACACGGCCATGTCTCGGCACGACCTTGCTCGCGCCACCTACGATCGCATCCTTCAAATCAACCCAAATGATTTCGAGGCGCTCAAAGGCGCCAAGGATGCTTCCGCTCGCGCAGCCACGGAAAAAGGAGGTTGGGACCAAGCCAAGTCCTACCGGGATGTCATCAAAGACAAAGAGGAAGCCATCGCCCTCGAACAGGCGTCCCGTGTGGTGCGCGCCGAGGACATGATCGAAAACCTGATCCAAGAACAACTCGCCAAACTGCAAAACGACCCGCAAAACCCCGTCATCCGGCGCGAACTGGGAAAACTCTACGGACAAAAAGGCGATTACGACCGCGCTCTCGAATACCTCGAGGCGCTTTTTGCTTCGGAAGCCGGCGCCGACCCGACGTTGGAGAAGGAAATCAGCGAGATTCGGGAAAAGTGCGTCGCCGACAAGCTGTACGCCAAGAAACAACAACTCGAACAACAACCGGACAATGCAGCTCTCCAGGCAGAGGTCGCCCAACTCGAACGCGAGTTCGACCAACTACGGCTGCAGGACACCCTGCGGCTGGTCGAGAAGTATCCCAACGACCTGATGTACCGCTACGATCTTGGCGTGCTCTACATGAAAACCGGCGACATCCAAAACGCCATCGAACAGTTCCAACGGTCGGTCGGCCAACCCCAACGGCGCGTAGCGTCGTTGAACTATCTGGGCGAATGTTTCCAGAAGCTGGGACTCCATGACCTTGCCATTGACCAGTACACCAAGGCGATTGAAGAACTCCCGCTGATGGACAGCCTCAAAAAAGAAATCACCTACAAGCTCGCCACCGCCTACGAAGCCATCGGCGAAGCGGAGAAGGCGCTTGCGGAGTACAAGAAGATCGCTGCGGTGGATTTTGGTTACCGCGACGTGCGCGCCAAAATCGCGCGCCGCACCGCGCCGCAGGCTGGGTCGCCCACATCGTGAATGGCCCCTAACCGGTGGAAACGCACGACGAACAAGAACTATCCCAATCTCACTCGCACATGGAGGAGCAGACATGACAAAACGTTGGCAGATCGCAGTTTGTAGTTGGTCGCTCCAGGTCAAAAGCGTTCCCGAACTGGAGAGACTGCTGAAGGAGCTCCAGATTTCGGTCACGCACCTGGCCCTCGGCGATCCCCATCATGCCTCATGGGTGGAGGATGATCCCACTTTCATCCGGGCAGTCCAACAAGCCAGCTTCACATGCAGTGCCGCGATGCTGGCATTTCCGGGCGAGGACTACACCACCCCGGACACTATCAAACGCACCGGTGGATTCGCCGATCCGGCGCTGCGACCCGCGCGGTTGGAACTGGTGAAATGGGGCGCCCAAAAAGCAAAAGCGCTGGGACTGACGATTATGTCGGTGCACGCGGGTTTCCTTCCCGAAAAAGGCGATCCCACGCGCAAAGGGTTTCTCGATTGTTTGGGACAGGCTGTCGAAATCGCAGCAGCGGAGGGCGTCGTGCTTGCGTTTGAAACCGGTCAGGAGGAAGCCGCCTTGTTGCGCGCCACGTTGGACGACTTGAAGCATCCCAACGCCAAGGTCAACTTCGACCCCGCCAACATGTTGCTGTACAACAAGGGCAACCCCATCGAAGCGGTCCGGATCCTCGGCAAGGATATCGTTCACGTCCACGCCAAGGATGCGAAAGTGCCCTTGAAACCCGGCACCTGGGGCGAGGAGGTCCCGCTGGGGCAGGGACAGGTTGGGATGGAAGCATTTCTACGTGTGCTCGACGAAGTGGGCTACCACGGCACGCTGGCCATCGAACGCGAGGTCGGCACTCAGAAAGAACGTATCCGCGACGTCAAGCGGGGGATCGAGGTTCTGACGAATCTGATGGCGAAATTCTGAGTCGCTCAGTTCGCCGCGCCCGGTGTCGTCGGAGGGCTGTCTCTCTCAGAGCCACAACTGCCGGTCGAGAGAGCGATATTGGATTGCTTCACTCAGGTGTTCAGGGCGAATCCGCTCACTGGAGGCCAGATCGGCAATCGTGCGCGCCACCTTCAGGATTCGGTCATAGGCGCGCGCGCTCAGATTCAACTCCGTCATCGCCATCTTCAACAGCTCCTGACATTCCTCATCCAGCGCGCAATACGTTTTGATCTCCTTTGGCGACAAACGGGCGTTGCAGTTGCCCAGGCGCTTCTGCTGGATGCGCCGCGCCTGTTCCACGCGCGCACGAATCTGCTCGGAGGTCTCGCCCGTTGCTTCGCCGGCCATCTCTTTATACTTCACCGCCGGCACTTCAATGTGAATGTCAATGCGGTCCAACAGCGGTCCGCTGATCTTGTTCCGATACCTCGTGATCATATGCGGCGTGCAGCGACACTCCCGTTTCGGATCGCCGTAAAATCCGCACGGACACGGATTCATGGCGGCCACGAGCATGAAGCTGGCGGGGAAGGTCATCGTGCCGGTAGCCCGCGAAATGACCACTCTCCCCTCCTCCAGCGGTTCGCGCAACGCCTCCAACACGTCGCGGTGAAACTCCGGCAGTTCATCCAGGAACAACACACCGTGATGCGCCAGACTGATTTCGCCCGGCGTCAAACTCGCGCCGCCACCGAGCAGCCCCGCATTGCTGGTGGTGTGGTGCGGCGAGCGAAAAGGCCGCGTCGCCACCAATGCCTGACCTTTGGCCAGCAGTCCACAGATGCTGTGGACCTTGGTGACCTCAAGCGCCTCTTCCAGTTCCAATCGTGGCATGATGGTCGGCAACCGCTTCGCCAACAGCGTCTTCCCGCTGCCGGGCGGGCCGATCATGATGACATTGTGCCCACCCGCTGCCGCCACTTCCAGCGCCCGCTTGGCCGACTCCTGGCCTTTCACATCGCGGAAATCCACATCGTACTGCCGACGTTGTTGAAAAATCACTGCCGGGTCCTCGCGCACCGGTTGCAGAACGCGCTGACCGGAAACAAACTCCGCCACCTCGCGCAGCGTTCGCGCCGCGTACACATCCAACCCGGCAACGACCGCCGCCTCGGCCGCGTTGTCGGCGGGCACGATGAGACCTCGTTTGTTGTGGGCGCGGGCGCACAGCGCAATCGGCAACACGCCGTTGACGGAACGCACTTCGCCGCTCAGCGCTAGCTCGCCCACGATCACGTAGTCGTCCAGTTGCGGCGCGATGATCTGCTCGGTGATGGCGAGGATGCCGATCGCGATCGGCAGGTCGAAGCTCGGACCCTCCTTCTTGACATCGGCAGGCGCCAAATTGATCGTGGTGCAACCCATCAGAAATCTGTAGCCGCTGTTCTGCAGGGCCGTGCGAACCCGGTCGCGCGACTCTTTCACTGCCGCATCGGGCAAACCGACAATAATCACGCTCGGTTTCCCCATGCCGGAATTGACTTCCACCTCGACAGGAAACGCTTCGATGCCGAGCACGGCCGCCGAATGTACTTTGGCTAGCATACTCTCCGATGGCAAAATTGCGGGCGGAGTATTTTCTCATCGCCGCCGTGGCGCAAGCTCAAAATCCACATGTAGCACGGAAACCGCGCCCCGCCTTCAGGAACGACCTGCCGGCTCCAAGCCCAACAGCCGGCTGCCGTTGAACCAACTGATTTTTTCGAGCGCGCCCGCACAGACAAGACAGTTCTGCCTGAGTTTGCGGAAGTAATCCACGATGGGCAGCTTCTGCGGCACATTCGCGATGTCGGTGCCGAAGTACAGACGATCTTGGAACTCCTCCAGAAAGCGATAGCCAAACTCCGGGTCGCACGTGATCGCGTTGTAACCGCTTCCGGCCGAAAGGTCTCCGTGCAGGTTCGGATAACGCCGCATCAATTCGACAAGGCGGCCCGGCGCGACCTTGCCTTTCGGATACCCGCCGCGCGGTCCGGGATCACGGCTGATTTCGGCCCAGAACGGTTGCGAGTGTCCGAGAAAAATGAGTTTCGGGAACGCTTTGAGCACTCGCTCCAACCTCGGCAACCCCGGCTCGTCCACCACTCCGTAGCAGCCGCCGAACTTCGGCGCGATGTGAAACGTCAGCGGCAATCCTGCTTCTTCCACCTGCTCGAAAAAATTCATGTTCAACGGATCATCAAACCACAGATTCGGGATGTACTCCCCGACTCCTTTGCACCCCATTTCCTTGTAAGCGGTCAGCAACGGGCGAAAATTTGATTTCGGGCTGTTGGTGAGCCAGCGCGGGTCAAGATTGCAAAACGGAATCAGCCGATCCGGATACATGCGGCATATCTCGACGGTTTCCTCCGTCGAAACCACCGTGTAGCGGCATTCGGGGCTAATCGTCGTTTGCACCACCGCCCGGTGGATGCCGGCCTCGTCCATCATTGCAATCAAGGTTTTCGGATCCGGATAGGTCGTGCCGTTGGCGCGAGTGATTTTCGGATGCCGCGCCTTGCAGACGTGAACATGAATGTCAATCAGCATGGCGGAGGTCCTTTCCAGTCCGTTCGTAGGACGAAACGCCCCTCAACGCAAGGCAGATTTTGGGTGACGCCGTCGGCAGAGGCTGCTATAGGGGCAGCGGTTGTGATGAACGTCTGCCACATACTCGCTGCCGCCGCCTTACTCACCAGCTCGGATGTGGAGAAGGAGATCCGCGCCCGCGTCGCCGTCGAGAAATCCCGACGCGAATTGATCGTGCATTATTATCGCATCGGCTACTCCCTCGCGTATCCCCTGCCGTTGGCAACCGCGCCGCGAACCGGAGAATTGCCACAGGGCATTCGCGAAATCCGCTACCCGTGGTACACGTGGCTGAGTTGGGCGCTGGAAGAACGTTGGCGACTCCTGCACATCGCCTGGCGACGCTTCGACGATCGCGAGGCCGCAACGATGCTTCAACGCGAGTTGGCCGCCTTGTCCGGCTGGAACCAATTCACCGATTCGCCAAACAGCGTCTCCCTGTCCACAGCCCACATCGCCGCCTGCCTTGCAGACGCACTGGCCATCCGTGACGGCTGGGCCCCTGAAAAGCTCCAGCAGGCACGTGCTGCTGCCGAAACGCTTTTGGAACGCGACGTCTGGCCGTGGTTCACAAAAAAATGGTCCGACGATCGCAAGTTGAAGCCCGCTGACCTGCACAACATCCCCGTCATCGCACTGGCTCGCTCCGCACAACTTGCGCGCGCGCTCGGCAGTCCCCGCGCTTCCGCACTGGACGCGCGGATGCAAGCGGCTCTGCGCGCGTGGTGTCGCCACCGCCTCAGCGAATCACGGCAGACCGAAGGCTCTGCTTACGACGGCTACCTGATGGACAGCGTCACGGGTTGGCTGCAGGAACATCCCGACCACAACCCGTTGCTCGGTGAAAGTCGTGACGCCTTTGCCAGTCTGGCCAGCCAATGGATCCACCTTACGTTGCCGGGGCAACCACACGTGCAAGCGCCGCTCGGTGACGTGGAACCGGAAATGCCCTTCTGGCAAACGTCTCTCGCGCGTTTGGCCACCTGGTATCGCTGGCCGGAGAGCGCATGGCTGGTGCGACGCCTGCCTGTGACGCAAATGCCAGCCGCTTGTTTGGTCGCTGTTCTCGATCTGAACGCCGACAGTGTGGTGCCCAAAGCCGGTACGCTGGAGCACCCGCACGCGATTACCATGCGCACGGGTTGGAAGAGCGCCGACATTCTCGTTGTAGTCGGTCTCCCACGCAACATGATGGGGCACCTGCATGCCGACGCCGGCCATGTCATCATTGGCTGGCAAAATCGGTTCTGGATCACCGATCCCGGCTACCAACAGTATCGTCTTGGCGAGGAGCGCGATTTCACCGTCGGCGCGGAAGCCCACAACGCGCCGATCATCGCGGGCAAAGCGCCATCACGTCGAGCGCCCAAGTTGCTCTCTCTGAGACAGCGCGAAGCCGCGATTGACCTGACCGCTTGCTACCCGACTTTGCCCGTGGGCGCGGCTGTGCGCCGCGAAGTGAGTCTGCAATCCGATGGGGTTGTCATTCGCGATTTCCTTCAAAGGGTTGGGCGAGAGACGGAGGTGCACACTTGTTGGCAAGTGGACGCGGGTCTGGCGTGGTCATTTCAGCAAGGCTGGGCGCGATTGAGCGACGGCCAGCACCAGCTCTGGATCGGCACGTTTCCGGGCGCCGTGAAGGCCAACCAACTGGACCGGCATCCGGGCAGTCGCGGCCCGCTGACGCTCCGCCACACGGAGACGCTTGCCGATGGCACCGCCGAACGGTGGTGGGTGTTTGCTCAAAAAGCCGCCGAGAAGTGGCGCCACACCAATCACCCACCGGCGGCGCGATGACGCAACGGTCTGCCGGGACGCGCGCCGGTGTGCGTGTCGTATTTCACCACGGCAACGCCGTTCACAAAGACCCACGCAAATCCGGTCGCGTACTGATGTGGCTCGTTGAACGTCGCATGGTCTTGCACCTTCGTCGGGTCAAACACAACCAAGTCGGCCCACGCTCCGGAACGAATCACGCCACGGTTGGTCAAACGAAACGTCGTCGCGGGCAACGATGTCATTTTGCGGATGGCCTCTTCAAGACCGAGCAACCGCAACTCCCGGACATAGCGGGCCAGCACGCGGGCGTTGTTGCCGTAGCTACGCGGGTGCGGCAATCCTTCGCCGGGCATCCGCAAGCCGCCGTCGCTGGCAACCATCGTGTTCGGGTGCCGCAAAAACCGTTGAACATCCTCCTCGTTCATTCCGTGGTAAATGCACGAAGCGCCGCCCTTCAGTTCAAGGTCGAGAATGAATTCGATTTGGTCGTCGAGCGACGCGGAACCGCGCACTTTTTTCGTTGCTTCGGGAATGCTCAACCCATTCAACGAAGGATCGCGCTTGTAGCTGGCAATGACCGCATAGGAGTAGTCATCGCGTTGGCCGCGACGGAGATTGTCTTTCATCTGCGCGATGATCCTGGCCTTCTGTTTCGGGTCGGCCAATCGTTCCTTGAACTTGCCGCCCTCGCGCGCCGTTTCGGGAATCAACCGGCTCGATCCGGTGCTGGACGCTGTGTAAACGTATTGATCCTGCGTGACCTCCAGTCCCTGTTGCCGCGCCCGGTCTATCGCTGTTAACACCGCATCGGCCTGCCCCCATCTTGCCTTGCTGGAAATCTTGATGTGCGAGATTTCTGCGGGGATGCGGGCGCCGCGGGCGATGGTGAACGTTTCTTCGAGCGCCTCGAAAATCTTCTCGCCCTCGTTGCGCATGTGGGTGGCGTAAATCCCGCCGTGCGCTGCCGCGACCTTCGCCAACTCGATGATCTCGTCGGTCTTCGCAAACACGCCCGGCAAATAGATCAGGCCGGTGGACAACCCCACGGCGCCGTCGCGCATGGCTTGCTCCACATGCGCCTTCATCTTGGCCAGTTCCGCATCCGTCGGCGCCCGATTGAACGAGCCGCCCATGGCTTCTCGGCGAACCGTGCCGTGCCCGATCAACGTGGCAATGTTGATGGCGACATTGGTTGCTTCAAGCGCCCGAAAATACGCCGCCACGTCTCGAACCGAGCCGCCGCAGTTGCCCGTCACCAGCGTCGTCACCCCCATTCGCACGAAGTTCTCTGCCAGCGGCTGCTGGTGCGCCTTGTCCACATGCGTATGAACATCAATAAATCCCGGCGCAACCACCAGACCGGCGGCATCCACCACACAAGCCGCATCACCCACGACCTTGCCAACGGCAACGATCCGCCCGTCCTTGACCGCGACATCCGCGCGAATTGCCGGGCCGCCCGTGCCGTCCACGACGTTTCCGCCGCGGATGATGAGATCGTAGGTGGCAGCGCGCGCGTGGGCCACCAACAGAAACAGCAGGAAACACAGTTTCGCGTTCATAGTGTTCGAAGCATCCGAAAGGAATGCGCGTCCACGGACACCGTCAGACGATTCCCCGCACTCCGAATCCGTTCCCCGGTCAGAACATCGTTAAAGTCTTTCACAAACTCCATGCTGACAGATTGCGGCTGGTTGGTCAAGTTCGCCACGATCAGCAGAACGTTTCCACCGCGTTCGTAGAAACTGACAAGCACGCGGTCATTCGATGGCTCGACTTTCAGCCGATCCCGATTCTCCCAGTACGGGTGGAACGTCGCCCGGCCAATGCCGAACTGATGCTGCGCTCTCCAAATTGGTTCGATCCATTCGCGCTCGAATTGCTCCGGCTTCGCGCACGGCACACCGTGAACCAACAACGTCGCCAGGAGGTCCTTTTGTTGACGTAGCCGGTTTTGGCCGCGTGAGAAAATCGGCAACCAGATGTTAACCAATCCCCATTGCGTCGCCTGACCGCGCGCCCGCCAGAAATCCGGCGGAAGCAAATCCGACAGCAACGCATCGCCGCTGGACATCGGCCCCTGCACCATCTCGCCTTCGTAGTTGGCGGTGCAAAACGAGAAGCACGGAATCGGCGTCTTGCCGTCGGCGTGAACCCAAATGACCGGCTCGGCGACATGCTCGCACAGCATGATCCACAGGCGCTTGAAAAAATCGCGCAAACCGAAGATCGGATACACCGGTTGGCGTTTCCCTTCCACATCCAACCAGCCGTGGTCGTGCAATGGATTGGCGCACGGCACCGGTGGTCCTGCGCCGTCGAAATACACACCGTCCACGCCGTAGTTCTTCACCCATTGTTCGATGCCGTAGAGCAAGTAGTCCGCAAACGGGCCACCGGCGCAGGCGCCTTGAATCACCCGCCCGCCATACACCATCATCCGTGGCGATGAGGTCTGCCAGAACGGGTAATACCGAGCGGCATCGGTGGCGCTGTCGGTGACGCCGTGCAGATACAGATACGGGACGATACGCGTGCTGCGCGCATGAGTTTGGTTTACGAATTCGCGCAACGCGTCGGTGGTGTCCAACGGCGCAGTGTGTCCTGCCGAGAAAAGAAATGTCGAGCCGTCACGACACGGCAACATCCGCCACTGGATCGGGAGTCCCATCCCCTCCCAATCAATCTGTTTGGCGGCAACCTGCTTCGGTCGGACGCTGTCCACGCGCCATTCGCGCCAGTCGGCAGGGACCCGTTTCACCGGGGTAGCCTGCAGCCCGAAGGTGAACTGCTTGTGCGCCACGGTTTCGGGTTTGTTCACAAAGTGAACGATGAGTTCTGTCAGGTCGCCGGCGCGGTTCACTTGGATGGGTGTTTCGTCGCTGTGCCAACCGGCTTCGGACTCGGCAAACCACATCAGGCCGCGATAATCATCGCCCAGCCACAGAAACGGCCAGAAACCCAACCGCAATCCTTCCGACGGCAGCGCGCCAGCGGCGCCGCGCGCGTAATAGGAACCGGCATGATGAAAGTAGATGGCGCGGTCGGCTCGCAGTGGAATCACCAGCCGCAGCGCATCGAGTTTCATCGGCTGTTCCGTTCGCAGGTCGAGATCGAAGCGGATCATTCCGTCAAACTCAACGGTTGTGGTGACCTGCACGCGCCACTCGCCGACTGTCCCGGTGGATTCCCATGCGCATTCGTGCCCGGCGGCGCGCAACAATTTCCGGCCTGTCAACATCGCCTTCGAGACACCTTCAAGCCGAATCGGAGCGGCAAGTAGTTCCGCCCCTGTACTGGTGACTTGCTCCAGAATCAATTCCGTGCCCAATCGGTAGCGTCGTCCCCAGACTTCCACTGCATCGCCGGCCCAACGAATCGGCGTCCACGGCTTCGGGACGACCGGTTTGCGACCTATGTTCGCGCCGTCCTGATGCCAACGCGGAGCTGCTCGCCGCTCGTACCGAAACACTCCTTGGGCCACGGTGTTGTTGTCAATCGCACTCACCAACCGATAGCTGCATTCCTGAGGCCCCATCGGCCAGCGAGCAATGTTGAGCCGACGAACATTATCGCTGCGGGTCAGCCCCTTCAGAATGGACTGGCTGCCGGCGATCTTGATCTGCGCGTCCAACGGTTGGTCCCGCTGAAAACAACGCGGGTCAACCCGCACAAAAACGGTTTGCTCGCTCGGCTCGGCCAACAATTCCACGTGCTGGATCGGTCTCGGCTGCCACGGCACCGCCTGACGATACAACTCAACGCCGTCCGCCGTGGCAGCGGCAATCTGCAACAGCTTCCGACGCTCATCCCGACTCGGTTTGCAAAACCGGAACTCTTTCTCTTCGTTGGGCAACAGATTCGGACGCATCTCCTGCCGAAACGCCTCCGTGCCGATCTTGGGCAACGGTCTTCGGAACGCCGCGTCCAATGCCGGTTGCCGGCTACCGGCCAGCGCGCGCGTCGCCTGCTTGCCGCAGTTGAACAGCGCGCCTTCAACGACCGCCTCGCTGTTCTCGGTCAGCCGAATGTCTTTGATCTTCGCAATCACACCGCTCTCGATGAATTGCACCGCGCCCCATCGTTGCGGATTCAGGTAACCGCGCCCGGTGTGCGACCACGACGTGTGCGCGCCGGCATTGCGGGCGAAATTGATCCGCCATGTTTGGCCGACGAGGTTCGTCACCCCGAGATCGGCAAGTGGAACAGAGACCTCGGCGTTCCAATAGCCCATGCCGGCGTCGTTGGCGATTTGCCAGCGAGCATTCCACTGCGTGTCCGTCCCCTGTCGGTCGAAGATGGTGCCGCCACTGTTGAAGATCAGATGGTAAAACCGTTTTTCGTCAGCGCCCGGCGGCAGCAGATGCACTTCAATGGATTCGTCGGCATGAACGCCGCCATCCCGTTGACGTTCTGCGACGCGCGGCGTTCGTTCACTGGTCAACACGCACACAAAACCCAAATACAGCTTTTCGTTATCGAACGTCACGTGGACAGTGGTCTTTTCATCGGCGAGATTTCCGTCGGCCAGATTCACAAATCCGCTGGTGCAGGCAGCGTGTCGCCATTCCTGATCGGTGAGTTTGCCGTCAATCACCGGCGGGCGTGGCGTGCGCGCCACCGTCATCATCGGCACCGACAACAGGTTCTCGTCCGCCCCGCATATGGGGGCGAGAACGAGCACTGCGACTGCGATCACGGTTCTCACGGTGAAGTCGCTTCGCACAAGGTCACCGGGCCGAGCAGTCCCGAGGGCGCCAGCGGCGTGTCCTTCTGATAAGGACGACACGTGGTGAAGGTGTAACGACCGGAAGGACGTGGTCGTCCGGCGAGGAACCAATCGGGCCATTCGAGCAGCGTTTCAAAATCCTTCCAATGGCTGTCGAGCGGGAGCTGTTCATCGCCAATCAGACGATTGATCCAAAGGTTCACCACCTCGATTTCCAGTTCGTTCTTCCCGTGACGAACCGCGCCGCTGATGTCCACGCGATACGGTGGTTTCCATGCGATGCCGCAGTCTTTGCCGTTGACCTTCACCCGCGCCATCACTTCGACCGCGCCGAGGTCTAGGAAGATTTTGGATTTCGGATTTTCGATTTGGGATTGGAACGCCGTCCGATAGACCGCCCTGCCGGAGTAATATCGAATGCCGGGGTTGGCGTGTTGGCTCCAATCTTCCAGCTTCCGAAACGTCACCGGCTTGGCAGGGCCACCCCACTTTGGATCAAACATCACTTCCCACGGGCCGTCCAAATCGCTCCCCACGCGGAGCCTGAGAATCATTTGCGGAGTGAGGTGTGTGTTTTTCGGGAACACGACAAACCAACTTTGCATCGGCGCGAAATGGAGCGTCAATGTCGTTCGCCCATCCTTGACGCTGAATTCTCCCGCGTCGTAAATCGCGCCCGTTTCCGGGTCCCACAACTGCGGTCTCGGTCCCGCGACCCGAAACGTGCAGGCAACGTCACGCGGCTGCTCTTGCGGGTGCGAAATGAAATAGACATCCGTATCGCCAACCCGACGATGAATGTAGCGCAAGCCTTCGCCCTCGAAGTCCGGCGGTAGTTTATCCTCGGCGAATGCTTCGGCGGGCGTTTTGCCGGAGATCAACGGATTAAGTTTCTGCACCTCGGCATCGCATTGCGGATAACCGGTGAGTCCGGGCGCCCCCTTCAGGGGTTTCCCTCCGAGGACGCGTGCGCCAGCCTCAATCAATTCCCGAACTTTTCGCGCCATCGGTACCGTCATGCGGTCGGAGTCCGGCAACAACAAGTAGCGGTAGCTCATCCCCGATGGCAGCACGATGCGCCCGTCCTTCACGCTCATTTGGAGCACGATCTCCGACGAACAGAAATCGTAGTCGTAGCCACGGGGCAATTCCAACTTCATCGCATTCACGCTCAGTGGCGCGCCTTCCCCGAAGAAATAGGCGACATCGGCCACGAATTGTCCCTGCTGAAGCAGATATTGACATCGTGCGAGATAATCCATCCACGGACGACTGAACTCCCACCAGGTGTTGAAACGGTGGAAATGTTCGCCCCATCGCCGATGCGTCAAACCGGGAATCGCATTCTCATACGGCTGATGCGGAAAGAGGTGAAAGATCATCCGATTGAGACCTTCGCAGAATTTCTGGTCACCCATCGCTTTCAACAGGTACGGATGATCGCGCCAGCCGCGGTCGCTCGTGAACGCTTCGGCGGCGATCACAGGTTTGCCGTAGGTGTGCGCCGCGCTGGCCATCGCTTTGGTGGAGGACTCATAGCCGCCCGGCGTCGGGAACCGCCCCTCGCCGCGCGCCCAAAACTCGCTGATCGGCATATCGCTGACACCGGCGTACGCGAGATTGTCAATGCACAAGTGGCCGTACGCCTCAATGGACAGCTTCACGCCGTGCGCCCGCGCCAGCTCGCCAAACCGACGGGCGTAGTTGTCGCGGATCAATTCGCTCACCGTCATCCGCATGTCCCACAGAAACCGCTCCGTCAACTCCGTGCTGCCGATGACCCGCCCCGTCAACACCGGCAGCCACGGACGGATGTCGTAGCCACGCCGCGCCCGAAATTCTTCGGGGAACGTGGCCGTCCAGTTCTGGCCGCCGGCTTCCCAACTGTCAATGTGAGTGTAGGCGAGTTTCCCACCGGTGATGATCGGTTTCAAGAACACATCGAAATGCGCTTCGATACCGGCCCGCGAAAGTCGGTCGCATTCGAGGCCGACCGCAGCGTACGGACAGGGGCGCGTCATTTTGAAATTGGAATCGTGGCCGAATCGAATGACCAGCCACTTGCCCGGCGGTGCGTCCCACGTTTCCTTCCCCGTCAGATCAATGACTCGTTTCAACGGCGGTGCGGGAACCGCCGACAATGGACCGGGCGGAGCTTCCCAGTGCAAACCATTCCGCTTATCAATGTCCCGAATCGCTCGCGGCGTCGTCGCGGGAATCGCCAAGACAGCCACGTCCTTGTACGAGTCGGTCTTCTCGATTCGTTCGCGGACCTTCGCAGGAAATTCGACGCCCGGACGCAGCCATGCCGAAAACTTCTTTTCCACTCGCGGTTTCTCCAGCGTCAGGCTGACGGTCTTTCCCCCTTCGACCACCGTCTCGCTCCAGTACAGTTTCTGCATCGAAAGTTCCGGCGTGATGTGCGGACCGCCGCTGCCGTAACCGAAATCGAGGGTGAGATCGAACTCGATGCCGAGCCGCTTGCATTCCCGCAGCGCCCATTGCATGCACTCGTGCCACTGCGGACTGAGCGGTGTCACCTTCCCGTTCGGCGCCCACGCCGGGCCGCTGACCTCCATCCAGAGCACGCCGCCGATGCCGACGCGTTTCATCGCTTCAATGTCGGCAGTGATGCCTGCCTTGCTGATGTTCCCGTTGATCCAGAACCAGTAGGTCCAGGGACGCGCCGAAGCGGGTGGAGAGGCGAAGTTTTCAGCCAGTTCGTCACCTGCCGCCAGCGCCATCAACGGCGCAACCAACACACTTGCAATGAAAGATCGTGGCTTCATGTTTTAACATCTATCATGTCCGATGCCACCCTGTCACGTCATCACCCCCTACTGAACGGCGGGCTTCTCTGAAGACTCCGTGAAGACCCGGCCCAAGCATTTACTTCGACTTCTTGGGAGAGTCGTCTCATCCACGCCCGACCCAACGACCGTAATAACGCTACATATGTAGCATTATTACGGTAGTGCTGGTCGAGTCGCATTCTCGGTGCGGGAGGCCGTGACTCCGGCGGCCGCCACAACCGCGAGATCGTCCTGCTCGCTGCCGAGGAACTGCGCGTCACATGGGACGACTGGCATTCAACACCATCCGCTCCCGTATCACACTTTGCGAGTACGTAAAACTTCTTCCATTCGGCGCAATGCCGCGTTTTGCGCTCTGGGGGCATTGACTCTCGACACGAGACGCGCGCAGGCGAACGCTATCTCTGCGAGGAAAGGAAGCAGATCTGTTGCCCACAGATCACTTTTCAGCGCGCGCCGTGGAGCAAAGAATTCTCGAAGGGTGTGCAGCCATTGACCGGTTTCAACCGCGTGCAAAACCCCATAGGGCACAGGCCAACGAAACGTAAGACCAACCTTGTATGAAGTTGTCATCGGCACGTCGCCTTGCTCGGCTAGCCGACAGGCAAGGAGTGGAAAGTTGATTCCGGCCGCCACGGCCAGGTCCAAAGTCCCCCAAAAGCGCCCATTGACTTCCATCAAATAATCGCGGCCTTCACCATCCCGCTTAAATTCCACTTGGGCCGGTCCGTGCCACTGCACGGCCTTCAGCAAAGCAATTGCTCGTTCCTTCAATCCCGGCTCCTCGGTGGTGATGTTCAGAATCCCGGCGCCCCCGGTGGACGGATACATTTTCAGGCGTTTCTGGGTGAGCGCCGCACGCAGCTCGCCGTGGTTGAAGAGCAAGCAGACATCGTGAACCTCGCCGGGAATGTATTCCTGCACCAGGAACCGCTCGAAATCGAACACGGTGTCCGATCCGGAAGCGACTTCAAAAAACTCCGGCGGCAAGTCAGCCGGTCTGTCGAGCCGAAAGAATCCAATGCCACCTGTGCTCTTTCGCGGTTTGACGACGAGAGGATACGGTAGCGAATCGAGCAGCGACACCAACTCCGCTTTATTGTCGCAGCGATAGGTTTTCGGTGTGCGAATCCCAAGTGAGTTGGCCAACAAGAGCGTTTCCCATTTGTCTCGGAACAACCTCCATGTGTTTCCTGAAGGCGAACAGTCTCGCACCAAGCCCGCGATCCGTTCTCTTCCTTCGACCAGTGCGCCGACGGTGTAATCCGATGTGGGAAGAACGACATCAATACGCTCGCGCCGCATAATCCGCAAGGGAATCGAGGAACCGCTGGGAATCCATAGCAGGGTGCGGGTACGTGAGTTTTCCGCAGAGATATCGCGAGAAAAAAGCGCGCCCGGCAAAACGGTCTCCACCGACAAACACCTGAATTCCCTCCTTGGCCAGCGACCGAATCGCGCACAAGCTGATTCAATCATCGGGACGACAAGCGGCGGCAACCAACACTCTCATGCGCCACCATCGCTGTGCGCTTTCATTTGAGTAACACCCGGCGCGTGGAAATGTCCGAGTAGTTCGCCGCCAGTTTCCGCATCTCGGGCTGTGCGCCCAAGCGCGACAGCGCGACTGCCGCCGCATTCCGCGTGTCTGGCGCGTTCTTGAAATCGCTGACTGTCCTCAAGAGAACCGGCACAGAACGCTTGTCGCCGATTCGGCCCAGCGCCCACGCGGCGCACGCGCGCCAGCAGGGCGTCAGATCATTGTGGAGGAACAACACGCCGGGGCCGAGCGGATCGGGCGAGCCGTCGGCGAACTCCGTTGGGAATTTCTCCAGCGATGCGATGAGCGTGTCCACCGAGGCCGGTTGCGCGAGATAACCGAGCAGACGCGCCAAATAGAAACAGACCCAGTGCCGCTCCGGCAAGGCGTCCACAACGGGAATGCCGGTGGCGAAGACGCGCTTGATGGCGGCGGGTTTTTCGCGGTATCGCTCGTAGGCGGCGCGGATGCGCGGCTCGTATTTGGCGTCGCGGCAAACCAGCGAAATAATCTGCGCAGCGCGAATTTCCGGCGTAGGCGTGCCGGCCCACGCCTGATGAACATTGCGCAGCGCTGCTTCGATTTCGGGCGCGCACGCGGCTTTCGAGTCACCGAGAATCGCAAGACATGTTTCCACAACCTTCGGTTCGGCGCCGGCGCGCCGAATCAGTCGGCCGCTCAATGTCTCGTAGTCGTCATTCTCCGGCAACAAGGCGCGGTCGAAATCGGTGGGCAGCGACTCGATCAGTTTCGGGACGTTTGCCCGGGCAGAGCCGAGCGCGTCGAGCGCCTCGACGATGAGGTAGTGGACCGGTGAAGCGTGGCAGGCAATCAGCGCTCGGTGATCGCCATACCAGTGACAGTATTCAGGATAATCCCCGAGTTCGTCAAAGGCTTTCACCAACGCCGCCTCCGCTTCGGGCGTGCCGATTCGACCGAGCGCCTCGACGGCTGCCTCGGCGAGAAACAGATTGCCGTTGGTCCGGCAGTTGTGACTGCGGATCGTCTCCGCTAGCAATGGCACTGCCGCCGCGTCCTTGAGGTAGCCGAGCGCGCGCGTGACCGCCTGCAATGTGCGCGGATTGACGAGCGAGAGCGAATTGAACTGCGTGCCGTCGCCGCGATGGGTTTTGCGCCATTCGGGGAACGGGTTGTTTTTGCGTTCGCGCGCCAGATATTCGCGCAACGGCGCCGGATCGCCGCCGGCGCGGCTCAGCGCCACCGCAGCGCGGCGCGCGGCATCGCGGTCAGCAGCATCGAAGGGCCGGGGCGTCAGGTTTTCGATGGCGATTTTCGCAGCTTCGGCGACAACGGCGGAATCTTCCGAGCACAACGCCTTCAACGCCGGGATATTCTTCGGCGTTCCGCACGCTGCCAGCGCAAAGGCAGCAGCCACGCGCACTTCGCGCGACGGATCGCGCAATAATTCTTCCAGCGCAGGTGCGGCCGTCGGGTCGCGGAAGATGGCGAGCCGTTGCGCTGCGGTGATCTTCATCGCTTCGTCCTGCGCGTTCAGTTGGGCAATGAGCGTGGCGACACTGTGTTGGTGACGGTTGATGCCGGCGATTTCGCGGAACCGGTCGAACTGCAACTCCATCAGGCCGGTGACGGCGGCGTTGTTGCCCCGGTAGCGGTGCGGCTCGCCTTGGCCGAGCAATTTCAAGGGAGGCTCTTGGAGCGCTTGAATGAACCCCCGCGCCGGTATCGGTGTTGCCTGACGCGGTTGATGACAACCGATACAACCGCGTTTCTCGTTCGGACGGACGTAAATCCACGACATCTCGTTCAGTTCGCTGCGCCCCTCCGCATCCACGGCTTGAAACGCAATGGCCATGTCGGCGGGCACCTCGACAGCAAACGATCCGTCCGGCATCAACGGCACCGTGCCAAGCTCGACGACGTCGGTGCCGGCATGGACGATGTAGGAGTGCGACGAACGGTAGTTGAGGCCGCGACTGCCGATGACGCGGATGGCGCGGACGTGCGGCCAACCAGCCGTGGTGTTCTTCGTGAAGCGCGCATTCTGGCAAAAGAGAATCCCAGTGGCGTTCGGGTCATCCGCGTCTTTGGGGCGCACATTCTGGGGGATGATCGGCGGACGTTTTCGCGCGCCCAGAAAGGCCGGCGAGTGAATCGGCTCCTCCGGCGAATCGAAGATGATGACCGGCGGCGCGTCCTTGATCCGCGGGTCAACGACGGCGAGTTTTTCGTAGCTGTACTCGGCCACCTCGCGTTTTTGTTTCCGCACCATTTTCACCGACGAAGTTTTGCGCGGCACCGTGCACAGCAAACGCCCGTCCGGCAGCGCAGCGACGTCGCCAGCCTCGATGCGGAGGTGTTGGAGGTCGCTCTGCGGGCAGCCCAGTTTGCCGATGGCGATGCCGGAGGCGGTCACATATGCGACGCGCCCATCAGGCATCGGCGCGGGGCTGCCGCAACTGAACGCGCGGAGCCGGCGACCATACTCAGGCCCCAGATCAAGTCCGAACTCGGTATAGCCGTGCGTGCCGTCAGGATGAATCGCGTGCAGCAAGGTCTCGACCTTGCCGCGGTCGAAGAAGTTGTCGGAACGGATGAACAGGATGCGCCCATCGGCAAGCACTTCGGGTTCGTTGTCGAAAATGAACGTGTAGGTCAGCGGACGGATGCCGGCGCCATCCGGTTGCATCGCAAACAGCGAGCGCGAGGGCGGATTGTGGTATTCCTCAAACGTGCCGATCCGCGTCGAGGTGAACACAATCCGTCCATCCGGCACCTCGACGGGATCAATGTCGTGGAACGGCCCGTCGGTGAGCCGCTGCGGTTTCCCGCCCTCGGCAGGGAGACGATAGATGTGATAGAAGGATCCGCCCTCGGCAACCATCGAGAAGTAAATCCATCTCCCGTCGAACGAAACGCTCGGCGAACCGATGGCGCCCTTCCCCGCGTCGTGGAGCAACTGCGGCTTTGCGCGCGGTTTGAGCACAAACAACTTGCGACCGACCTTCATCGGCGCGGGCAGATCGTGTTCAGGAAACGAGCGCGAGTTGCGCGGATTGAAGATCGTGACGTTCAAACTCTGATACCCGTCGCCGGTCTGTCCCCGGTACAAGCTGCAATCGTCGCCAACGAAAATCACGGCTTCCGGCCACGCAAAATCGGCCGGCGGCGGCACGCCGACTTCCGCGACAACCGTCTCGCGCGCTCCCGGTTTCTCGGCGCCGGCGACAGCGGCGAGTTTGCGCCAGGGCGGGTCACCGTAATTTGCCACGACGCTGGCCGGTTTCCAAGATTGGTCGTTGAAGTCGGGCTGCTGCCAGTTCTTCTCTTCCTCCAGGCTGAACTTCCACGTCGAATCCGTGACGAGCACGACTTCCTGCCCGTCGGCCAGTTTCACCACCAGTTTCAGCAACAAGCCCGCCGGGCCGGGCGCGGTGTTGGCGGCTTCGACGGCCACGGTGTTGTCGCCGGCGTTGAGCAACGTGGCGACGTTGAAGCGTTTCGGCTTGTTCCAGTCGTTCGGGTTGCGCGAACTTTCGCCGACGAACTTCCCGTTGAGATAAACTTCATACAGATTGTCAGCGGTCACGATCAGGTCGGCGGATTTGATTTGCGCCTGCTCGGTCACGGCCACACCAGCGCGAAAACAAACCGTGCCCTTTGGCTGCGATTTGTCCGATGACGACCATATCCATTTCGCGCCGTCAAAACCGAGCGCACCCTGGCAGAGGACAATCAAGAGGATGAACGATTTCATATCGTGTTCACCGCCAGATCAAAATAGGCCAGTCGCGACGGCGAAGCGGTTTCCAGCGTAAATTCAATCTGATTCGGACCATCGCGCAACAATCCCGCCGGCACCGTCCATGCGCGCATCTCGTCAGGTTTCCCCAGCATCGGCGGATAGGGATTCGGAAACGGCTCCGAGATGTCGGTGGTCGGAGTGAGTTCCACTCCATTGATTCGCGCCTGCCAACGGCTTTCGCCAAGCGACGATTCTCCTTGAATCCGCAGCCGTCCCCCACTCTCGCGGCGCGGCGCAAGATCGAGCGTAAAGACTGCTGTCTCGCCAGCGTTCAATTTTCGCGGCAGTGGATACTGTTTCGTGTACGGATGACGCCAGTCAGGCGCGAGGAACCAATGTTGCGGCTGTCGCGCCAGCCACACGCGGTCGCCGAGGCGTTGCAACACATCGAAGGGCGGTTCGTTGAATGGACCGCGCCCCGGACCGCCGTGTTCGCGGTAATAGACGAAATTAAACAAGCTGACGCCATCGGCTCCCCGCGCATAAGCCAAATGCGCAGCGGTCTGCATCTGCTCCGGAGTCGCGCGCCGAAACGGAAACGTATCGTAGCCTTTTTCCTCGGCGGGTTTCCGCCCATTCCAGATCGAGTGGCAGAGTTCCAAATAGACGGCCGCTGCCGGCACCAGTTTGCGAATTGCAGCAAGATCGGTCTGTTGAACGGTGAAATAACTCGCGGAGAGATTCACCATGTCCAGCCCCGCCGCAACCATCGCTGGCAGATCAATGCCGAGCGGATCGTGCGCCACGAGTTGACACGGCACCCGCGCGCAAAGCCAGCGACGCGGGCCGAGCGCAGCGCGCACGTCGCGCACGAAGTCCGTCATGATCGCGCGACGCTGCGCGCTGGTGGTTTTGTCGAGTTGGAAGAAGCTGTAGAACCGCATGAAATCCAGCTCGAACCCGTCAAAGTCGTAGTTCTCGCAAAGCTCGCGGATGAACGCAAGCTTGTGGGCGCGCACTTCGGGGATCGCCCAGTTCAGCACGCGCTGTTCGGCTCTCGCCACATCGGAGCCGAGACGATACTCTGGGTGCTCGGCAACAAACCGGCTGATCCAGACCGATCCGGGCTTCTCCAGATGATGCGCATCGTTGAGCCGCAACGAAATGAAGGGGGCCTGCCCGCGTTTTCGGCACCGCTCGATAAACACGCGCACGATGTCGCCGCCATCCAGAACGTATTTGCCGAAAGAATCGGGCTTGGTGCCGTGCTGTTTCTCGACCCAGCGATAATGTTCCTCGGCAGGATAGACCTTGCTCTTCCACCATGGTATCCAACCCAGCCCCGGCTGCAACAGATGCGTGTCCACGCCAACGGCTTCGTCCACGCTCGCCTCCAGCATCTGCGGACGGAACGGCTCGCCTTTCTTGTGCCACGGGCTGACGCAGGAAACAATGTTGGTGGTGTCGTTGCTGTAGAGAACGCGGAATGGCGCTTTGCGTCGCGCTGCGGACAACGACCGGCAGCCGGCGACAAACAACAACGCGCCACCGGTGGTTTGAAGAAATTCGCGCCGGTTCATCCGCACCATGGGCGGGCGCGATTCTTGATGCCAGCGAGCACTTCGGTGGCAATCTGCGCATCCTCGGCAATTTCAAAGTCGAACATTCCCGCGAGGATGAAATCCACGCCCTGCTCGTAGACGTACTGGAAAGCGTTGCGGGGCGGGATTGCGCCGGCGGCCATCACCTTGAAGCCGATCCACGGTTTCTTGACGGTCTTCATGAACTCGGCCGTCTCTTCCGGATAGGCGCACCAATACCCGTGCGGCGTCTCCGCGTGCGGTCCCTTGATGTCTTTCGGTTCCGGCGCGGTGGGATAGTGGTGATGATGAAACGTCTTGAAGTAAAAATCGCACGACAACTTTGCCGCTTCGCAGGCTTTGATGACCTCCAGATCGTGCGCGCCGACGCCGGTGGGCAGCCCCGTCGCCTGCATCATCGCCACCAGCTCTGCCAGAAACGAAAACTGTTTTCGCCTGATCAACTCGTCGCCGATGACCCCGTGCACATACAACGCATCGGCGCCAGCGTCCACCAGTCGTTGCACGACGCCGCTGAACACCTGCGCTTCCCGGCTCTCCTTCGGATCGGGCGCGACAATCAAGTGCATCCTGCCGCCGCGCCTGCGGTAGTCACCGAACAGCCGCATCACCGTCTCGTCGTTGTGCGTCATAAACGTGTTGATCCCGCGCGCCTCCGCCTCAGCAAACGTCGTCATCACCCGCTCCTCGCTGTTATAGCGGCGCGAAAGATTCCGGACGAACTGCAGGTCGCGCGCGTGGACGTGATGAGTGATGATGTTGGTACCAAGCATCAGGCGCGAAATTTCCAGCCTCCCAATTCGCCCCTTAGGCAACGAGGCGGCGGCGACGTGCGGAGACGGCTGCGCATTGATCAGGCCGGCCGCTAGCACGCTTCCTCCCGCCACCTTCAGAAAACTGCGCCGCGTGTATGAATAGCCGTTCATGTTGGAAGATACGTATGCGCTCTGTGACACGACCGCAAGTGGATTCTTGCTCCACCGTAGAGATCGCCTCCTCTGCCAAGACACGGGCCAGCGACTGTTCAACCCAAATCATCACGAAACACGCTGAGCCGTTAGATCAGAGCCCGCCGACACCGCAAAGGAGCCATCATCAGCCCAATCCCCAACCCGCGTACTTGGCGCTCAAAACCCTGTCCTCCGGCGCCGAACGGCGCAACCTGCTCTCATGCTTCGCGGGGGCAACAACCAAGTGTGCATTGTATGGAGTTGACCCCACACTGCACTGTAGAGAATGCCCGACGGCACGAGATGCAACACATACCCACAATTCATCCGTAATTATTTCGCAGTTGTGCCGAAGCCGTGGATCTCGTTCCCAAGCAGTTTCAACTTTCCTTGGATTTCCAACGCCTGATTTGCGGCGGCTTCTGCGCTGTATGAGACGATGTTGTTTTTGAAGCACGACGTTTCGGTGCCGTGCGCGCCAAATACGACGGGTTTCAGGCAGTCGCTAATCGTATTGTTGTGGATGTTCCAGTTGGCGGAGGGAGGAAACACTTCAAACCGGTCGCCTTTCTTCATCTCGCGCGGCTCACGCAGTTTGAAACGAAGCGTCTCGGGATCAAACACGTCAAGAACGGATGTGCCGTTCGGCTCGTTGCCCCGGAACCAAACGATGTTCCAACCGCGATAGCAGTGTGATTGTCGGCGTTCCCACGGCACGCCCCTGCCCGATGACAAAAACGTCGCCTGATCCACGACGTGGGCTACCGTGGATCCCGCTTTTTCCGCGACCAGACCAACACCGCAGTTGCGAATCAGGTTGTCGTGAACGTTGAGGTTGACGGCGACCTCATTCAGCTTGATGCCCGTGACCAGGGGATCGGGTTGACCTCGGACATAGATTTGGTTGTCGCTCACAATCACATCGGCGGCGGCCACTTCGATTCCCGTGCGCGCCAACGGCACTTCATCCAGACTCGTCAAATCCAGTATATTGCCCGTGATGATGGCGTTGCTGGCAGGCAGATCGCGCTCGCCGGTCTGGCCGGAAATCCTCACGCCGGAAGAGTTGAAGTTCACGAAAATGTTGTTCCTGACAACGATCTGCGATGCGCCGGCGGCGGCGTGAATCATGAAGCCGCCGGGGCGTTTTCCGTAGTGGCGGCGGCCTTCAAAGACGTTGTCGGCCACGATGTGCTGCGCCCGTCCAAGTTCCTCCAAGTGCGCGTCCCGCCCCCGGACGTTCCCCATGGCAATCGGTCCGGCGTTGCGGACGTAGTTGCCGATGATGCGAACGAACCGGGACGCGCCCTCCCAAGCGCATCCGCCCACGTCAACAATGCGGCAGTGGAGCACGCTGGTGTTTTCTGCGCCGTCGTTGTTGTTGAACGCGTTGCGCCCGGAGTCTGTCACCGAGCAACGCAAGTAGGTGATGGCTTTCGTGTAATGTGCCGGCTCGATGCGGCCTTTGCGCGACGGGCTTTGCGAATAAAAACACTCAGCAGCCATCCGGGTCGCGTGACAATTTTCGATCACGACCCGCTCGGTGCCGCGAATGGCGACGGCGTTGCACCCTTTGACGTAAAATCCCCACATTGAAGAAAGCCCGCTCATTCGCAGTCCGCCGCATTGGTCGCGGCCATCGAAACCGGTGTGGCCGACCATGCGAAAGTTGCGCACGGTCACGTCCGTGCCGCCCAACAAACTGATGCAGGTGTATTCCCCCGGCGTTCCGGCTTCACTGATGTCGAGCACGGTCTCCACGCTGCTGCTTCCTTCGAGGACAATCGCCGATGCGTTCTGCACCAGAAGCCCGCGTTTCATTCGATAGGTGCCGGGCGGGAAGTAAACATTCTTCCGCTGCTTGATGGCAGCATCAATGGCCGCCTGCATCGCCGCGTCATCACAATGTCGCACCACGGCATGCTTTGTCGTGCGGTTGGCGGGGTGTTTGAGGACGAACTTGTTTCCTTCGATTTTTTCAATGGCGCTCACCAACAGGTCTCGCGCATGAAAACTGATCGCATACGAAGCGTCCCAGTCGCGGCGCACAAACCGAATCTGAACGCCGCCGCTGAGCGTTTGCCAATCTCCCGTGATCGGCGTCGTGTCCTTCCAGTTGCGTCCCAGGTCGTCCGTCCAGCGGAAGGTTGGCGTCGTGCCGGGGACGACCTCCAGAAGAAAGACGCGCCAACCGCCGTCGCCGCCTTCGTAGCCGCGCATTTCCAGAACTCCGTCGGGCAGCGGCCGGCGCGATGCCGTCTTCGGCCCAAACAACAAACCGTCGGGATAGTGAACATACGCGCCGGAAACCATCACGCCTTGACCCACACGGAAATCACCGGGATCGGCCACCGTAATCTCCCGCGAGCCGGCAGTGGTGGCCGCCATCGTCTGAAAAGGGGAGCCGGACGCGCCGAAGTCCTGCACATTCAGCCAGCCGGGTGGCTGGCTGGCTTCGGCAGTTATCAGCGCGAGAAACAAGGCAAATAGATGTTTCGAATTCATCGTTGTGATCGCTCCTTTTTCGCGCGTGTTACCTGCGCGGGAATCGGATTGGTGGAGATGTTGACGAATTTGCCGTGAAGATGTTTGTCAAAAAATGCATACGCCCTTTCACGAGCCTCCAAGCTGCCAATGCTGTGTCCGCCCGCCTTCGATTCGTATCAACGTCACATCCACACCCGCCTGCTGCAATGCCCGATAAAACAATTCCGCCTGCTCAAAGGGAACCGTCGGATCATCGGTGCCATGCACCAGAAGAAAAGGCGGATCGTCTGCCGAAACATAGTTGATGGGCGACGTCTGGCGGGCAAGGTCTTTTTTCTCGTCCACCGGCCCGCCCAGCAACAGCGAAACCGACGACGGCTCGCGTCCGCCTTGAATCCGTTTCGCCGCCAGAAAATCGGTCGGACCGCAATAGGAAACCACGCAGCGAACGCGGCTCGACACGTTGGGCGTTCCGCAATTGCCTTCCAGTAGTTCCTTCACGTCGCCGGTCGTGCCGAGCAAATTGGCCAGATGCCCGCCGGCGGAACTGCCCCAGACGCCAATTCGCTCCGGGTCAACACCGTATTGTCCCGCGTCGGCTCGCAGCCAGCGGATGGCCGCTTTGCAATCGTGAATCTGCGCCGGCCTGATGGCTTCGCCGGAAAGACGGTAGCCGACCGCCACGGCCACATAGTTGCCTTGAGCGAGCAGCGCTGGCAGCCCGCCGAGCGCCCCGCTCTTGTCACCCTGCTGCGCCCTCCGCCGCGGAGTACCACAACCGCCGGCAATCGAGGCGCGCTTGGTTTTTTCGGACAAGCGATGTCGAGCGTCAATCGCCGTTCTCCCACACGATCGCACTCGACATCCCGATACTTGATTATCCCATCGGAATCGGAGAATTGTGTCTCCGCCCCAGCGGTTTTCAGTGCCAGCATCATCACCGCCAATGACGAAAGGCCCCTGCCCCTCACAGCCTGCGTCTGCCTGCTTTTCATTGAGCCTTGAGTTTGGCAGGTTGTATAGGGATGTGAGACGAGATTTGTCAATCCCAACGCCCATGAGCATCTTTTCCGCCACAAGGAGAGGAGATTTCTGTGGGGAGCATCTGCTGCGACGGGTGCGGTCGGCTCTGTGCGCGTGGTTGACGTCGCTGCGCAAACCGCAACAACCACAGACCCTCATTGACTTGGCGGACAAGTGGGCGGTCGCGTAGCGGCACTGGACGTTGTGCGGCTTGGCGTACAACTTGGTGGTGTTGTGGAAGGGGAAGCGTTGGTGCAGTTTTGGGGCGATGGTGCGCGCCTTCCCGTGAGGCAATCAGCTCCGTCGAATTGATTCCGTTGCACCAACATCCGGTCCAAGCTCAATGGAATCTGCCAAACTCAAGCATATAGGATGGCGTCAAGTCTCAATCGTGGCGCAACCAGCCCCTTGTGAGACTATTGGCGACTAACCTCGTCCTCCACGAGCAGCCGCGCATCCCCGCAACGTTCCCAAGAGATGGCTCGCAATGCAGCAGGGGCGTCGCTGGTCTCTGCGGAAAGCAGGTTGAATCGGCCGCGGAGTTGGAGTAAGAAACTGGCCATGCGAATTGCGATTCTCACTCTTGTAGTTGCCACGGGGTTGGTCGTAGCCGGAAAATCAACAGTGCGCGCCGGCGAGCCGCCAGCGCGTTACACGGAAACGGTCACGACAAAAGCCGGAGCGAAACTGTCGTTTGACATGATCTTGATTCCCGGCGGCACATTCCTGATGGGCAGTCCTCCGTCAGAGGCCGGGCGCGCGGAGCACGAAGGCCCTCAACGCCGCGTGCGAGTCAGTCCGTTCTACTTGTGCACGACCGAAACGCGAATGGATTTGTTTTTGGCCTATTACACGGAGGTTACCGCCGGCAAGAAATCCCACGCCGAAGGCGAAGAGCCGGCGGAGGAATCCTCCGCCTCTGCCAACGTGGATGGTGTGACCGGCCCGACGGTGGTTTATGGCGACATGACGATGGGCTACGGCAAGGAGTATCCGGCGATCGGAATGTCGTGGACCAACGCGGTCACATTTTGCAAATGGCTTTCCGAAAAAACGGGAAGGAAATACCGTTTGCCGACGGAAGCCGAGTGGGAATACGCGGCGCGCGCCGGGACGACAACGCCCTTCGGGGAAGTTGACAGCGCGGAGAAGTTGACCGAAGTCGCCTGGTTCAAACCGAACTCCAACGGCGAGCCGCATCCGGTGGGCAGGAAAAAACCGAATGCGTGGGGTCTCTACGACATGCGTGGCAACGTGTGGGAGTGGGTCTGGGACCTGTATGCGCCCGATGCCTACCAGCAATGCGCCAATCAACTGGAGAATCCGACCGGCCCGGCCACCGGCGCCGACCACGTGGTGCGCGGCGGTTGCCACAGCAGTTCGTGGGAGGAGCTGCGCTCCGCTGCCCGCTCCACGAAAGACAAGGGCTGGCACATGAACGACCCGCAAATGCCGAAGAGCAAATGGTGGTTTCCGCAGATTGACGTTATCGGCTTCCGCGTAGCCCGTTCGGTGGAGTGAATGGCCAGGAGACGGACTCTTCTGCTTGCGCTCGCCGTCGCCCTGCCGGTGGCGAGCGTCGCCATGCCGTCGTTGAGCTGGCGCGCAACGACGATGGGAACCGACTACAGTGTGACCATCGCCGGGGTAGCGCCGAACGTCCGGTTGGAGACGGAACTACGCGCTGCCGTGGAACAGCGGCTGGAGGAAATCAACCGCCAGATGTCGCACTATCGGCCGGACAGCGAGTTGTCGCGGTTCAACCGCAGCGTCCAGACCACCCCCGTGAAGGTTTCTCCCAAGCTGGCGCACGTCACCCGACGCGCGCTGGAATTGGCGCGAGATTCCGACGGCGCATTCGATCCGACGTTGGAACCGCTGCTTCGGCTTTGGGGATTCGGTTCTGAAACGAACATTGTCGGGGTGCCGACCGACGAGCAGATCGCCGTCGCGCTTCGGCAGTGCGGCGCGCGCCATCTGCGCGTGACCGCTGCTGATGAGTTGCAAAAGGACATTCCCGGCCTGCAGTTCAACCTCAGTGCTATCGCCAAAGGCTATGCAGCCGATGAAGTCGCCCGCCTATTGTGTGGACTCGGCTACAGCAACCTGTTGGTCGCGGTGTCCGGCGAGATGGTCGCCCTCGGTCGCAACCCGCAAGGTCGTCCCTGGCAGGTTGGCATCGAACAGCCGCGCTACACCCGTTGGCGCAACTTGCAACTGTGCGCCGTCGTGCCGTTGTCGGGCCGGGCCATCTCGACTTCTGGCGACTCGCATCAGTTCTTTCGTGATGAGACCGGACGGATTCGCGGCCACATCCTTGATCCGCGAACTGGTCGTCCCGTGGAGCACCGTCTGGCAAGCGTGACAGTCGTCGCGCCCGATGCGTTGACCGCCGACGGCGCAGCCACGACGCTGTTTGTGCTAGGCGTCGAGCGCGGGTTGCACTGGCTGGAAGAACGTCCCACGCTCGGCGCGCTCTTTATCGTGCGCGAGTCGGATGGCTCGTTTCGGCTGATTCCCAGCCCGCGGTTTCCTTCTTATGCCCAACACAGTCCTGCTCGCAAAACCGATTAACCTCGAACGGTGAATCCCATCATGCAATCCTCGATGAAAACAAAAAACTGCACCCGTCGTGAGTTCCTTGCTCAAACCGGTCGGGTGGTGACTGCTGGTGCGTTGGCGGGGCTGAGCCTGCCGCCGGTACACGCCGCCGAAGACAACACCATCCGTCTCGCGCTGGTGGGGTGCGGCGGCCGCGGGGCCGGCGCGGCGGCCAACGCGCTCTCTTCCACCACCGGCCCGACCCAACTGGTGGCCATGGCCGACGTGTTTGAGGATCGCCTGGCGCGAGCCTACAAATCTCTCAGCGAGTCATTCGCCGCGCAGGTGGACGTGCCGCCCGACCGACGGTTTGTCGGGTTCGACGCGTATCGGAAAGCGATAGACTGCCTGCGTCCGGGCGATGTAATGATTCAGGCAACCCATTCGGCGTTTCGACCGACGCACGTTGCCTACGCCATCGAGAAAGGCGTCCACGTGTTCATGGAAAAATCGTTTGCGTCGGACGCAGGCAATACCAAAACCATCCTACGACTTGGCGAGGAAGCCAACCGCAAGAACTTGAAAATTGGTTGCGGGCTGATGTGTCGTCACTCCACTGCGCGTCAGGCCATGATTCAGAAAATTCGCGACGGTGCGCTGGGTGAAATCATTGCGATTCGGGCGTATCGGATGGACAGCGGCGCGCGGCTGGCGCCGTTTCCCGGCGGGCAGAGCGAGCTGCTGTTTCAACTGCGGCGCCCGTATTTCTTTCACTGGGTATCCGCCGGATGGTTCATGGAAATGATGATTCATCAAGTGGACGAGTGTTGCTGGATCAAGAACGCATGGCCCGTGTCGGCGCAAGGGCTGGGCGGACGCGACCCCCTGGGGGATGATTGCAGTGAGAACCTGCACACGTACGCCATCGAGTTCACATTCCCCGACGGCACAAAAGCCTTCGTCAACAGCCGCAATCAACCGAAGTGTCACAACGAGTTTGCCACGTGGATTCACGGAACCAAATGCGCCGGACAATTCTCGGGGAACGTGCACGCCCCGACCGTGCACCTGTACCGCGACCAGCGATGCGTCCCCGACAACATCGTCTGGCGGGCGGAGAAAGAAGCACAAAGCCCGTATCAGGCGGAGTGGGATGCCCTGTTGAGCGCCATTCGCAATGACCGACCTCACAACGAAGTCGAACGAGCCGCTTACGCCAATCTCGCCGGACTGATGGGGCGCGCCGCCGTTCACATGGGCCGAATTGTCACTTGGGAGGAAATGCTGGCCTCCAACTTCCAATTCTGCCCGAACGTAAACTTCACCATGGACAGCCCGCCGCCGGTCAAAGCCAACGCCGAAGGCCGCTACTCGCCTCCTGTGCCCGGTCGGTGGACGGAGATTTGAGGGGAGACCGTAGAAGGATTCGCTGCCGGTGACGCACAACGAAGCGAATGGTCGAGCGGATCGAAAACGGTCGCGCGCCCACAGATGGACTAGAAGGTTCCTTGTGGTTTTGGGGTGTATGGGGCTGGCGGTCGGAGCCAAACAATTCCGCGACATGCGATGTCTGCGCGCGCTGGAGCAATACGACCGCCACACGCCGCTGAACGTTCGAGTCGCAAGCCGGCAGAACAAGAACGGTTTTGTTCGGGAAGAGTTTTGCTTCGACAACGGTCACGGCGAGGCGGTTCCCGTGCTTGCCATGATCCCGAAAGGCGATGGCAAACGTTTTCCGGCCATCATTCTGCTGTACGGGATTGGAATGAACATGAAGTTCGCCGATGAGCTGGCCGAAGCTGTCACACAGGCGGGTTTTGCGCTGTTTGTGCCCGAACAGTTCAACCGCGGCCAACGGCGTCAGCGGGGACTGACCGGCTGGCAGCAACTGATGGCGCTGCGGCGTCGCATCGTACTGACGGTGCAGGAAGCGCGGCGGCTGGCTGATGTGCTGGAGAAACGTCCTGAGATTGATCCCCAACGCATTTATTTCTGGGGCGCAAGCTTCGGTGCCATGACCGGTTGCGCGTCGGTCGCGTATGACGAACGGTTCCAAGCGGCCATTTTTACTCTGAGCGGCGGCGACCTGCAACGGATGGTGGCTGACACACCGTATCGAAAGAAGCTGCCCGGGTTTTCCTGGGTGAAAGTGGCGGCGCCACTGGCAGCGTCATGGTTGCGGCCCTTCGACCCGATCCTGCACGTGGGGAAAATTGCGCCGCGTCCCCTGCTGTTTCAGAACGCCCGCAACGACGACCTGATTCCCCGGTCGGGCGTGGAAGCCTTATTCCAAGCCGCTGGCCAGCCCAAAGAAATCCTATGGTACGACAGCACGCACGATCATCAGCCGCGCCAAACCATTGAGCAATTCGTCCGCGACGCACTGGCGTGGCTCCAGCAACGGGACCGCGAAATCCGCTCGAATCTCCCCGGCAACCGCGAGAAGACCACGGCGGCCGAACATTAGCCCAAGTTCGTCAGTGAAGGGTAAAATGGGGAAAAGTTTGGCAGGAGAAGCGACGTAAGTGTCTGGTACGCTGGTGGCGGATCACGGAAAGGCCCGTGTAGTGCAGAACAGCCCCTTGCGGACACTGCCACGCCGACGCAAACTGCTACCATGTTTTTACGACGCCATACCAAACTCGTC
>Ga0272448_1000163_pt1 | contig 99614 bp, 80 predicted proteins | sample YNPCB0191_FD_202220 | JGI IMG/M metagenome (GOLD analysis project Ga0272448, IMG submission 202220) | Hot spring sediment microbial communities from Yellowstone National Park, WY, United States - YNP-CB-019-1 | ecosystem: Environmental > Aquatic > Thermal springs > Hot (42-90C) > Sediment... | reverse complement strand
CCGGTGAGATACGGCACGGGAAGGGATGAGGATGGCACAGACATGGGACACGACTCCATTCCAGGGGAGGAGTATTGTACCATATTTTTCTTAAATAAACCGTATTGGGGACAGACACCGAAACTCCGCTTATTAGGAATGCTATCCATCTTCCTATGTTGCGAGCAGTTGAGAGCCATAAGGAGTTTCGGGGACTCATAGGAAACTACCTGCTGTAGCTATAGCGCCGGGTCTCGTAAATCGGCGAAAAACGCGCCCGTAATCGGGCATGACGCGGACATTTTCGGGCCTTTTACGTATATCATTGTCCCCCAGGCGTGCGCATCCCCCCGGGCGAGAACTCGGGTGCGGACGAGCTGTTCGGGACCTGCGGCAGGCGGGGATTAGGCGGCGGGTTCGTTGACGGTGCAGCCCAACTCGGCGGCCAGCCGCCGAAGATGCAGGTGCTTGCGTTCTCGCTGCCGCTGCGCGGTGACCTGGCGCCCGGCGGCCACATACGCCGGCCCGTATTTCAGGAGCCGGTAAAAATCCACCGCAATCCGGCGCGCCGTGGCGGTGATGGCCACGTTGGCCCCTTTCCGGCCTTTGAGCTGACGATAAAAGTCCGCATAGGGGCCGCGCCCCTTACTGGCGGGCAACGCTGCCATGCGGAAGGCCCAGGCTGCCCGGCGGTTCCCTTTGCGCGTTTTGCGGGACAAGAGCTTGCGCGCACTTTTCCGATGATTCGGCGACAGGCCCAGCCACGAGGTAAAGTGCTTTTCGCTGGGCCACGCGCTCACCGTGAGGCCGATTTCCATCACGATCGTGAGGGCGATGATGGCTGAGATACCGTACAGTTGCGTGAGGTCGATCCCGCACCACTGCTGGAGCAGGTCGGCATAATTGACCTGCGGAGAGCTATTTTTTTGGCGGGTGGTGGGCTTGGCCGGACTGGAAACGGGGGACGCGGCGACCGGCACCTCCGGGGGCCGTGGGGGGGGCCGGAAGGTTCGCTGGTCGGGTGGCGCTCAGCGCCTCCACGCGGGCGTCCACCCCGGTGGGGGATGCGGTCTGCCCAGCGATCACCTGCTGTAATTCGGTCTCGAGCTGCCGGTCGCAATCGCGCAGGCGCTCTTGGCGGGCGTCATACATGGCCACGGCTGTTTTCAAGGCGTAGACATGCTCGACCCGGTAATCGCCGGTCAGGGCTTTGCATAAGTCCTCGTGCGAGCATTTGATCCGGCGGTCACGTAAGGCGGCCAACACTGCCGGGTCGCGTTGCCCGTCGATGATGCTGCGGAGAATGCGCAAGCCGGTCTTGCCGGTCAGGTCGGAGATGGCCTGATGGAGGTGGAGATTCATCTGATCCAGCGCCTTTTGCATCCGTTGGGTCCAGCGGGCGGCCTCTTCGATCAGCGTTTCGCGCAGCCGCCACAACGCCCGCAGGCGACAGATGGTGTCATCGGGGCGGAAGGAGGCGGGCAACAGGCCGTAGGCATGCAGCATCTGGATCCAGATACTGTCGGCCACATCGTGCGGCTTGGCGCGTTTGGCCTGCTTGGTATAGTCGGGGTCGACGAGCAGCACCTCCAGGCCGGCGGCCGCCAGCACTTGAAAGAGCGGAATCCAGTAGACCCCCGTGGATTCCAAGGCGACGGTCGTCACGCCGCACTGCCGTAACCAGGCGAGCAGATCAAAGAGATCGGGGGTATAGGCACCAAACGTACGGACTTGCTGCTCCGCCGCCCCCGGGGGGACGGCCACCACATGGTGGCGACTATGGACGTCAATGCCCGCGGCGTGCGGATTTTTGACGGATAACGGTTCCTGGAGGGCTTTGGCTAATGAACTTTTCGGCATAAATGGCCTCCAGGGTATAAATGGGGGCTGGAGGTCGGCCTGCGGGCGCCCACGATGAAAGGTCAATCTCACAGTCGGGAGTCAGCGCTCACCAGCGGGAAGGGCGAAGCCCACAGCACCAGGGTTGTAACCGAACACTTTGCGTGTCAATGTCATCACGGTCAGGACTGCCGAACCATCCAGCGCTGAATATATAGCGCATTCTGAGGAATCTGTCACGCGGGGAAGCCGTTTCTGGGGTGGGAGGGATCGGAACCCGATTGGGCAGCTTGTAAGAAAAATACGATTGATTCGTTCGGGAGCTGCCGGTTGCGTGAACGGAGGTAGGCCGCGCCCACCGTGGCGCGCTGGTGGAAGCCTGGGATCCGTGGTCGCCAGCTCGAAACCGAAGGCGGTGTTGTCGGACGCGGAGTGGAGGCTTCCACCAGCGCGCCACGGTGGGCGCGGCCTACCACTGTTCTCGATACCAGAGTGCCTATATCGGTTACCGTACGATTTTGCATCTCTGCCAGCCGCAGCCAGTGAGGGGAACTGTCCCCATAACTCTATTTTAACTTCCGGTTTCAAAATCGGCCGTATTTTAGGGAGATTTACTCTCCAGCGTCGCAGTTAGTATTTGGGAGCAGGGGCTCTCATAGGGTTTCGAGGACAGACACCGAAACTCCCTACCACTGACAGGCTTTATCAGGTATGTGAGCGATTTATTTATATGAAAGGTGGAGTTTCGATGTCAGTCCCCGAAACCGGTGCATCTTTACCATCCTGAACGTACTTCCGATAATGCGGGCGGTGAACCATTCCACCGCCCGCTATGTGTTTCATACAGAAACGATTTCAGCCATCACTTCCCAATCGCGAACGGATAGGAACGCGTCGGATCGGAGTACATCTTGCCGGACGGCCAGTCGATCATGTAGTCCTGCGAGCGGCCCCAGGCGATGATCTTGTTCAGCGAGACGGCGACACGCACGATCTCGCCTTCTTTGCCGGTCAGCGGCAGGATGCCATCGCCCCGTCCCGAGCCATAGCCGCCAACCAGCTTCACTTCCTCGTAGGGGATCTTCGCCATCACCGCGAAGCCCGGCTTACCATCGAAGGAAGCGCCGGTGATCGATGCGAGTTGCCGGCCCAACGGATTGGTGGACAGGTCGGCGACCTTCTGCGCCCAGACGCCGTTTGGCGGCAGTGCATATCCTGCAGCCCATTCCTTGCCTTCTTTACTATGGAAGCGCCACTTAAAGATCCCTGGGGTGTTGTCTTTCAGCAGGCCAAGCCCGATCTGCTCTTCTTCCAGCCACAGCTCGAAGGAATCGAATTGCCACAGGTTGACTGCCTTATCGGCATCGAAGTGCGGGGTATCATCCGCCGCCACGAAGTAGACATACAGGTTCTGATCGTCGTGCGCCAGCGCGCCGATGTAGGTTCCCTGGCGGAAGGAGGACATGAGGTCGTCGGGCATGACGCGCTTGAAACCGACGCTGCTCGGCATGGCGACAATTTGCGGCACCACGCCGTTCTTCTCCCATTGCGTCCAATCACCGTTCACCTGCAGCTCCGGCACGCGCGGAATCATCTGCACGCGCGCCAGTTTCCCGCCGGCGGTCTGGTTGGCAACCGGCGCCGGGCTGATGCCGAGTTCACAGCCGCTCCAGGCGAACGGCGTGGTTTTCTTCTGCATGGTCTCTGCGCCGTCCAACCGGGTGCGGGTGAAGCGCCCGATGGCATCGTCTTCGATGTACGCGCCCACCTTCCCGTCCGCGCGCAGATAGGCATGCACGCCATAGCGCATATCGACGAAGCCCATCTGATAGTTACTCGGCCAGCTCCAGTTGCCGGTGGCGACGCGCAGACCGTCTTCATCGAAGACATCGAGCTGCCCACCAAAACTCTTGCCGGCCAGAATCCACGCCTGCTTGTTATCCCGGGCGGTGCTGATGGACATGTAATTGCCACCTGAGCTTAGCGCGAACCATTTCGGCGTGCCGTCCGGAGCAGACTTCCCAACGCCGGTGCCGTCGGCGCCCCAGCCGGGCACCATCTTGTTGTACAGTGAGGAAACCGCCAGGTAGTAGATATCGCCCGTGGTCCGGTCACCCGCCAGCGCTTCAATCGATTTCATGCCGCGCGATTTCACCGCATCATCCTTTGGCCCGACAGTCACCGGGTTGGCAAAATCGTAAATCGGGTTGTTCTGCGGATCCAGCCCTTTGAACTTGATCAGGCTAAACTGGAGCGAATAGTTCCCGCCACACACGATATCTCCGTCCTTGGTAAAGGCAATCGTCGCATACGCCCAACCGCTAAACTTGCCGACATTGGCCAGCGCCAGGCGCGGGTGCAGCGGATCGGAGACATCGTAGAAGGTGGCATGCCCATCGCCGCCGATGTTGTAATACATGATAAACGGCCGTCCGCCGAGTACTACGGCCTGCCCGGGAGAGCCCAGCCGTTTCCCGTTCCACGGATCTTCCTCTTTGCTGAAGGCATAATTGAGGGTCGGCGTTTCGACCAGCCACTCCCAGGCGTTGGTCTTCGGGTCGACGTGGAAGATACCGAGGCCGCAGTAGACGTACTCCGGCTTTGTCGGGTGGGCCACGGCGGTTTCCATGAAATTACTCACCGCTTCAAAGGCGACTTTACCGGACTCCGGCCAGAAGGCGCGCATGCGCGCATGCTCGGTGAGCAACAGCTTGCCATCAGGCAGGAAGGCTGCACCACGCGGGTCAGCGTAAGTATCCGACGCCACCGGCATCCAATACTCTTTGGTGCGATCCTTGCCGAGTGTCCGGATGATTTTGCCGTCAGCGATATTGAGCAAGGACAGTTTCGCCCATTTGCGATCGATCACCGCCAGCCGCCCATTGCCTGCCGCCAGATATTTCGGATCGGTCAACCCGGTGGCAATATGCGTGCCGATCTTCCCATCGGAGGAAAGCGACACCACTTCTTTGCCGGACAGCACCCACAAGGTACCGGCTGCGTCGTAGGCAATATCGCCTACCGCCGGCACCGTCAGATCGGCGACCTTCTTTCCAGTGGCCAGATCGATCACGCGTACCAGGTTCATCGCCCCGAGGGAAACATACGCTTTGCCATCCAGCACGGCTACGCCAATCGCCGTGCCTTTCTCGCCGGCGGCGAAGATGGGATACGCATCCGCACCGTTGGCCATCGGGACGCGCGTCCCCGGCAGTTGCAGGCGGATAAGCCTGGCGCTGTCGCCGCCGCCGTTGCCGGTGATGATATCGCTGCCGGACAGTGCCATCCCCCAAACATTGCCATCCGTCAGATTGAGCGCGGAAATCGGCTGTCCGGATGGATTATAGAAACGAATCGCATACCCGGCTTCATCGTAGGTCGTGCTGGCGGCAAAGCCACCATTCGCAAAGACCAGCACGCGGTCGGCGTTATCCGGATTGAAAATACCGAGCGGATTGCCGTTATCGCCGACGGTCCCATCGTCCTGCACGCGTACGTCGTGGCTGATGCTGCGCACCTGCAGCGGACCGCCGCCGATGGGCTGACCGTTATCGTCCAGGCCGTCCCACCAGAGCTCGCGCACCCCGGCCATATCGGCCAGCAGCGTACGCACCAGCGTCCCATCTTCGCGGTAGACGCCGGCGCTCTGCCGTGGCCCGGTGCCGGTGAGCGTCACCGGCAGTTTCTTCCACCCGCGCGCCGGTACGGGGTCAGGATAGTCATACGCGCCCACGCACTCCGCGCCGTTGCGCACGCGGAAGGGCTTGCCGTCACGATCCAGCGCCACTTTCGGATCCAGCACCATGCCGGCATTCATTCCGGGTAGTCCTCCACCCCAGGAAACCAGGGGGGAGATATGCAGATCATATTCGACTGGCTTCGCGAAGCCCGGCGTCACATAGTTGCTGTGGCGCTCCTGCCCGGAGGAGGAAAACCACTCGGTGATATTGAGCACGGATGGCCCATCGCCCCATGGTCCGGAGGCGCCGGAGATGACGTTGTAGTCGCTGCTCCAGGCAGCCGCGGACACCGCGTCGGCGATGTAATTGGCGTTATTTTCGGCAAACAGCGAATCGCGGATGGCGCCGGCGCCGCAGGAGAGCAGCACGACTCCCGTCGAAGTGGACGCAACCACGGTGTTGTGTGCCAGTCGTGCGTCTACCGTGCCGCGTACAAACATGCCGATGGTGCAGCGCGAAAAGACGCAGCTCTCGACACGCAAGCCATCAACACAATCGGCGACCAACCCGCGGGTCATCTGTGAGAAGGTGGCGCGCTCGACGGTCACATCATGGCACTTCTGCAGCGTGATCCCCTGCCCGGCACCACGAAGGGTGAGCCCCGAAACGAGGAGATGCGCAATGCGCGAGAACTCGAAGATGGCATCGGCGGGCGTGGGCGCTTCGATGATGACCGCCCCTGGCGCATCACCGGTGAGCTTGCCGCTCTCATCACCCTGGATGGTGAGGCGTGCATCGGCGCTGCCGAATCGGTCGGCGATCAATCCGGCGGATTTATACGTGCCGGGTCCGATGACGATGCCATCGCCATGATTGAGGCGCTGTACCGCACGCAGCACGGTGCGAAATGCTGTCGCCGCCGTCTTGCCATCCGCCTGATCATTGCCCGCCTGGCGCACGTAATATGTTGTGGCGAAGAGGGGCAGGCTGGCCGTCAGCAGGCACAGCAGCAGGAGGCAGCGAGGGGCGGCCTGCCAGGGATGTGATTTCATGATTGTTCTCCTTCTCAAAGTGATGCCGCCTGATGCGATCCGCGACACGCGCAATTACAGTGCAACTTATGCGGAAACAGCGTCTTTGCGGAAATGTTACCGTTCCCATAACCAGTTAGACAACGTTTTCCATAATATGTTCTCGGGATGCGCTTCCGTGTGATGCCTGGAGAAGTGGTGAGCTATTGCGATCCGTCCGGTGTGCCCCCGGACTCGGATGATCGACCCCCGGCGTCCGCACCACCGCCGCCATGCTGGTTGTGCGCAATACCATTGACTTTATCACGCACCTTATACGGCAGGCTGGTGATGCCGCCACCCCCGGAATCCGGCACGCTCGGGATGAGCGGCCCACCGGGACGAGGGGATGTCTGCTGCGCGGGTTGTGCTGGCGAGGGAGCGGAAGCCGTCGGTGTAGGCGTCGCCGGCGCAGTGCCGGTCTTCGGGGCGGGCGTCTGCCCGGTTACCGTCGATGTGGCTGAAGCTGGTGCTGGCGTAATAGCATGTTGGTTTGCTTGTTTCGCGACCGATCCCAACACGATGACGATACCGGCGATGACCGCGATGACTACCGCGATGCCAACGCCAAGCAGTAGCGGGTTCGGACCGCCAGCGGCGTTGCGCGGCGCCTCCGGCTTTTTCGGTGTGGCAGGTTTTGTCGCCCCGCGCGCACATCTCGGGCACTGGGTGGTGAACGAATCCATCACATACCCACACTTCGGGCATTCCATCATCCGCCTCTTTCCGCTCCACATACAACGCATGCAGAGCTGAGTGACAGGTTCCGTCTCAAATAACCACTGGCCTGTTCATTATACACCATCACGCCGGGTTAAGCACAGTAGGTGTGGGAGTTTTGGCTTGTGGGAGTGTGGGAGTGTGGGAGTGTCCGTAAATGGCAACGTATCCTGTACGATGGAAGAGGAAAAATAGTATTACATCAGAGCCACTCTACTCAAATAATGCCCGCTAAGTACTCCCACACTCCCACACGACCATTACAGCGCCTTGGGGACGAAATTGCCGTCTTCGATGGTGAGTTCGACGCGGACTTTGCACTGGGCGCAGCGCAGGATGGTGCCTTCCGGCGGGTTCATGCCGTAATTGATCTCCCAGCCACACACCGGGCAATAGACCGCCACCGGGTAGATATTCCCTTCCATCTGCTCGATCAGATGTTGGAAGAGGCGAATATGCCCGGCTTCCGAGAGGGCCAGTTGCTGGAAGAGCTTTTTCAAATCCGGATCTTCCGCTTCCCGCGCGAATCGGGCGTATTCGGCATTGGCCGTCTTCTCGAATTCCAGATTCAAGCGCAGATGTGTGAGGATCGACGCAAACCCCCGTCCCACTGCAGGGTCCGCTTCCTGCTGCGCCTTCACGCCGTCCACCAGCACATCGATATGATCCCCCTCACTCCGCCGCACCCCCTCCAGCACGGCATTGAGCTGCGAAAACGGACTGCGCTCTATCTGGTATTCATACCGCCGATTGGCCCCGTACTCCAGGTTCAACGCGGCGATGATGTTGTCGATATCGGACATGGGATGGTTCCTCCTGGGATACATGCTAATTGGTTGGGGAAGTTGGCGTCAAGTGGCACGGCCGTCCTGGCCGTGTGTCGCCCCGACTTCCAGTCGGGGCGCGTGAAGATATGACTCTACTCGCCTTGGCTGGAAGCCAAGGCGACGCACGGGCTGGAAGCCCGTGCCACGTTATTCCGTCGTTTGCTCTTCCGGCTGATACCGCGGCCCCACTGTGGTCAGTTCCGCAGGCGGTACGGTGGATTCTTCGGCAGGAGTGCCGGACGTCGAGTTGCCCAGGTAGCGCATGAGGGTGGCAGCGAGGCCGTCGATTGAACCACCACCACCGCCGTTGGCGCCGCCCATGACGAGGATTTCCGGCATGAATTTGGCGTTGCGCTCGGCGAGGACGGTGACGGCGTTGACGAGGGCGGTGGGTGTCTGGCCCAGCGCCTGCACCTGTGCCTGGTAGGCCTTCGCGCGGGCGAGACCGACGGCTTCCACCTCGGCTCCCTTGGCGGCGCCGGTTTCGCGGATGTAGGTGGCTTCGCCGTCCGCTTTGGCTTTCTGCGCGTTGGCGTTGTTCACCTCGATGTCCACATTCACCTTCGACTGCGCGAGTCTCCCCTGCATGTCGGCGGTGCCGCGCGCCTGTTCCATGGCAATGCGCTGTTCTTCCGCGGCGCGCTGCTTCTGGTAGGTCTCGATCTCCTGGAAGGCGATTTCGCGCTGGGTGAGCACGCGCACCAGGTCTTCCGGCAGGATGACGTCCTGGATATAGACGCCTTTCGTTTCCACCTGATACTCGGAGAGCTGTTTGCTGATGTGCTCGAAGGCTTCCAACTGCACTTCCTGGCGCGTCTCGATGAACTTGATGGCCGGCATGCTCTGCAGCTTGTCGCGGAAGTGGTTGCCCACTGCCGCCTGCAGCACTTCGTTCACCAGGTTATACATGGTGCCCACGCTGGAGATAACGCGCGGAGCCTTGGTGTCCGGCACGTGGATCTGCACCTGCAGGTCGAATTTGAAGACGAAGCCTTCGCGGCTTTTCGCCTCGATGGGCTGCAGGCGGGAGTCCAGGTTGTGCGCCTGCGAGACCACATCCGCCCAGTTGAGCGTGAGGATGGCGGTGGGGACGATCTCGGCCTGATAGCAGCGCGGGTTAATGGCATATTTGCCGGTGCGCAACGGCTCTTGCCAGATGCCGCGATGACCGGGGCGCACCAGGCTGCCGTATTTGAAATCGGCGCCGGAGGTGTCTTTCGTCACCAGCCCGACGTACGCCTTGATGACCGCCACCATGCCCTGCTGCACCACCAGCATGGGCACCAGTTCCACGGAGACCAGGAAGGGGTTGAGCGCGAAAGCACCGTAGAGCAATGGATCGTGCTGCATCCCGATCTTCCCGCCCTTGTCGAGAAAGGCCTGGAAGTCCTGGTAGTTGTTGTGCTCGCTGTTCTTGTTGCCCAGCAGCGTCTCGATGATCTCCGCGTCGCCGGCGCCTTCCTCCATCTTCTCGATGTCCAGATACCCGCCCAGACGGCTGGCGATGTCGCCGGACTGCAGCGGTTCGCCTTCATAGACGGTGACGATGCCGATGGTGTCGAGCATTTTGCCGTCCGGACTGGGCTGCGGCTGGATGCGCACCAGGTCGAGCTGGTCTGGGCGCAGGCCGAAGGATTCCGGCGTGAGGGTCTTGCCGCCGAAGGTCTTATTGCGCAGCTCCGGCGTCAATGGCACGCCATAGACTTTGCGTTTGGTGATAATGAGGAAGCCCACCGGATGGATGGGTACCAGCGTGCCCGGCGGCAGCACGGGGCGCTGCACGCCTTTTTGTCCACCGTGGGCGACGAAATTGGTGAGGTCGGAGAAGTTGCCGAACTCGGACTTATACACCGCAGATTTCGCGCCGATGGGCAACCCGGAGCCGACCTGCGCGATGACCACCCCAATCTCGCCGGCCGGCACCTGCACCCAGGGGAATTTTTCCACCCGGTAAATCAGCCACAGTTTGAAGCGCCATCCCGGCATCAACAGCGCAGCCTGATACCCCGCTTCTCCGTGGAACGCGATGGGGTTATCATTGGTCAGCTTCTTCAGGCCGAAGCGCTTGGACACCAACCCCACCTCGGTGGCGCCGATGGCGCGGATCGAAGGCAGGATGAACACGATTATGATCACGACGAGTGCAAGCAGAAGATATTCCATTTGCCACCTCCTTATGCGAACTATTGTTCCCGAATTTGCTTAATCTCAACACGAAGGCCCAGCGCCCACTCGGGGGGCAGACGGCGAGTTGTCTTCCGGAATTGGTATTCGCCTAGCGAGGAGCGGTTCCTCTAATTCCCGATTCAGGCAACATAAATTGGCGAGCGTAGATCGCCGATGCCACACCATACACCTGTTCGTTCTTTCAACAACAATCATCCGATACGGAGGGTATTTACAATAGAGAATAGTTGTTTGTCGTCATAGCAGACACAAAGGAGGAAGCGGATTCATGTACATGAACCCATTGTCTGACGTTTCGCAGATGAATACAGAGGATGCGGAACGCTTAAGCAAAAACTGGTGGTTGGTGTTGCTCCTCGGCATCATCACCATCATCGCGGGGATGGTCGTGCTTGGGTCGAATTGGACGCTGGCCGGCATCATCACCTTTTTCGGCGTATTGTTGATTATCCGCGGTATCATTCAAGTTGCTTCACCGGAATTTACCGGCGGGTCGAAGGGTTGGAATGTCGCGATCGGGATATTGAGCATCCTGGTAGGCGTCGCGGTGTTCATCGTGCCGGGGAAAACGCTGCTGTTCATCGCCCTCACCATCGGACTCTGGTTTGTCCTGACCGGGCTATTTGACATAGCGGGTTCTATCTCCGCCCGCCAAGAATATCCGTATTGGGGGTTGACACTGGTGCGCGGACTGCTTGCCGTGCTCCTCGGTGCGTGGATGCTGTATCGCCCGGGCATGACGTTGCTGCTGACAATCTTCATCTTCGGCGTCTGGGCCATCGCCATGGGCGTGCTGGAGATCGCGGCGGCGGTCGAAATCCGACGCTTGCCGCGCCTGCAGCAAGGGACGGTGACACAGGCGGGGACGGCGTAAGGCGCTCGCTTACCGGCATTCTCCCCCCTACTCTCCCAGGGGGAGAATGCCGGTCCCATTGTTACGCCTATTCGAGCTGGCCACGTAACGTTTCAATCAGCGCCACCAGGTTCTCGACCGGCACATCGCGCGGCACGTCGTGAGTGGGGGCGCAGATGTAGCCACCCTGTTGGCCGAGGGTGGCGAGGAGGTGGCGGATGGTGGATTGCACCTCATCCGGCGTGGCGAAGGGCAGAAGGCGCTGAGTGCTGACGCCGCCCCAGAAGGTGAGGTGGCGGCCATATTCGCGCTTCATCGCCTGTACGTCCATGATCTCCGGCTGGAAGGTGTTGAAGATATCCAGGCCGATGTCAATGAGGTCGGGGAAGAGTTCCCGCACGTCGCCGCAGGAGTGCTGAGAGACGAACTTGCCGGCACGTTTCACCACGGCGTACATCTCCGCCAACCGCGGTTTGATGAAACGGCGCCAGAGGGCCGGTCCCATAATGGTGCCTTGCTGCTGGCCCCAGTCGTCGCCGAAATGCACGGCGTCGATATCGAATTCCAGCGCAACGGCGATGACACCCAGGTTATATTCCAGTATGCGGTCGAGCAGGTCATCGACGAAGGCCGGTTCATCGAGCATGTCCGCCAGCAGGTTGTCCATCCCGCGCAGCGTCCAGGCGCGCTCAAAGAGCGAAAAGCCGATGGCGCCCAGGCGGAATTCCTCCGGGTGGTCGGTGAGGAATTGGCGGTAAATGTCTCGGTAGAATTCCTTGTCCACCGTGGGGAAGCGATATCCCGCCAGCGTGGTCTCGGGGAGGCACAAACCGTCAACCATGCCGATATCCTTATCAACCGTGCGGTTCCACACCACGCCGAAATGATCCTGGAAGTAGCCCGGACGAATTTCCTTGTGCGTGGCATCATAGACGGCGTACATGGCACTCGCCAGGTGGTTACCGATGTGTCGCTCGATCTCCAGGTCGTTATAATACGTGGCGGCTTTTGCTTTCGCCTCGCCGGTGAAATCGATCTGATACGGCACCAAGTCAGTATCCTGATGCGCCAGTGCGGCATACACGCGTTCACGCTTGGTCATAACGAACCTCTTACCGCTTCAGCGGACAATACCGGTCAACTTCCTCCATGATCGCCAGCGCTTCGTCGCGGTTGGCGGCGAAGGTGGAGAAGATGGCGCGGCGGCCGGTGAATTTCGGCAGGTCTTCCGCGAAACGGTCACGGCGGATGCCTACCGTGAGCGGGATATCGCCGACGGCGTCAAGAACGTTGTCCAGTTCATCCAGCAGTGCCGGCTGGTTCGGGTCATCCGCCGGCGAAATGACCAGCACGCCTTTCGTCTGCGCGAGATTGCGGAAAGCATGGCGGCCCAGCATGTGGACGTGGACAAACATCCCGGCAGTGCGAGCGGCAATTTGCTCCAGATACGGCTTTTCGAACTCGTCAAACATCGCCGGACTGATCAGGCAGGAAGCATCGACCGAGAGGTGGCCGATGGCTTCGCTTGGCAGCCAGTAGCCACCGGGCGCCACGTGACCACCGGCGATCTCCGTGCAATATTGGCGCTGCAGGTTGAAGGTGAGCAGCGTCGCCTGCCAGCAGACGTCAACCACGCGATGCATATTCTTCGGATCGTCATACAGTTCATCAAAAAATGTATTGCCCAACACGCCGTTGGCCATATCCAGCGGCCCATTGGCCCCACGGAAGGTGGCGATGAGCACGCCGTCGCCATGATCACGTGTATAAGCCATCCCGCGCGTCAGCCGCTGCAGCCAGAAATTGTTGACATCGGGCGCTAGCTGCGCCCAATCCGCCGCACGGGAAATGACCGGCTCAACATAGCTGGTATCGCCGCCAAAATGCACCGCGCCGCCGAAAAATGAGGAGTGAATGCTGATGCCGAAGCGCGGGTGGTAGCCTGGGATGAGGTCATCATCAATATCGACGTCGAGCCGGCGCGAGGCGTACTTTTTGCCATTCTCGACGTTCACCCGAACATACTCGTCGTACCCGTGCTCCCAATCGACGGCTTCCACCGGTGGACACGGTTCCAGATCATCGAGCGGGACAGGCAGGTGTATCTGCAGCAAAAAGTCGCGCTCACCGGCATAAAACTCCCGGTGACGCTGCACAGCGCGCTGAATGGCCGGGTGGAAAACTGAGGGTGAAGTATCAGGACTCGTTCGTGTGTCGTTCATCAAGGATGCCACCTTATCGCGAGGGGTGATTAGTTACTAGTATCGGTGATCGAAGGACAGGACTAATCACTATTCACTAATTACTAATCACTCTTCTTGAAGGACCGTCCAGACCATGCTGAAGTTGCGCGCGAGCAGGTCGTTGCGGCGGATGCAGAAGAACAACCGCCCTTGTTTTCGCCAGTGCATACCAGCGCGCTCCTCGGTATCGACCTGCAACAGCAGTTGCCAGTGCTGCGCTCCGGCAGGCTCCGGACATTCATAGAATACATCAATCATCCGGTAATCCGGGTAACCGAGCATGCGGTGAATGCCTCCCCCACCCTTGCCGGGAGCGGAATCGCGCTGCAAGGCCACCATCTGATTCAACAGTGTGCTGTAGCGTTCCTGCTCTTCGTCGGACATCGGAAGCTTATAGAGGTCCATCGAGTCCCACGCGGGCAACGGCAGCAGCACCTCGGAGGTGATGTTCACAGCCTGCTGGGTGAAGCGATACGGCTGCGGCAGCTTCGGCGGAAATATCGCCGGAGTCAGGTGGCGGGCTTCCGGCGCAAAGAGCACTTTACAGCGCGGCGGATATCCTGGCTCATCGCCCAGGGCCGGCTCGGCAGCATAAAAGAAGTACAGGATGCCATCCTTGGGAAATACCTGGCGCGGATCATGGGGGGCGATCTCCGACAGGCGGATTTGCGCGATGAAGGACATGGGCCGATGATTGTAGGTCGGCCAGGCGATCCCATCCGGCAGGTCCGGCGCCCCGCCGAATTGCGAGGCGCCCATGGCGATCTCTCCCTCCTGGGCAATCTTGGTGCGCAGGCGGATGGAGTGCTGGGCCCGCTGATGCAGTGAGTCGTTCAGCCGCGTCATGCCGTTGTTCTGGATCAACTTCGTCAGTTCGCTGCTGGTGACCGCCGAACCCTGTTTCCCCAGGATATAACGGCTGGTAAGCAGGCGACGGAGCGAGGCCAGCGAGAGAATCCGGTCGCAAATGTCATAATGCTTGCGACGCAGGCCCCGGCTGTATTCGGCATACACCCACATCGCCTCGAAGGAGTGCGGGCCGCCACCCTCTGCCAATCCCTGTAGTGCCTGCCGGGCCATCTCCGGTTTCCAGTCCAGGCTATGCACCGCGGCGATGAGGCGCACGTGCGGGTTATATTCATTGAGCAGCGAGGCGATGGCTTCTTGCCCACCGCTCGATTGCACAAGCTGGGCATAAGCGGCACGCAATTGGGTGGCGTATTGTCGCGCATTGGCCGGGTCGGCAGCCCCCATACATTTCGCTGCCTCACGATATTCACGAAGGTATCTGTCAATCTGCAGGGTAGTCTCAGGCATTAATTCCCTCAATGAGCGCCAATCGGATTGTCCCTATTATAAGACATACAGGCCGCTTTCATCAAATGAGATTCAGGATGCAGGATTCAGGATTCAAGTGATGGTTGCGCTACCGGTTCCGTGAACTGTCCGCTGTTGCGTGAGCTCTCCTAGCATGAAGGTTCGCGCAAAGGCGCAAAGACCGGTCGAGAGCCTCCGGATCGAACGACGCAAAGAAGGGATCTAATATAGTTCCGGTTCTCGAGTTATAGGACTTGAATCCTGCATCCTGCATCAATATTTCCATTCCGCAATCTACACTCCGCATTCCGCATTTCCCGCGAGGTGGCTGGTGTCGTTGATCGTGCGGATAGAGATCCATTGCTCGTTGACGGAGAGATGCGTCAAACCGCAGTGATCGGTGGTAAGGGTCCAGAAGCGCTCGGGGGGAATGTGCAGGCAGTGGGCGAGCACGGCGCGGATGGGACCATCGTGGGTGACGATGATGATGCCGGCATCCGAACACGCGAGCAAGGCGATGAAGGCTTCCGTCACGCGCGCGATCATCATAGCCACGGACTCGCCTCCGGGCATCACGGCGCCGAGGGGATCGGCATCGAACTGCGCGGACAACTCCGGCAGTGCGCTGAACTCATCCCAGGGACGATCTTCGAACTGCCCGCAATGCACCTCGCGCCAACGCGCATCCGGTTGAATCTCCCCGTGCCAGCGAGCGGCGATCAACTCCGCCGTCTCACGCGTGCGCAACAAATCGCTGCACACCACCGGCAATGGCCCGCGCGCAGCCAGGCGTTCGGCCACTGCCCGCGCCTGGGCGCGCCCAAGCTCGGTGAGCGGGTGATCGCTCCACCCCATGAAACACCGGCGCCCGTTGCCGGTGGATTGGCCGTGTCGGATAAGAAAGATGTCCATTTGTTGATCCAGGATGCAGGATTCAGGATTCAGGTATCGCCGCTGCTGTCTCCTTATCACCTGTGAGAATACGATACTCATCGAGCATGATCCGGTAACGCTCGGGAGGCATGCCGGCGAAAATGCAGTTGGAGGTGGAGAAGATATAACGTTTGCCGATGCCGCCGTGGGTCATGCAGTAATCGACTGCCTGGCGGATATCGGCGTCGACGGCATCCTGCAGCATGTTGCACGGGACATTGCCCATGAGCAGCCAGTCGGGATAGTCCTCGCGCACGCGTCTGATATCCATGTGCCCCTGCGGATCAACTGACTGGTAGCCATCGATGCCGGTACCATGAAGCTGATCGAGAATACTGGTCAAGTTGCCGTCGGAGTGGAGGATAACCGGCACGCCGAGATCGTGGATATGCTGCACGATCTCGGTCATGTACGGCGTCACGAACTCCCGAAAGTGCGCCGGCGAGACGAATGGTGCATCGTTGAAGCCGAAGTCGCTGTTCATGAAGATGAAGTCAACGCCGGCCTCTACCTGTTGTGTCGCCAGCACTTTGGCCTCCTCGCAGCGCCGGCGCGCCTCAAGGTGCATCTCCTCCGGTTGCTCGAAGAGCATGACCACAAAATCCATGATATCCGCACCGGACGGCATAGAGAAGACCCCGCCGCCGTTCCAGTCGTACACCAGGGCGTGCGCGCCCACGGCGTCCTTCAATCGGGTCAGGCGCGGCATATTGTAATATCCGATATCATAGGTGAACGACGGTATCGCTGCCCAGCCGCACTCCTCAATCAGCCGCCAGCGCACATCGAGATAGAACGCCTCCATCGCCGCATCGCACTCTACTTTCGAGGCGGCATACCGATCCCTGATCGGCTGGGCGTCCATGCCGAAGTAATCCTTTTCGATCTGGAACAGCAGCTCAAAATGCGGTGGGATGTCGGGTATTCCACCGCGTAATAGCGTTTCGAGGCGTTGTTTATTAGTCATCAGCTCCCCCAGGTAATGCGGATTGCGGACTGCGGAATGCGGAATAATTGGGCGGCACTCATCACGTCCATGAGCATTTCAGCTTGAGAGGTAATACTTTCCGCAGACAACCCTTGAATCCTGTATCCTGCATCCTGAATCTTTACCGAATCAGCGCCGTACCGAGCAACAGCACCAGCGTTTCCACCATCTCAATGCCCATGCCGTAGACGTCGCCGGTAAGGCCGTGCAATTTTAGTGCTATATTTGCCTGGATCAGCAAGGTGAGCAGGATGGCGAGCAGGAGCAGCAGCAGGCCATGCACCCCGCCGAAAAAGACAGCGATGATCACCGCGCTGAGGGTGGCGAAGATAAGGGCCCACTGGGATTTGCCTTCGGTGAACGCGCCGCCGGTGCCGGCTGCGCGCGCATAGGGGAAGAGCGAAACGTTCCAGATGGGCAGGGCGCGCGCGGCCGGCCAGCCGATGCACAGCACCAGCGCGGCCTGCGGGGTGGCGAAGGTGGCCAGCGCGGCCACTTTCAGCACGATTACTGCAACAGCGCCAAAGACGCCCATGGCGCCCACGCGGCTGTCCTTCATGATCTCCAGTGCGCGCTCGCGCGGTTTGCCGCTGCCGAGACCATCGCAGGTATCCATAAAGCCATCCAGGTGCAGCGCGCCGGTGAAGGCTTCAAGCAAAATGATGACCAGCGCGGCCACCACTGGCGCGGGGAAGAGCAGGCGGCCTACGGCGAAGAGCCCCGCACCTACCGCACCCAGCACCAGTCCGACCAGCGGATACCACCCCATGCTCGCCTGTAAATCAACAGGAGTGACTTCCGCGGTGATGGGGAGCGGCAGGCGGGTGAGAAAGGTCACCGCCAGCGACAGGCGCAGAACGCAGGTAGCGAGCCACCCGCGTTCTGCCGTTTCCGGTTGCGTTGTTGGAGAGGTCAGCATTGTATTCACACGGTCGGCGTTTCCACCATCTCGCCCGTCACCCCGGCGCTCTCGAAGGTCGCCATTTCGCAGAGCGTCTTCGCGGCGGCATCGATGATGGACATCGCCAGCGCGGCGCCGGTGCCTTCGCCCAGGCGCATCTGCAGGTCGAAGAGCGGCGTGAGGCCCAGTTCGGCGAAGACCACCTGGTGGCCGATCTCCACGGACACATGACTGGGCAGGATGTAGTCGGCGGCCACTTTGCACAGGCGGGCAGCGGTGAGCGCGGCGGCGCCGGAGATGAAGCCGTCCATCACCACCGGGATGCGATGCGCGGCAGCACCGAGCATCACGCCGGCCATGGCGGCGATTTCCACTCCGCCCACCTTCGCCATCACGCCGATCGGGTCATTTGGGTCGGGCTGGTTCACCGCCAGCGCCTGCTCAATGACCTCAATTTTACGCGCCAGTGCCTGATCGGTGATGCCCGTGCCCCGACCGGTCACCTGCGCCGCCGGCAGGCCGGTGAAGGCGGCAATGATCGCGGAGCTGGGAGTGGTGTTGCCGATGCCCATCTCGCCGGTGGCGATGATATCCAGCCCGTTGGCTATCTCCTCTTCCACCAGTTCAATGCCGACTTCGAAGGCGCGGATCGCTTCCTCGCGCGTCATCGCCGGCCCCTTGGCCATATTCGCGGTGCCGAAACACACCTTCTTATGGCGCACCCCGGCTGCGCCGGTCAGATCGGCGGCCACGCCGACATCGGTGACCAGCACACGCGCGCCGACATGGCGGCCCAGCACGTTGATAGCCGCACCGCCGGCGACGAAATTATAGACCATCTGCGGCGTCACTTCCGCAGGGAAGGCGCTCACGCCTTCGGCCACCACGCCATGATCCGCCGCCATCACGGCGATGGCTTTACGCGCCATGGAGGGCAGCGGGTTGCCGGTGATGCCCGCCAGGCGGATGGACAACGATTCCAGGCGGCCCAGGGCTTGCGGCGGCTTGGTCAAAATCCCCTGGCGCTGTTCCGCGCCGGCGATCGCCGCCTGGTCGAGCGGCTGAATCGCCGCAATGGTGGAAAACAGATCGGTCATCGGTTGGACTCCTCGAAGATGTTGAGCGGACAGGCTAATTTTTTCACATCGAGCGGCAAGCCGGCGATGAGGTAATAGACCGCATCCGCCTCGCGGGCCAGGCGCTGGTTGAGCTTGCCCAGCAGATCGCGATATTGCCGCCCGAGCGGATATTCCGGCACGAGGCCGAGGCCAACCTCATTGGAGACGATAATGAGATCGGCATCGGCCTCTTGGTATGCGGCGAGCAACGCGTCCGTAGCGCAACGGACGGTCTCCTCTGTCGAGTTCTCATCGGCAAGGAGCAGGTTGCTCACCAGCAGCGTGAGACAATCCAGTAAAAAGCAGTCGGTATCGGGAGCGGCAGAGCGGATGGCAGTGGCAGGATCATGCGGGCACTCGATCGTTGCCCAATGCGCCGGGCGGTCGGCACGGTGTTTGACAATGCGCGCGGCCATCTCCTCATCAAAGGCTTGTGCGGTGGCCAGGTACGTCACTCGACCGCCATGCGCCGCCGCCATCCGCTCGGCAAGAGTGCTTTTGCCGCTGCGCGCGCCGCCCAGAACGAGGGTCAATTGCCGTGAATGATCTGCCATTTTACCTTACCCCCCAGCCCCCTTCCCGACGAGGGAAGAGGGAGAAGGCTCTCCCAAATTTGCGGCCGGTATCAGTGTTACACATACGCTCTCCCCTTCCCTCATCGGGAAGGGGCTGGGGGGTAAGGTACAAACGACAACGGCCCCAGCCAAGCGGATGGCTGGGGCCGATTCTGCCAGAAAAGCAATATCGACGCACCACAGCCCTCCCGCGAGGCTGTACTGCTTTCGCTCACCGACCGGTCTCCTGGCTTCCGCCTCATCCTCAGCATGCGCCTTCCCATCTGCCTTCGCCCAGGCTACGGCGGACAGTGTCCTTACGCCAAGGCTACGGTTGACAGTGGCTCTCTGCATGCATTGTCAGCGGTCACAGTTGCGGGGCAGCGCCGGTTTTCCACCGGCTTCCCGACATCAGTGAGTATGATGCCGTAGTTTACCGCAACCACCGGCCATGCGTCAAGCGTTGGTTTTTCTTTCTCACCACGAAGACACGAAGGACACAAAGAGTTCTATTACGCTTCGCGCGTTATGCTGGACACATCGGAAAAATCAAATGTGTCCGACCACACCTGTCGTTTCGCTCCCCAGGTAAGCATTTCACACTCATTTGAAAATAATCTCTTCGTGCTCTTCGTGTCTTCGTGGTGAAAACCAAAACATATTCATGGTATAATGCCGCCATGCCGAAAATGTCATCGAAACAGGTTGAAGCGCGGATTGTTGAGGTTGTGCCGGGGAGCATTGCCGAGGAGTTGGAGTTGCAGCCGGGGGATTTGCTGCTGGCCATCGACGGGATGCCGGTGACGGATTATGTCGCCTACCGCTTCGCCATCGCCGACGAGGAGATCACGCTGGAGATCGCTCGCGGGGAGGAATGCTGGGAGATTGAGATCGAGAAGGACGCAGATGAGGATCTCGGGCTGGTCTTTGAATACGATGTCTTCGACGGCGTGCGTCGCTGCCGGAATAAATGCGTCTTCTGCTTCGAGGAGCAAATGCCGGCGGGGATGCGCGACAGCCTGCGCCTGCGCGATGATGATTTTCGCCTCTCCTTCCTGCATGGCAATTTCCTCACCCTCACCAACACGTCGTCCGCCGACATGCAGCGCATCATTTGTGAGCACCTCTCGCCGCTCTTCGTCTCCATCCACGCGACGGACCTGGAGGTGCGCCGGCGCATGTTGCAAAACCGCCGTGCGCCGGATATCATGCGCCAACTGCGCGAACTCGGCGAAGGCGGCATTGAGGTGCATGGGCAGATCGTGCTCTGCCCCGGGTGGAATGACGGCGCAGTGCTGGAGCAGACACTGGCTGATCTCGCCACACTGCACCCCACCCTGTTGACAGTCGGCATCGTGCCGGTGGGACTCTCCGCGCATCGCCCCGCGACACCGGAGGTGCGCGCAGTGACCCCTGCGGACGCCGCCGCCGTACTTGATGCCGTGGAACGCTGGCAAGCACAATTGCTTCCGCGCCTCGGTACCCGCCTGGTCTTCGCCGCCGATGAATTCTACCTCGCCGCTGGTCGCGCCTTCCCCTCCGCCGACGCCTACGAAGGCTTCCCGCAAAAAGAAAATGGCATCGGCCTGGCGCGTCTGTTTCTCGATGAACTGGACACGCTGGATATGCCCGCGAATTTGAGCGCAGGCAAAATCACCCTCGCCACCGGCACCCTCGCAGCGCCATTGCTGGCGCAACTTGCCGAACGCTTATGCACCGCTGGAGTCGATGCCGGAGTCATCCCCGTGCCCAACCGCTTCTACGGTGGCGGCGTCTCAGTAGCGGGCCTGCTCACCGTCCATGATCTACTGGCTGAACTCGCCAACCGCGACCTGGGCCACGCCCTCTTCCTCCCCACCAGCATTCTCAACGCCGACGGCATCTTCCTTGACGATATGACCCCGGCGGAGTTAGAAGAGGCGCTGGGTGTGCCGGTGTATTTCTGCGCTGGGCCGGCGGAGGTGGTTGAGGTGTTGAGCGAGATGGGTGGATAATACACTCTTTCTCTTTCTCTTTCTCTTTCTCTTTCTCTTTCTCTTTCTCTTTCTCCGAGAAATGATATCATTGTTTCTTTTAGAGAAAGAGAAAGAGTACGAGAAAGAGAAAGAAAAAAGCGGAAACCTACTTCACCACCTGCTTCCACCTCGCGACGAAGCCGTCGACCCAGATGTCCGTCACCAGGTAGACCAGCCAGAAAAAGCCGGCGAAGGCGAGGATGAAGAAGAGGTCCCAGCGTTGGACGAGGGCGCCGTGGATGTCAAGCCAGACCTTGCCGGGATGCGTCACCAGATCCCAACTGTTCAGGCGTCTGATAAGACCCAGGTACGCCCCGAGCGACACCAGCAGGAACAGTGGAATGCCCAGCAGTATCGTGAAATTGCTCTTACTTTTCGCCAGGCGCGCCAGTGGCCGGATGGCCAGCGCGAAGGTGAGCGCGCCGAAGGTGCTGTAGCAGAAGTAGAAGAGCGTCGAGAGGAAGAGCAGGGCGACGGCCTCTTTATCCCCCAGGCTCTTCCACCGTGCATAGAGCGCCATAAATTGGCGGGGTTCGAAAAAGTGCCGCCATTCGCTTAAGAGGTAGCAAGTGTTGGGCAAAAATGCCAGCCAGCAGAGACCGAGCAACGCGACAACGAGAAACGCCAGCCAGCGCGGTTGCTTGTTCCCCTGGCGAAGATAGCCGGCGATCATATAAGCCAGCACTACAGGAATAATGGCCAGAAACGCATTCCAGCCCACCCACCGGAAAAGTTCATGTATGTTCATGGTCGTTGATTATCGGATCGTTTGCGTTGCTACGATATACCCAGAATGTGGGTCGGCTATGTTGCTCTGCAACAGGATATTTGTCTGAACCATGCTTGAAGGATTCAAGGATTTCTTTGTTGGTCTATTACGCTTTCCTGCTCGAATGATCTGCAGAGGGAAACGAGAGGATAGAATCCTTCAATCCTCAAATCCTATAAATCAAGGTTCAGACAGCAATCCTGCATCACTCCGCAAAGATCACATGCACGCCGTGTTCGGCGAGATTCGCCCGGTCAACGCTGCGCAGGTCGGGATCTGTCACCAGCGTATTGATCTGCTCCGGGGTGGCATAGCGCACAAAGGCTTTGTTGCCGAATTTTACGCTTTCCGTCACCACCACCACGCGGCCCGCAATGCGGATCATCGCCTGTTCCAGGCTGGAGACGTGCAGGTCGGCGGTGTAGAAGCCATCCCGGCTGTTCGCGCCGTCACAGCCCATGAAGAGGATATCGATGTGAAAGCTGCCCAGCATGCTCTCCGTCAGCGGGCCGTAGAGGCTGGGGAACTCCTTGCGCATGAAACCGCCCAGCAGCAGCACGTTGAGCGAGGAACCGTAGAGCTCCTGTGCCACGCACAGCGAGGTGGTGGCCACGGTGATAGCGGCGTCCTGTGGCAGGTGGCGCGCCACTTCCAGCGCAGTGGTGCCGGTGTCTACCATCACCGTCTGCCCGGGCTTCACCAGCCCGGCGGCCAGCTTGCCGATAGCCACCTTGCGCTCGTTCATGACGTAGTGCGGGAAGGCACTGAGCAGAAAGCGTAGCCGGCCCGTGGGCACTGCCCCGCCATGCGTGCGCGTCAGCACCCCCTGCATCTCCAACTCGCTCAAATCGCGGCGAATCGTCATCTCGGAGACGCCAAAGCGCTCGGACAGGGCTGAAACCATCACCCGGCCTTCATCGCGCAGCATCTCCATTATCGCGTTTACGCGTGCGTTCATATTGCTCCGTTGTTCTTATGGTTCAGGATTCAGGATGCAGGATTCAGGATAAATCTGTTACTCGCAGACACGGTCTATCATTCGAATCTCTTCCTTTGCGCCTTTGCGTCTTTGCGTGAAACTACATCGAGCCGAACCAAGGTCACGGGTTTTGCCTTGCATCCTGAATCCTGCATCCTGAATCTCTCGTAATCCCTTCAGTCTTTCAGCTTATGCACCCGAACAGCATCAGCAGCGCTGACGCCATTCTGCACCACCTCACACAACGCCCGTTGGAACGCCGCCGGGTCGGGCACCTGGATGGCGTTTCGACCGAAGACCACGCCGCGGCCGCCCCCCTGGACGATGCGCTCCGCCAGTTCCAGCGCCTGCAGTTGCGTGGGCGTTTTCTCGGCACCCAGGCCGAGGATCGGCACCGGGCAGCTTTCCGTCACCTCGGTGAATTTGTAGGTGTAGAAGGTCTTGATGAGGTCCGCGCCCAGTTCGCTGAGGATGCGGCAGCAGCGGTAAACCTGCTCGTGCATCTCCTCTTTGGGGATGGTGTCGGAATGGGCCGGGAAGAACTCGCCGACCACCGGCACGCCCAGCCCCTTCGCCTCGTTGGCCAGTTGGCAGAAGACCTGCACATTGGCGGCATCGCGCGCTTCGCTGCCGGTGTTCAGCGTCAGCGATACCAGCGCGATCTCGGCGCCGGCCGCCACCGCATCCGCCACGCTCACCGCCGGCACGGTGTCAGCATCGTTATATTTCCAGTGAAAGCAATAGACCGTGCTCCAGTTCAGCCGCGTGATTGCCAGCGGCGCGCCTTTATACGCGAAGGCATGCCCGCAATGCCCGAGCATCCCTGGCGAGAGCAGCACCCCGGACACGCACGGGTCGATGCGCTTCACCACCTCCGGCAGACTAATCATCCCCGGCAGCGGCCCATCGAATTCTCCATGGTCCACCGCTACTACTACTGCATTTTTACCGTTTGAGAATAACCGATTTAACCGTATGTCTTTTCCCGTCATCATTTTTCCTTTCAACCTATGTGACACGGCCCATGTGGCACGGGCTTCCAGCCCGTGTGTCGCCTTGGCTTCCAGCCAAGGCGAGTGAAATGTTGTATTGACGTGCCTTGGCTGGAAGCCAAGGCGACCTCAGCATGAGCAGGATGCTCATGCGACCCACGGGCTGGAAGCCCGTGCCACGTGGTAGCCCATGCCACTTTCTTACTTGATCTCTTTCACACTCCACTCCATCAACTGTCCAAAGCGCACCATCTCATCGGCGACATTGCCGTAGACCAGCGCGGAGTGATGGGTGCCGCCGGCGTTGCTATAGGCGGTGAGAAAGTCGGCGATGGGCATGGGCGGTTTGAACCAGCCGTTGACCATTCCCGCCATGCGATTTTCTCCTTCGACGTGCACCATGCTTACCGGGGCAATGATGAGCGTGTAAGTCTGCTGTGGCCCGGGGGCCAGGTTCACCAACACCGCTTCACCGCAGCGGAAACGCCCCACCGCGAAAGCGGGATTCTCCGCATCGCTCCAGGGATAGGTCATCTCCAGCAAGCGCGGTTTCTCCGCCGCCAGTGCGATGTTCATCTCGCCCATATGGTTGAGAAAGATACGCTCGCCAGCCCAGTCGGGGCAGAACATCTCGATGAAGGAGGTGTCCGGATAAACGCTTGCCAGCGCGCCGACCAGCGCCGCGGTGAGCACATCGCCTTCGCCGGCATAGCCGATCCCCCGCGCCATCGCCTTGCTCGCCTCCAGGAACGGCACTGTGGGGATGCCGGAGGATTGATCGACCGCCAGAAAGTTGAACGAAAAAGCGTTCAACCGCTCCTGCTCCAGCCAGCGCCGCACTGCCAAGCCCGCGCGCACGCTGCGCCGGTGGGCGACGATGTCAATCTCCGCGGCCTCGAAACGATCAAGGTCGGCGTTCATCTCCGCCGCGACTTCCGGGTCCTCATCGGCGGGGAGCAGCGCCCGGATCACCGCCGGATCAGCCGGCACCGTCTCCATGCCGATGGTAGTGCGCAGGATTTCCGGCGGGATGGCGAAGTCGCCCATGCCGTGGAAAGAGTCGCCGATGCGCCCGACGCGCGCCGTGCGCATCGCGGTGGCCATTTGCGCGGCACGTGCCCAGGCGGCCACCCGGTCGAGAACATCGGAATGCTCCCAATGCCCGGCCTCGATGTGGAACGCCTTCCCCAGGCGCAGCAGCAGGTTGCACAGATCCTGCACCCCATGGATGCCATGGTTATACATCAACTCAGCGGGGTCCTGCTGCGGGCTGTAGTCGTAGGTCGGCGTGGTATCGAGCACCACTACCGGCAGCGTGGTGCCGGTCAGCACCTCCGCCGATTCCAACGATGGCGAGTAGGCCAGGTGCAGCGTGACGATGCAATCGACGTTCGCCCCTTCAAAGGCGCTCACCGCCTGCATGAATTCCGGCTTGAGCCGGCACAGCGGTGTCGTCTCCACGCGGATGCCCCGTTCGGTGAACGCCTGCGCGACGGCGGCGTAAAACGCCTCCATGCGCGGGCGCACCTCCGGGATCCCACGGTCGTAGAGCTCAAGATAGAGCGGCAACAGGCCGATACTGGGTTGTGTCATCGCAATCACCTCACCACTGGCGCGAATCCGGCACGGGCAGCCATGCTGAATTTTGCAGGATGGACTGCTGGCTGACCAATCCGGGCAGCGTCATATCCATCGATTCATGAATGCCGATGGGCGGTTCTTCGTCGTTGAGGATGGCGCGCACGAAATCCTGCACCTCCATGTAATCGCCGCCGCCATGCCCGGCTTCCAGCGCCTCCTTCGGCGGATGCAGCCACTCTTCAGGGAGGAATTCTTCTTCCAGATTCGCAAGCGGCATCCACTCGACGTCCTTCTGCTTCGACTGCAGCCAGATCTTCGGCTGGTCGCCCAACCCGCGCGGCGCTTCGTAACAGCCGGTGGTCCCCTGCAGCGAGTAGTAGGTCATGTTGTGCGGGCGGTTGGAGAGCATGTCGACGCGGATATTGACCAGCCCGCCCTTCTCCATGCGGCAGCACATGGTAATGCTGTCCTGGTTCTCATAATAGTCACCGCGCGGATCTTTATAGTGGTGCCCGCTGCCCATGCAGGACACGCTCACCACGCGCTCCCCCATCCATTGATAGACGGGGCCGAGGCTGTGGGTGGGATACGTGCAACCATCAATGCCGGTCTGCCAGTGCCGCCGCCATTTGGTAATCTCGTTGAGCTCTTTCAGTTCATGAATATATTCGCCTTCGCCGAAATACATCTCGCCGAACAGCCCGGCACGCGCCAGCGCGCGCACCAGCACGTTCGGACGCATGTAGCAGTAGTTTTCCGCCATCATGTATTTCGCGTTGCTCTTCTTGCAGGCGAGCACCAGCTCTTTTGCTTCTTCCATGGACACCGCAGCGGGCACTTCACACATTACGTGAATGCCCTGTTCGATGGCCGGCAATGCCATGGGCACGTGGAACTGCATCGGCGTGCCGATCATCACGATATCAAGGTTTGCCTTGTCCAGCATCTCCACGTAGTTCGTATAGACCGTGTCAATGCCGTTTTCCGCGGCGGTTTTGCGCACGCCTTCCTCATTGACATCGCAGATTGCCACCAGGTCCGTGTGCGGATTACAGGTGAATGAGCTAAAAAAGTTACTGCCTCGCCCGGCGGCGCCGACGATGCCGACTTTGAACTTCTGCATGCTATGACCTCCCATGCGTCCGATAGTATTGCAGCCCTTCGACCAGGGTTTGAATGTTTTCCCAGGGTACGCCCGGCGTGATGGAGCTGGAGCCGCCGAGGAACAGCCCGGTCTTCGGCCCATGTTCCACCAGCCATGCCATCTCGCGTTTGACATCAGCCGCCGTCCCCATGGGCAGTGTGCGCGTGACGGATACCCCGGCGATGATGACCAGGTCCTCACCCTCGCGCGTCTTCATGCGACAAATCTTCTCGTAATCCATGCCGTCTTCATATTGGAATCCCTGGAAGCCCCTGATGCCCACCTCCAGCAGCCGCGGCACCATCTCCATCAGGTTACCGTCGCAGTGCCAGATCATGCGCACGTCGGTCTGCAGCATCGGCTCCAGGCTGCGCGCGAAGTGGGGCAGCCAGATGGCGTCGAGCAGCTTGATATTCGCCAGTGTGCCGCGCGAGTCAGCCATGTCGTGATCAAGCCGGTAGAGCGGCGGCAGGTTCCCTTCGACATACGCCCGCGCCGCCGCCCGGTTCTGCTTGAGACAGAGGTCAGCCTGCAGCGAGAAATGCCGCTCCATCACCTCCGGGTACAGCGCCAGCGCCATGAAATAATTGACGTACCCGTACGACCAGTAGTATAGGGAGGGGAAATGGATGAAGCCGTAGCCGGTCTTCAGGATACTCGGGCCCAGCTTCTCCTGGATGGCGCGCTCATTCGCGAGAATCCACTGGACGGTGGCGTCCTCATCAAAGGTGTCGGTCATGTTCGCCAATCGGGGAAACTCGAAGCGCTCCAGGTGCTCGCACACCGCTTCCGGCGAATCGATGATCATGCCATCACAGATGATCTCCTCCGACCCGGTGGTCGCCCCGTGCGCCGAGCCTTCGTAGCCGTGATCCCCCATGGAGAGCGGATTCTCCGGGATATACTGTTCAATGAGGCAGGTGCCGATGGCATATTGCATATCCATATACACCTGTTCATAGTTCCGGCGGTATTCCCCCGGCGCCGCCCCGGCCAGCCGCTCGATCTGCTCGTGCTCCATGATGTTCAGCAACCAACTCGGGATGCCGTCCACCGTTTTCTGCAGTAATGTATCATAAGCAAGTTGCGCATTCGCTGAATAATTCATTCTACGCTCCTCTACCTGTCCCCGAAAAAGACTCGCAGTCTGGAAGGATGGCGGTAGCCCCGCCTGGGTCGAGTTAAACCTGCATTTCCTCATACGCCCGCCGGCACCAATCCTGATACACCACATACGGCTCTTCATATAATGCACCGGCTGCCGCATCCGGCAAAAAGGTTCGCTCCAAACGGTAACAGGCCCGCGCGCACGCATCGATGGAGGGGAAATCCCCTGCTCCGACCGCCGCTAGCATCGCTGCGCCCAGTGTCGCCGCCTCGGCCACTGCCGGACGCTCGACGGGGAGGCCGGTGACGTCCGCCTTCATCTGCAGCCAGAGATCGCTCTTCGCCCCGCCGCCGATGGAGCGGATGCGCTCCGGGCGGAAGCCATTTTCGTACAACAGTTCGATATTCTCGCGTAAGCTGAAGGAGAGCGATTCCAGCATGGCGCGATAGATGTCTCCGGTGGTGTGACTCAACGCCAGGTTGCCGACCATGCCGTGCGCCGCCGGATGCGGGCGTGGGGAGAACATGCCGTCGAAATGCGGCAACGCCACTATCCCGTGGCTCCCGATGGGCACGGTCGCCGCCAGCGCGTCGAGGTCGGCGAAACCCAACGCCGGACACCACAGGCGCCGAAACCAGTCGAGGATCACCCCGGCGGTCTTCGCATAGGCGAGCGCGAATTGATATGGTCGCAGCGGGAAATAGCCGCCCAGCAGCCCGGGCGGCAGGCTTGCCGGCAACTGCTCACTTAGCGTCACCAGCGCCAGGCAGGTGCCGCTCGTTTCCGAAATGATCCCCGGACGGCAATTGCCCGTACCGATGGCGCCGGCATACTGGTCGTTGGTGCCGGTCACTACCAGCGTGTCGAGGCTGAGGCCCCACTCCGCTGCTATCTCCGGTTTGAGGGTGGCAATCGGTGATGCCGCCGGTTGGATCGCCGCAAGCTGCCCCTCGTCAATACCCATGGCCGCTAAAGCCGTTGCACAATAGCCCGCTGCGCCATCGGCATAGAGTGCGGTGGAATGGGCATTGCATGGATCGGTGACTGCGCGCCCGGTCAGCCGGTATGAGAGGTAATCCATCAGCAGCAGGTAGCGGCGCGCACGGCGCATCTGCTCGGGGTGATGCTCGCGCAGCCAGCGGATTTTCGGCGCGGTGGCAATGGATTGCACCAGTGGCAACGGCTCACTTGATGCCTGGGCACGAAGCTGTTCCTGCAGCCACTGTGCTTCCGCGTCGGCGCGGCTGTCATACCAGAGGATCGCCGGATGCAGCGGGCGGTCGGCGTCATCGAGGGTGACGAAAGTCTGTCCCTGCGAGGAGATCGCCAGTGCGCGCACCGGCACCCCGGCCCCGTTGACTGCCTGCCGCACGGCATCACGCGCCGCCGTGTATATCGTCTCAATGGGCAGTTCGACATACCCCTCCGGCGAGGTGGCCGGCTGGAAACCGGCATGCCCGGCGCCGAGTTGCTGCCCGGCGGCGTCGAAGATGCCCGCCTTGACGCCGGTGCCGCCGAGATCGATGCCCAAATAGGCCGCCTGTGTCAACCCTATACCCCCGCGCGCTGCTGCATTTGCGCTCCGTTCATCACCCGGCGCAGCAGGCCCATGCCGTTCTCGTAGAAGATGCCATGCAGTTGTTCCCGCGTCAATCCGGTGCGCTCCGCCGCGCGGCGTATGGCCAGGATGATCTCGTAGACCATGAACGTGGCATGAATATCATTGGATGCCAGCCGATAGGCGCTGGGCGGATAACCTTCCAGCACCACATCCACCCAGTGATCCATCACATACACCCGCCGCCCACGCATGTTGGCGATGGGCATATCGGTACCATAGACCACGCGCGAGGAGTCGATATGATCGAAGACGATCTCCAGCACGGTGGGGTCCATCACCATCGTCGTATCGAGATAGACATTCTCCAGATCAACAATCGGGCCGATGGCCGCTTGCATTTCATCCGGAAGGTAGCAGCGCCCGCAATGGGCCAGCACGATGCGCGCGTTGGGGTATTGCTTCGCGAATGACACCACGCCATCGCGCACCACCGGGTCCGCCAGCCGACCGGAGCGCGGCACATGCCACATGATCACCAGCCCCAGCTCGTTGGCCACGTCCATCTCAACTGGCCCGAGCATGTCTTCGAGCGCGATATCGCCGTAATTATCGCCCAGCCAGTTGAGGAAAACCTTGTAGCCGAAGAAACCACCTTCGCGGATCGTCCGCTCCAGTTCTTCGCGCGGGAGCAGATCGCGCCCGGCGATGAGCAGCGGGTATAACTCGGGGTAGCGGCGCGCCTCCGCACAGGCGGCATTGGTCAACGGCAGATCGATGGTCGGGTGTGGCATCCCAAAACAGACCGCCTGGTAATCGGTCTCCGGGAAAAGGCGGCGCATATCCGCCCGCAACTCCTCCACCGAATACTGCTCCTCAGTCACCATATACTGCGCGCCGGCCTCATTGGTCTCCCAGGTGATCTCTTTCCAGTGCTCACGCCGCCAGGTATGCACATGAAAATCCAGCACGGCAGGCGGGAGGATCGGCAAGATCTGTGTTCGATAAAACGGCAGGTCGATCTGTTCGTAGCGTTCTTGTTCGGTCATGGTTCATTCCCCGTAGGGAACGCCCTCTGTGGCGTTCCGGTTTACGACTTTCTACTCCATGTGGCAAAGAAAACATTCGGTAACGCATTTATCGATATCGCACCCGGGTGGCGTGTTTGCCGAACCGACATAAATGTGACGGCCCGGAACGCCACGGAGGGCGTTCCCTACGGAGGCGCACCCGGAACTATCGTCAATGTTCGTTTCGCACAAAATCTTACTCCCGCATTGCCTGCTCGTCAAGAGGTCGCTCAAAGAATTTTTCGACCTCATTTACAGCGCCATTTCCCCCTTGACAAATATCCGGAGGAAGCTATGATATAAACAGCAGTCGCACACATACGCACATTATCGAACAATGGAGGATTTCCCCATGTCTGTATCATCCCGTTCCTGGGCGAGCATCGATCCGGCCAGTGTCCCGCACCTTGTCTCCGAAGTGATCCCTGGTCCGAAATCGCAGGAATTCAACGCCCGCGGCATGCAGTATATGATCGGCTACTCCAGCCAGGTCACGCTCTGCCCGGTGGTATTCGAGAAGGGGCACGGCGTCACGCTGACCGACGTGGACGGCAATGTCTACATCGATTTCTCCAGCGGCATCTATGTTACTACGCTCGGGCACTGCCATCCCAAGGTGAGCGAGGCCGTCGCGTTCCATGCGAAGAACATGATGAACTGCCACGATTTCAACACCCCGGTGAAGGTCGCCCTGCTGGAAAAGCTGGCCGCCATTCAGCCCTGGGATCTCACCGGCATGCAGCTTTACGACAGCGGCACCACCGCGGTGGAAGCGGCGTTGCGCGTCTGCCGCGCCGCCACCGGGAAGGATGAGTTCATCTCCTGCTTCATGGACTTCCACGGCAAGAGCGGGCACGCGGTGAGTTGCGGTAAAATGAATTCCACCAATGGCTCGGGTCGCGCGCAAGGGTTCTACATGGTGCCCCGCCCTGATCCCTACCGCCCGCTCTTCAAAAAGGCGGACGGCACCATCGACACCGACGCCTATATCAATTTCTTCGCTGACTTCATCACGAACGCCACCACCGGTAATATCGCCGCCTTTGTGCTGGAACCGGTGCAGGGGTGGGCCGGCTCGATCTTCCCGCCTGATGACTTCTTCCCCAAGCTGCGCGCCTTTTGCGACAGCCGCAACATCCTGCTGGTCGCCGATGAAGTGCTTACCAGCATGGGGCGCACCGGTAAGTATTTCTGCATGGAGCACTGGGGCGTGCGCCCGGATGTCACCACTGTCGGTAAAGGTTTCGGCAATGGTTTCCCGGTGACCGGCATGCTGGTCTCCGAGCGCTACAAAGACAGCATCAACAAAATTTCCGCCTCCACCAGCTACGGCGGCAATCCGATGGCCTGCGCCGCAGCGTTGGCCAGCATCGAAGCCATCGAGGAGGAAGGGCTGCTGGAGCATGCACAGGAACTCGGCGCCTATTTCGACAAGCGCATGAATGAGATGAAAGCCGCCCACCCCATCGTCGGCGATGTGCGCGGCAAAGGCTGCCTGCTGGGCGTCGAACTGGTGAAAGACCGCGCAACGAAAGAGCCGTTCGACGAAGCCGGCAAGCTGGTCTACCAGTACGCCTTCCGCAAAGGCCTGGCCTGGGTGCCCGCCGGCCATATCCTGCGCATGTCCCCGCCCATCGTCATGGACCTGGAAATCGCCGCCAAAGGCATGGATATCATCGAGGAATCCATTGCCGAGGTGGAGAAAGAATACGGGTATTGAGGATGTTTTAGACAGGATTTACAGGATTAACAGGATGGGTTGAGAGCATAATTCTTACTCTTTCTCCAAAGTTTGAAATCATTTTCTGCGTAAGAGTAAGAGTAAAATCGCTCACTGAAACACCAATCCAATCCTGTCAATCCTGTCAGTCCTGTCAAAAACTCGATAGAATAGCGTGCGCTCATGGAACTCTTCCTGACATTCGATATCGGCACTACCGCGTTGAAGACGGCGCTCATTTCCAGTGAGGGGCGGGTGCTGGCGTTGCATACCGCCGAGTATGCCATGCAGTCGCCACGGCCGGATTGGGCGGAGATGGCGCCGGAAGCGTACTGGGACGCGGCAGTGGAGGGAACAAGGGCGGTCTTTGCGCAGTCAGGTGCTGCTCCCGCATCGCTGGCGGCCATCGGTTTTAGCTCGCAGGGGCAGAGCTTCATCCCTATCGATGCGCAAGGCAATCCGCTGCATCAGGCCATCGTCTGGGTGGACAATCGCGCGCAGGCGATTGCGGACGAGTGGGAGGCGACGTGGCTTTCCCGTGAGGATTTCCGCCGCATCAGCGGGTATCCCTGGTTGCCGGCGGGTCTAACGGTGTTCAAGGTGGCGTGGCTGGCACAGCATGCGCCGGAAGCGCACCGCGCGTGGAAATTCCTCTGCCTGCCCGACTACTTGATCTTCCGGCTAACCGGTGCCACCGCCACCGATTACGTTACCGCGCGCATGGGCGGGTTCTATGACCTGCAGACGGCGGGCTGGGAGCCGCGCCTGGTGCAAGCGGCGGGCATCACCGCCGATCAGCTTCCCGCGGTGCTGGCGCCGGGTACTGTGGCCGGGCAGGTCACCGCTGCTGCGGCTACGGCCTTGGGCATCCCCGCGGGCGTGCCCGTGTGTGTGGGCAGCAATGACCAGCTTGTCGGCGCGGTCGGCGCAGGGAATGTGCGCCCCGGCATCGTCTCGGAGACCACCGGCACCGCGCTGGCGCTCATCGCCACCACGCCGGCGTTGCTGGATGATGCGCGCATTTGCGTGGGCCGGCACGCCGTGCCGGAGTCCGGTTACGCCATGACCTTCACCAATACCTCGGCCATCGTGCTGAAGTGGCTGCGCGACCTGCTGGCGCCGGGGGAGGACTACACGACCTTCCTGAATGGCGTAGAGAATGTGCCGCCGGGCTGCGACGGGCTGACCGTGCTGCCGCATTTCGCCGGCACCGGCACGCCCACGTACAACCACCTGGCGCGCGGCGCTTTCGCCGGCCTGACGCTGGCCCACACCCGCGCCCACCTGGCGCGGGCGATCATGGAAGCCTGCGCATGCATGCTCAAGGAGTGCCTGGACCCCATCAGTGAACACGCGATCAACATTTCCGCCATCCGCTCACTGGGCGGCGCGGCGCGCAGCGATGCCTGGCTGCAGATGAAAGCTGACCTGCTCGGTATTCCGGTGGAACGTCCTGCCTGCTCAGACGCCGGCTCCCTCGGCGCCGCCATGCTCGCTGCCGTTGGTACCGGCCATTTCGCCACCCTGGCGGAAGCCGCCGACGCCTGGTATCGTCCGGCCCAGCAGTTCACGCCTAACCCGGAGCATGCTGAACGCTACCAGCAGGTGTATCATCGCTATCGGGCGTTGTATAATCAGTTGTACGAGAATACGGTTCCAAGCAAAATTGGGAGATAAAGTGCAGGGGATAGTTTAAGCGCTGTTATTTGCAGCCGGTACTGTGATAGAGTTTTGGGGACAGACACCGAAACTCCTTATCACTTCACCCGTTGCGATACGCCGAAACCGGGAGCACACCTGTCAACCGGAGTTTCGATGTCAGTCCCCAAAACTCAGCGCAAATCCTCTCTGCGTCTTTGCGCCTCTGCGGTGAAAGGAAAATTATATGCAGACCCTCGGTGTTGGCGTTATCGGTTTTGGCTTTATCGGCAAGGTGCACACCTACGGCTATCTGAATATGCCGTTGTTCTATGATCCGATGCCGGTGCGAACGAAGTTGGTAGGCGTGGCGACCTCTCGCCAGGAAACTGCACAGAAGGCGGCAGCGCAAGGGGGGTTCGAGTTTGGCACCGCCGACTGGCGCGAACTCATCGCCCGCGACGATATCCAGATCATTAACATTTGCTCCCCGAACAGCCAGCATACCGAGCAGATCCTCGCCGCCATCGCCGCCGGCAAGCATATCTACTGCGACAAGCCACTGGTGGTGGGCGAAGAGGCCATTGCGCGTGTGGAAGCAGCGCTCCGCGATTACCGCGGCATCGGGCAGATGACTCTGCAGTACCGCTTCTACCCCCCCACCCTGCACGCCAAGCAGTTGATCGAGGAAGGGTTTCTCGGCAATGTCATCAGTTTCCGCGCAGCATACCTGCACTCCGGCAGCGTGGATGCCACCAAACCGATGGGCTGGAAGCAGTTGAGATCCGAAGGCGGCGGCGTGCTGCAGGATCTGGGCTCGCATGTCGTCGATTTGATGGATTACCTCATCGGCCCCATCGAGAGCACGCTCACGCAGACGCGCATCCTCTACCCCCAGCGCCCGAACCAGCGCGGCGAGATGGTGCCGGTGGAGGCGGATGATCAGATGCTCATGCTGGCGCGGCTGTCCAATGGCGCCATGGGCACCATAGAAGCGTCGAAGATCGCCTCCGGCGCAGAGGACGAACTGCGCTTTGAGATCCATGGCGACCAAGGCGCGCTGCGCTTCAACCTGATGGACGCCAATTACCTGGGAGCCTATGACCTGCGTGAGCCGGAGATGCCGCTGGGCGGCCAGCGCGGCTGGAAGAAGATCGCCACGGTGCAGCGCTATGCTAAGCCCGCCGGTTTCCCCGGCCCGAAATTCGGCATCGGCTGGATCCGCGGGCACATGCACTGCCTGTACACCTTCCTGAACGCCATCGCCACCGGCCAGCCTGCCGAACCCACCCTGCAGCGTGGCCTGCACCTGCAGCGCATGTTGGCAGCGGCGGAGCGGTCGGCGGCGGCGCATACCTGGGAGCAGATGCCAGTCGAATGATTCAGGGTGCAGGATTCAGGATTCAAGTCCTGATGGCGTTACCGATTGCATGATCTTTGCGTCTTTACGTGAAACTACTCAGAAATGGATTGTCTCACGCAAAGACGCAAAGGACGCAAAGATTATTCACGCGGCGGCGTTTTTAGTCCTTGAATCCTGAATCCTGTATCTTGAATCACGTTTTTGAGCATGAGTAAGAGCATGAGCATGAGTATGAAAAGATAAGGAGACTATATGTCATACCTATTCCGCGACCAATCCTGGCCAATGCTGGAAGAACACATTGAACAGCAATCGCTGCTCATCCTGCCCATCGGCACCACCGAGGAGCATGGGCCGCACCTGCCGGTGGATACCGACGCGCGTATTGCTGAAGCCTATGGCGAACAGTTGGCGGCGGCGCTGGCGCCGGAGATGCCGGTGCTGTTGATGGACACCATCCGCTACGGCTATTCCATGCAGATCATGCGCCAGTGGCCAGGCACCATCATCCTGCGCAGCAGAGTCTTCATGGACATGGTCTTCGACATCTGCCGCTCCGTGCTCGACATGGGTTTCAGCAAGCTGGTGCTGCTGGATTGCCACGGTCACCACAGCGGCCCGCTCAACACCGTCTCGCGCGAGCTATGCGATGCCACGGACAAGGCTATAGCGATCATCAGCCCGGCGGCGCTCTCTCGCGACGAGTTCAACGCCGTGCGCAAATCCCCACAAGGCGGCTCCATCCATGCCGATGAATGGGAAACCGCGCTGCTGTTGCACGTGAACCCCGAAGTCGTGGACATGTCGCGCGCCACCAGCGTGGATACCATGCGCTATCACTCCGAATTCGTCGCCGGCGATAACTTCATGGGCCGCCAGCGTGTCACCTGGTCCACCTGGTACCTGCAGGAAAGCCAGACCGGCTGCTACGGTGACCCCACCGTCGCCACCGCGGAGACCGGCAAGGTGATCATGGACGCCGCCGTGTCAACCGGCGTGCGGTTTTTGAAAGAATTCTGGGGGAATCGGGTGAATATCCGAGCGTAACCCGGGAGTGCCGGCATCCTGCCGGCGACTTCGTATTGACACGCAGCATCATCCATGGCGAATACAGGCCAACAGCTATGACAAAATGTTAGCAAATCATCAACACAATGGTATACTGTAGTTGAGGTGACCATACGATGGCGACGATTATGTTGCGTGATATTCCCGAGGAGTTGATGGAAGAGATCCGGCAAGCCGCCGAGTTAGAACGGCGTTCCGTGCCTGCTGAAGTGTTACATCTCACGGAAATCGGGGTGCGAAAGACATTGTTGCTGCATCGGGATCAAAGTAAAGTGATTGAACGCTTGCAGCAACGCCTTGCAGATCGACCACGCTTTCCCAGCAGTTCCACGGAATTGATTGATCAGGATCGCCAACAATGAGCGTGACACCGTTCTCCTGTGTCATCGATGCAAATATTCTGATGAAAGCTGTTTCCGCCGAGGATTACTCGGCGGAAATTCTGGCATTTCTACAAGCGATCACACCCGGGATTGAACTGCACGCTCCTATCCTGACGCGGCTGGAATGCGCAAATGTGCTCCGTACACGCGTGATGCGCTTTAAATATCCGGTTGCTCAGGCGAGACAGGATCTGCATGAATTAATGCAAATTGCGGTGACATACTATCCGATTGATTCGTTGATTCCAACGGCATTCGAAATCGGCTGCCAGTACGGTGTTTCTGCTTATGATGGGGTGTATGTCGCGTTGGCAGATAGCCTGCAACTCCCATTACTGACTGCAGATCGACCAGCCGTGAATAATCTCAGCAACGGTCCCTTCCATATCATTACACCTCAGCAGTTGTTTGGTGCTCCGAAGTAATAATCCGTGAGTGTAACCGGGCACAATACCTGGGAGCGCCGGCATCCTGCCGGCGAGTAGCTTATACATACTAACACTCGCCGGCAGGATGCCGGCGCTCCCGGGTCTTACCCTTTCACCGCTTCTACCTCTTTCGTCCGAAAAATCTCCGCCACCGCCACCGCCGCCGGTTTCGGGTCACCGTTGAAGTCGATGATCGCCGTGTTGACCGGGCAGGGGTAGCAGTCGTGGCCCATCCAGAAGATGATGCCGCCGCAGGCGGGGAAGCGGCGTTTGCAGGTAGCGGCGGCGTAGGTGAGCGCTTTGGCCTGGCGGGCCTGGCTCCAGGCGACGTACTGATCGAGGTCGTTGGCGTCGCCGCCTTCGCGCAGGTAGTCTTCCCACTGAATCCACCAACCCTGCGTGTGCATCCAGAAGGGGTTGCTGTAGTCGCCGGGGAGCGCCATCTCCTCGCCGTATTGCCGGATGAGCGCGGCGGGGCTGCTGCCGGGCATGCCCATCTCAGAGCGGAAGAGGGAATCGTCCTGATCCCAGTATTCGTAGGCCTTCTCCAGTGAGCCTTTGAAATCCCACGGGCCATGCACGTCGTGGTGGATGCCTTTGCCGAAATTCTCCGCCTCGGCGGTGAAGCACGGGCCGCTGGAAGAGGTGGGCAGGAAGCGGCGGGTAGGATCAAGGCGCTGCACGCTCTCGCGCATCATGCCGATCATCGGGTGGGAATAATCCACCGGCTTGCCGCAGCCTTGCTTGCTGCCGTCATTACTACCTTGCAACTCATTGCCGCCGCACCAGAGCAGCAGCGCGGGGTGGTGCTGCCGGCGGGCAATGTAGCTGGCGACGATCTCTTTCATGTCCGCGATGGCATCCTCGTCTTCCGGCGGCCAGTTGTCCGGCCCGGAGGAGGATAACGGGAACTCCTGCCAGACCATGATGCCTAACTCATCGCACAGCGCGTAGAAGCACTCCTTCTCCAGTACCGCCCCACCCCATACGCGCAACAGGTTGAAGCCGAGATCCTTGTACAGTTGCAGCCGCTTGCGGTAATCTTCCACCGTCACATCGGCGTAATTGGGGCGGATGGGCACCCAGTTGGCGCCTTGCAGGAAGGTGTCGATGCCATTGACCTGGCAGATCCACGGTTCCGCATCGGCGGGGGCATCTTGGCACGCTTTCCAGACGATCTGCCGGAAGCCCACGCTGCGCGTCTCGGTATCCAGCACCTTGCCGTCCGCATCGAGCAGGGAGACATGCAGCGTGTAGCAGGTCTGCTCGCCGTTACCGTTTGGGTGCCAGGGTGAGACACACAGATCGGCAAAAGTCTCGTTAACCTCGGCGGTGGCGGGGAAGATACTCGTGCCGATGTGGCCTTCCGGGCCGACCAGTTCGATTTGTACCTCTGCCGCTTTCGAGAGCGCCATTTTCGCATGAATCGTCACATCGCCAAGCTCCGTCTCAGCGTTATACTCGGTGTAGGCCGACAGCGATTCGATGGCATCGTCCTGCCGCGCTTCCAGCGTGATGGCATCCCAGATGCCGATCTGCACGAGGCGCGGGGTCCAGTCCCAAACATAGTTGAAGCGCGCTTTCCACGTTTTGATGGTCGAGGTGTAGCCGATCTGCCCCAGGTAGCGCGGGGTCTCGGTGAAGACGATGGACAGGCGGTTCTCGCCTTCGCCCAGGTGCGGGGTAAGGTCGAAATCATGCGGGACGAAGGTGCCGCAGAAGGTGCCCACGCGCTTGCCGTTCACCAGCACTACGCCCTGGTAATCCAGCCCGGCGCAGTGCAGCAGGTATTGCCCCGGTTGCGCCGTCCACTCCACCGGAATCTTCGTTTCATAGATCCAGTGCCGGCTCTCCACCCACTCACACGCACGGGAATTCAGCTTCACATTCCAGTCCGGCAGGATGCCGGCCGTGCAAAGCGCCATCTGCACGGAGCCCGGCACGCGCGCCGACACCTTGCCGACATCCGCGCGCAACGCCAGCCCGAGTTCCATCGACACCGCCGATTCCCACCCATTCGAATGCCAACCGGTCAGCGACCATTCCAGCGACGACAAATCAAAAGATCGTTTCATCTGTTTCAGCCTTTCAGCGGGCATCCTAACAGAGAGCATGATGGAGCGTCAAGGGATACCGCGTGCTGCGGGTATCTATCCCCGCTATTTCCTGACCGACTTCTCCACGATATATACCGCCGTATGTACGCAGAAACGTGCGCATCCCTTGATTTCCGCACCATATTCCGCCGGGGCGCGGGTACAGTTCCCCATGGAGGATCGCCATGGAACGGATACCGCTCGGTTCTACTGCACTCATCGTCAGTCGTTTGTGCCTCGGATTGGAAAACACCGACACTAAGCATGCGCGCCAAATGCTGCGCGATGCCCTGGCGGAAGAAGTCACCTGGTGGGATTTTGCCCCGGACACATCGGGCGCCGCTGTACGCGAAGTGTTGCAGGAGGAAGACCGCGCACGGATGGTGCTGAGTGCCCAGAGCGCCGCGCGCACTTATCAGGAAGTGACGACAGCACTGGTCACGCACCTGGCGGAATTGCAGACAGAGTACCTGGATATCCTCTTCCTGCGGGACGTGGAGAACCTGGACGACCTGAAGGCACGGGAAGATGCGGTGGCGGCCATGCTGGAGGCGAAGGCGCGCGGCGGCGTGCTGAAACTCGGTGTGCATACCATGCATCCCGAAGTGATGCACTGTGTCGGCGAAGATGCGCGGTTCGACGTGCTGATGGCTTCGCTGGGCAATCCGGGGCCGCTGAAATTCGACTGGCGGGAGCAAATCGAATCGTCGACCCGCCATGCGTATGATGCCGGACGCGGAGTGGTCCTGTCGGATATTTTACAGGGGCAGGCGGGGCATGAAGATCCGCAAGGCGTCCTCCAATGGGCGGCATCGCAATCGGCAGTTGCCAGCCTGCGCTTCGCGCCGGCGTCGAATGTCGAGTTGCACGAGTTGGTACATTTCTTGTGTGAAAGACAGATTGAGCCGCACCGTTTACAGTTTCTCTGGCACAAAGCAGCTTAGGAGTAGAACATGAAGCGTACTGTTCTCGGTCGCACGGGACTGGATGTCCCGGCATTTGTCATCGGCACCGCACAACTTGCCTATGTCACGCCGGATAAAGGACTGAGCATCTTGCGCCGGGGCATGGAACTCGGGGCGAACTGGTGGGATACCAGCGACGATTACGGCACCTATTCACTCATCGCCCGCGCCATGGTCGACTATCCCCGCGAGCAACTGGTCATCAGCACGAAAACGTCGGCATTGAGCCAGTTCGAAGGACATGCGGCAATTCGGCAGGCGATGCAGACATTTCAGACCGATTATCTGGACATCATGTTCCTCCATCATGTACAGGATGAATATGACCTGGTGCGGCGCCGGGGGTGCCTGGACGCGCTGTTGCAGGCGAAGGAAGATGGAACACTGCGCGCCATCGGGCTGTCGAGCCACTTTCACTCGATAATCAAGGCCGCGGCAGAGATACCGGCGATCGACGTGGTGATGGCGCCATGGAACATCCATGGCCGCCTGCCCAGTGGCGGTTCCCCCGTTGAAATGGAACGCGCCATCCATGCGTGCTATGACGCGGGCAAAGGCGTGGTGCTGATGAAACTGCTGGCCGATGGCCTGCTGGTGCCACTCCTCGACGAAGCCATCGTCGGCGGTGCACGCTTCACCCATAAACACGCGCTCAACATCGGCGTGCGCACCATCACCGAACTGGAGACCGATATCCGCCTGTGCATCGGCGAGCCGGTTGATCTGTCGATATTGGCACACCTGAAATCCAACCATCGGCTGAAACGTGCGGCATGAGGGAGAATGATTTCACCACGAAGACGCGAAGGACACGAAGAGACCAATAGCTTCATGTCCGTTGGGTCTTTGTGGTTCACTCAAAAGCCCATCATATACAGGTAACGCGCCAGGCGGAAGCGATCCTGTAAGGCTGCCTGCAGTCGTTGTGCCAGACCGGTGAAGTACTCTTCGTCCTCGGGGAACTCACCGAGCTTGTACTGGGCATTGAGAATGGTGAAGACACCCAGAAACACCGTGCGGTCTTTATATGCCTCGAACGGCCAGCCGCAGTAGACGACCATCTCACCCACTCCGCGCATCCACCGCAGGAAGTAGTTATTTTTCATACGCGCAAGCTGATCGTCCATTTTCGACAGGCTGTCCGGCGAAAAATCCAGCTTCGGGAAGTCATCTGCCAAAAACTTGGGGAGATACTGCCGAATATAACTGTAGCGGTCCGGCAAGTCCGTCTGGAGCAGCGTATCATAAAACGCGCGGAGGAACGCAGGGATCTCGGCAAACAGCTCGTCACGCAGTTGAAACGCAACCTCCTGCTTCTCATATTGCCTGCTGCCGATCGTGCGCTGTTCCCGCTCTGAGGAAGTCACCACATAATCCTCGCGAAGCTGCTCCGGCAGCAGCTTGCCGGCATCCGGTTCGTATTCGGCATTGATCAGCGAACGTGACACCCCGCCATGCGTCGGAAGCGTGATCTGGAGATATGCGCCCATAAGTTCACCTCACCGCTTGTTTTACACAGATGATAACACATGGGAGTAAAGGAGTTGTCGTCGATGGTATCTACACGGAAGCGGTTTCTTCTCTACCATCGGCTCCATGGAACTTGAGATACGACTCCCCCGTCTTCCAACGAAGACGGGGGAGTCGCAGGCATCTACGCCACGTTCGTCGGCGACCCCGCTACGTACAGCCGTGACACAATGGCATCGCCATCCACATCGAGGATGATGACATCGCCGTCGCGGTAGGTGCCGTTCAGGATGCCGCGGGAGATCTGGTTTTCCACCTGGCGCTGAATGACGCGGCGCAAAGGGCGGGCGCCGTAGGCGGGGTCATACCCTTCCTGCGCCAGCTTCTCGCGGGCCGCATCCGTGAGGCGGATATGGATGCCGCGCTCTTTCAGGTTGGCGTTCACCTTGTCCACCAGCAGGTCGACGATCTGCTTGATATGCGCCATCTCCAGCGGCATGAAGACCACCACTTCGTCGATGCGGTTAAGCAACTCCGGGCGAAAGACGTGCTTCAGATCCTCCAGTGCGCGTTTCTGCATCGACTCGTAGCTCTTCTCACTTATTTGCTCATCGCCGACGGCAAAGCCGAAGGTCGACGTGCCGCCCAGTGCGTGCTGGCTGCCGATGTTGCTGGTCATGATGATGACCGTGTTGCGGAAGTCCGCCGTGCGCCCCACGTTATCGGTGAGACGGCCATCCTCCAGCATCTGCAGCAGAATGTTGAAGACATCGGGATGCGCCTTCTCGATCTCATCGAAGAGGATCACCCGATAGGGGCGCCGCCGTACCGCCTCGGTGAGCTGGCCGCCTTCCTCATAGCCAACGTACCCCGGCGGTGCGCCGATGAGACGGGAGACGGCGTGCTTCTCCATGTACTCGGACATGTCGATGCGCACCATGGCCTCTTCATCCTCGAAGAGATAGGCCGCCAGTGCACGCGCCAGTTCGGTTTTGCCGACGCCGGTGGGCCCCATGAAGATGAAGGAGCCGATGGGGCGCTTCGGGTCTTTCAACCCGGCACGCGCCCGGCGGATGGCCTCAGACACCACCTGCACGGCATGCGACTGGTCGATGAGCCGTTTGTGCAACTCGTCCTCCATATTCAACAGCCGATGCGCCTCTTCTTCGAACATCTTCGTCACCGGGATGCCCGTCGCGCGCGCCACCAATTCAGCGATGTCTTCCTTATCCACCACCGGTTCCACCTGGTGCGGCTGGTTTTGCTCCTTCTCCTGCACTTCCGCCTTCAACCGCGCCTCTTCCTGCTGGATGCGCGCCGCCTCCTGGTAATCCTGGCGCAGCGCGGCGTCATTGCGCTGGTTCTCCAGGTCCATGATGCGCTGTTCCAACTCGCGCACATCGTTGGGGATGAAGATCGCCTGGATGTGCTTGCGCGCGCCGGATTCATCCATCAGGTCGATGGCCTTGTCCGGCAGGAACCGATCGGAGATATAGCGGCTGGAGAGCTTCACCGCCGCTTCCAGCGCGTCATCGGTATAGGTCACCTCGTGGTGTTTCTCATAACGCTCCTGCAAGCCATGCAGGATCTGGATCGTCGCGTCAATCGTCGGCTCTTCCACGTAGATCGGTTGGAAGCGCCGCTCCAGCGCGGGGTCCTTCTCGATGTTCTTGCGGTACTCATCGAGTGTGGTGGCGCCCACGCACTGCAACTCGCCGCGCGCCAATGCCGGTTTCAGCATGTTCGAGGCATCGATGGCCCCTTCCGCTGCGCCGGCGCCGACGACGGTGTGCAACTCGTCGATGAAGAGCACGATCTCGCCTTTCGCTTTGCGAATCTCGTCCATCACCGCCTTCAAACGCTCTTCGAACTCGCCACGAAACTTGGAGCCGGCCACCATGCTGGAGAGATCCAGCGCGATCACCCGCTTGTTCTTCAGCGTCTGCGGTACCTGGTTGTTGATGATGGCCTGCGCCAGCCCATCGACAATGGCCGTTTTGCCCACACCCGGCTCACCAATGAGCGCGGGGTTGTTCTTCGTGCGACGGGAGAGGATCTCGATGACGCGGCGAATCTCCTCGTCACGCCCGATCACCGGGTCCAGCTTCCCTTCGCGCGCCAGTTGCGTCAGGTCGCGGCTGTATTTGGCCAACGCCTGGTACTGTCCCTCTGCGCCCGGGTCAGTGACGCGCTGTGAGCCGCGGATGGCGACCAGCGCCTTCTCCACTGCCTCGCGGGTAACGCCGAACTCGCGCAAGAGGCGCACAGCCTGCGACGTCCCCTCCTCGATGATCGCGAGGAGGATGTGTTCGGTGGCGACATATTCATCCTTCATGCGCTCAGCAATCGCCCAGCACACTTCGCCCATCACTCGCTGTGCCGCCGGCGTAGGATAAATTTGCGCCTGCCGCCCGCCGCCTTGCTGTTTCGGCATGCGGTCCAGCGAGCCGCGCACGGCATCCGCCAGACGAATGGCATCCGTGCCCATCTCCTTGAGAATCTGCGGCACTGTCCCTTCCGGCTGCTCGAGCATTGCCAGCAGTAGGTGATCGGTATCCAACTGCACATGCTGGTAGCGCTGCATGATCGACTGTGAGATCATCAGCATTTCCTGTGCTTTTTCCGTAAACTTATTAAAATCCATTGCCATGGTTATTCCTCCTCACTTTCCTCATTCGCTCCTGCTTCATTCACCCCGTCATGCGCGGCGAACTTGGGATTGTTGCCGGCAATGACGACAACCACTTCACCTTTGATCTTCGTCTCCGCGAACACCTGCGCCAGGTCGGCCAGGTAGCCGCGACGAATATCTTCGAACATCTTCGTCAACTCAATACAGACCGCGGCGCGCCGGTTGCCGTAGACTTCATAGGCCGCCTGCAACAATGTGCCGACGCGATTGGGCGCCTCGTAATAGATCATCGTGTGCGGCAGGTCGCGCTCCATCTCCAGAAAGGTCCGCCGCCGCCCCGGCTTTCGTGGAGGAAAGCCTTTAAAGGTATACGACGAGGTCGGCAATCCCGACGAGAGCAGCGCCATGGGTACTGCTGAGGCACCGGGGATCACCTCGACGCGATACCCCTGCTCCACCGCGCGGCTGATAATTACATAGCCGGGGTCGCTGATGCCCGGATAGCCGGCATTGGAACACAGCCCGACAGTCTTTCCCTCTGCCAGCAACCCAAGGATGCGTTCGGCGGCGCGATGCTCGTTGTGCTCGTGATAGGAGAACAGCAGCCCGGGCCGCGCGATCTCATAGCGATCCAGAATGATGCGCGTATGCCGTGTATCTTCGCACGCCAGCGCCTCGACTTCACCGAGGACGCGCTTCGCCCGAAAAGTCAGGTCTTCCAGATTCCCGATCGGGGTGGCGATGACCAGTAATTTACCTGTTGCGTTCTCCATCCGGTATCCTTTTTAGTGATTAGTGATAGGTGATTAGTTATTAGTCCTACTGTACGACAACCAATTACTAATCACTACTTACTAATCACTCTTACTCTACTCCCAACTATCACTGATCCGCTTCAATCGCCGCTTCGCCTGTGCACGGATGCGATCCATCTCCTGCTGCAGTTCGTCGATGCGATCGAGCAGATTCAAAATCACTTCAATGCCGGCCAGGTTCACCCCGAGATCCTGCTTCAGCCGCTGGATCTGCCGGATACGCTCGATATCCGCATCGGAAAACATGCGGATATGCCCACGCCGCTTCGGGGTCACCAGACCCTGACGCTCATACAGGCGCAACGTCTGCGGGTGCACTTCCACCATCCGCGCCACCACGCTGATCACGTAGAGCGGGATTTCCCTCTCGTTTTGCTCATCCATTTTTCCGCCCACCTCCTTCGCTGGAATTTTGAGTTTTAAGTTTTGAGTTTTGAGTTGTTGTTTTGACGATTGCAGTTAGCAACCGTATTATCTCTTCAATATCAGACAGTGCTTGTGAGAAGTCTACATCGCAGAGCTTTGATCGGTGTAACAGCCGCAGCCAATATTTCGTTTCGCGCGCTTCCTTCGAAGCAATGCTCATCTTAGACTTGAAATCGTCGCGGCTCTGTGCAGCGCTTGCTTCAGAAACATTCGCGCCAATACTGGTTGCGCTTCGTAAAAACTGGTTCGATAACACGTACTCCCGTTGACTCTGCATCAACTTGTATAAGTTGATCGCTTGAAGGGCAAAGTCAAAACTCTTCACCTCAATCAAACTCTCCGCCATGCCAACCTCCGGCAATTCAAAACTAAAAATTCAAAACTTAAAATTGCTTGTCCCTCGGATTTTCGTTTCGTAAACTCTTGAGTTCTTCGATCAATTGCCGTTCGCGCTCGCTCAGGTGTTTCGGCGCCATGATGCGGATGCGCACGTACAGGTCGCCGTGTCCGTCCGCCTGCAGCCGCGGCATCCCTTTGCCGCGCAGGCGCATCTTCTGGCCGGATGAGGTGCCAGGCGGCACATGTGCCGCCACCAGCCCATCCATCGTGGCCACCTCGATCTCCGCGCCCAGGGCAGCCTCCGGGAAAGTGAGCGGCACATCGACAGTCAGGTCGTCACCCTGGCGCTCAAAGCGCGGGTGCGGCAGGATATGCGGGATCAGGTAGAGATCGCCGGGAGGCCCGCCGTGCATCCCCGGGCCACCTTTGCCGGTGAGCCGGATACGCGCGCCTTCCTTCACGCCGCGCGGGATTTTTACCGTCAGCGTTTTCTGCTTCTCGACCACGCCATTGCCATAACAGGTGGCGCAAATGCGGTTGCCATCGCTACCGGTGCCATGGCAAACCGGGCAGGCTTCATGTACTGGTAATGTCAGTGCGCGCTCTGCGCCATGATAGGCATCTTCCAGGGTGATTTCCACCTCGTACTGCGCATCTTCCCCTTTCACCGGCATTTGTTGCCGGCGGAATCCGCCGCCCATGCGTGAGGTGCGCCCACCGCCGAACATCCCGCCCAGCAGGTCGTTGAGGTCGAAGTTGATGTCCATCCCCTCCGGATTGGCCGTGCGCCATTGGGCGCCACCGCCTTGCCCAAAGTTGAAGCCCGCTTCGCCGGCATGCTTCCAGGCGTCACCGCCCAGATGGCCGAACTGATCGTACTTTTTCCGCTTGCCCGCGTCGGACAGCACCTCATACGCCTCGGAGAGTTCCTTGAAGTGATCCTCCGCCCCTTTATCGCCCGGGTTCACGTCGGGATGATACTTGCGCGCAAGCTTGCGGTAAGCAGATTTGATCTCCTTCTCCGAGGCATTCCTGCCCACCCCCAATATGCTGTAATAATCCTTGCCTGGCATCATCATTCACCCCTTTACCGCGGTGGGCGGCCCAAGAGGCCGCCCACGATAATTTTATACTCCAGTCGTTTCCGGTGTTGCGGCGGACTGAATCTCGATTTTCACCTGTTTCGGCCTCACCGCTTCTTCTTTCGGAAGGGTGATCTCCAGCAAACCGTCACGATACACGGCGCTGATCTGTTGCCGCGCAATAGGCACACCGATTGTGAACGCACGATGAAAGGCGCCGTAGTTCCGCTCGAAGCGCACATAGCGCTTGCCATTGTCATCCTGCCCCTTCTGACGCTCGCCGCGGATGGTCAGTGTGTCGCCAGTCATCTGGATATCGATCTCCTCCGGCTTCATCCCGGGCACTTCCATGCGAAACACCACTTCATGGTCCGTCTCGTAGATATCGACCGGCGGCGCCCAACTGCGCGCATGCGCCGCTTCGCGCCCGTCGCGCAACATGGACTGATCGAACACGCGATTCACCTGTTCATGTAACTGCACCATATCAACAAATGGATCCCAACGCATCATGGTGAACCCCCTTTGGAATGCGGATTGGGGACTGCGGATTGCGGAATACTATTGCCGGCTCTCGCTGTCCCGGACATTCCCTATCGTTAATTTACCGGGTGAGTGGGACAGGCGTGATGCGCGCCTGTCCCGACCCAATCATTTCTCCTTGTACTCAGCGTCGATGACATCCTCACCGCCTTGCTGCTCCTGGGTGCCGCCGTAGCCGCCGGCGCCGCCCGGTCCGGCCTGTGGGCCACCGGCCTGCGCTCCGGCTTCTGCGTAAATACGCTGTGACACCTGCATCATGCTGTTCTGCAAGTTTTGCGTGGCGGTGCGGATGCGGGCGACATCTTCGCCGGCGACCGCCTCGCGCACGTCCTTCACGCCCTGCTCCAGCGTGCTCTTATCCGACGCGGTGAGCTTCTCACCGAGATCGGTGATCTGCTTCTCGACCTGATAGGCCAGCGCGTCCCCGTTGTTGCGCGCTTCCGCCAGTTCGCGGCGTTTCCGGTCATCTTCGGCATGGGCTTTCGCATCACTGACCATGCGGTCCACCTCAGAGCGGTCCAGCGTGCTGGAACCGGTGATGGTGATGCTCTGCTCGCGCCCGGTCCCCTGGTCCTTCGCGCTCACATGCACAATACCATTGGCGTCGATATCGAAGGTCACGTCGATCTTCGGCACGCCACGCGGCGCGGGCGGCAGACCGGTCAGGTCAAATTGCCCGAGCAGGCGGTTATCGCGCGCGATTTCGCGCTCACCCTGGAAGACCATAATCGTCACCGCGGGCTGGAAGTCGCCGTAAGTGGTGAACGTTTCCGTCTTGCGCGTCGGGATGGTGGTGTTCCGCTCGATCATGTGCGTGAAGATGCCACCGGCGGTTTCGATGCCCAGCGACAGCGGCGTTACATCGAGCAGCACGATGTCGGAGCGTTCACCCGCCAATACGGAAGCCTGAATCGCCGCACCGACCGCGACCACTTCGTCCGGGTTGACGCCGCGATGCGGCTCTTTGCCGGCCAGCCGTTTCACCAGTTCGCCGACCATCGGCATGCGCGTCGACCCGCCGACGAGAATCACTTCATCCAGATCGGACGCCGACAGTCCGGCATCGCGCAGCGCATTCTTGAATGGGCCTTCCATGCGCTGCACGAGATCGCGGGTCAGATCCTCGAACTTCGCGCGGGTGAGCGTGACGTCGAGGTGCTTCGGTCCGTTCTGATCCGCGGTGATGAACGGCAGGTTGATGGTCGTCTGCACGGTGCTGGACAACTCGATCTTCGCCTTCTCCGCGGCTTCGCGCAGGCGCTGCAGGGCCTGGCGATCCTGGCGCAGGTCGATGCTCTGCTCCTTTTTGAATTCGTCGGCCATGAAGTTGACGATGCGTTCGTCCCAGTCATCGCCGCCCAGGTGCGTGTCGCCGTTGGTGGATTTCACTTCGAAGACGCCGTCGCCGACTTCCAGCACGGAAACGTCGAAGGTGCCGCCGCCCAGGTCCCACACCAGCACGGTTTCATCTTTTTTCTTATCCAGCCCATAGGCCAGCGAGGCCGCCGTCGGCTCATTGATGATGCGCAATACTTTCAGCCCGGCAATCTCACCGGCGGTTTTCGTCGCGGTGCGCTGGGCGTCATTGAAGTAAGCCGGCACGGTGATCACCGCGGAATCCACCTTCTCACCAAGATAGGTTTCGGCATCGGCTTTCAATTTCTGCAGCACCATTGCCGAGATCTCTTCCGGCGTATAGTCCTTCCCCTGGATCTCTACCGCTGCCAGCCCGTTGCTGCTCGGGGTCACTTTATACGGAACCATCCCGCGCTCCGAGGACACTTCATCATACCGGCGTCCCACGAACCGCTTGATCGAGAAGACGGTGTTTTCCGAATTAATGGTCGCCTGCCGCTTTGCAGGCTGCCCGACCAATCGCTCTCCGGTCTTGGTAAACGCAACGACGGAGGGAGTCAGCCGGCTCCCCTCGGGGTTGGTGATCACGGTCGGCTCTCCGCCTTCCATCACCGCCACCACTGAGTTGGTGGTTCCAAGGTCAATCCCGATGACTTTTGCCATGGTTTATTACCTCCACTATAACGAGCCGATCTCGTTTCTTATCGGCCCTGATTATTCTGGATGTAGCATATAACTTGAGTCATTCTTTGTCAAGTACGTTGCGCGTGATACTACAAGAAAATTGTTACCCGAGTGCTGACTTTTCTTCATCATGACAGCTTGCAGGGAGAATACCGCGGGTCATTTCGGAATAACCTGGCACAACAAGCAGGCAAAACATCATTCAGCGCGAATACAAAGATACAATTCCAGCATCCCATTGAAAGGATCAGCGATGAGTGGGTCATTATTATTGAACGGGACATGGGGTCTCACCTATGCCGAAGGTCTTCTCTTGATGCCGCCCGACCACTACACCGGGGTCGTGTTGTACGGGCGCGAACTGATGCCGGCGACCGTGCCGGCCCCCATCCACCAGGTACTGCAGGAGGCCGGAGTGATCGATGACCCGCATATCGGCTTGAACTCACTCAAGGCGCGCTGGGTGGAGGAGATGTTCTGGGTTTATCGCCACACCTTCTCCGTCCCCGCGGAAGCCGTCGATCAATACGCGTGGCTTACCTTCGAGAAGCTGGAACTGGATGCGATCGTTTCCCTCAACGGACTGGAAGTGGGACGTCATGCCAATGCCAATCGCCCCGCATGCTTCAATGTGACGGGCAAAGTACGCGCCGGCGAGAATTTGCTGGTAGTGCAGCTCAGTTCCGGCATGCATACCGCCAGTGATAAGCCAGCCGCGAATTATTTTATCGGAGAGACCGGGCGCCTCACCAAGCGGCAGTGGCATCGCCATCCGCAATATCAAAGCGGGTGGGACTGGAATCCCCGCCTGGTGAATGTCGGCATCGTGGGCGATGTTCGCCTGGAGTGGCGTCCGACACCGCGATTGCGTCAGGTGACGGTGTTCGCTATCCCGACACCTGATCTCAGTGCCGCTGTCGTCTTCGCGCGCGCGACCATTGAGAATATTGACACGGAACCGATGCCGGGAACACTCCGCGTGCGGATATTGGAAACCGGCCAGGAGGTCGAGCAATCGGTGAACCTCATCGCCGCCGATGAAAGCCGGCATGAGGTAAAGATCGATCTGCTCAATCCCCGTCTCTGGTGGCCCATCCATCACGGTGAGCAATATCGGTATACCGTGGAAGTGACGCTGGAGGCCGGCGGGGAAACGCAGACCGTGCAACGCAAGACCGGCGTGCGCCGCATCGAAATGGACCAGTCGCCGCACCCGGTTGAAGGGCGCTATTGCATGCTGCGGGTCAATAACCGCCCGATCTTCTGTAAAGGCGGTAACTGGGTGCCGGCAGATATGCTCTACGGCACCGTGACGCCCACGCGGTATCGCGAACTGGTGGATATCGCCCTCGCCGCCAATTTCAATACGCTGCGCATTTGGGGCGGCGGTCTCTTCGCCGACCCTGTGCTCTGCGACATCTGCGATGAAGCGGGGGTGCTCATCTGGCATGACTTCCTCTTCGCCTGCGCGAAGTATCCCGGCGACGACCCGGACTTCGCCGCCGAGGTGCGCAAGGAAGTGATCTACGCAGTACGCGAGATGGCCCATCACCCCTCACTGGTCGTCTGGTGCGGCAATAACGAGATTGAGTGGGGCGACTGGCATTGGGGATATGACAGCACCCCACCATCACACCCGCATTATGCGCTTTTCCATTATGAAATCCCACGTATTGTGATCGAAGAGGATCCCTCGACGCGACACTGGATCAGTTCCCCCTGGTCCCCCGAGTTCAAAATGCCGAACGACCCGACGGTCGGCGACCAGCACCCGTGGAACGTCTCGCTGGGTACCCCGGGCGCGGCAGACTGGTGGGAATATCGTACGTATGTCGATCGCTTTCCCAACGAGGGTGGTGTGCTGGGCGCTTCATCGCCGGCCACCCTGCGACAATTCCTCCCCGCAAATGAGCAGTTCCTGTATTCATTGAGCTGGGATCATCACGATAATCCCTTCGCGACGACGGACTGGACACGCGGCGCCCTGGGACATACCTACCAAACCATTGAGTTCTGGACCGGGCGCGACCCGCTGGCCATGAGCCTGGACGAATATGCGTATGTCAGCGGGCTGCTGCAGGCGGAAGGATTAAAGGAGTATATTACCAACTACCGGCGGCGCATGTTCAGCAGCGCGTCGGCGATCTTCTGGATGTATAATGACTCCTGGCCCGTCACCAATGGCTGGACCATCGTGGATTACTACCTGCGCAAGAAGCTCTCCTACCATCCAGTGCGCCGGGCCTTCCAACCAGTGACGGTGGTCGTCGCCGAGGAGGACAGCACAGTGACCGTCTTTGGCATCAACGATACCCCGCAGGAGTGGCATGGCGATCTGCGCTTCGGCCTCTTTACGCTGGCGGGCGAATTGCCGCGCGACGAGTCGAAACCCGTTATTTTCGCCGCGAACGCCTCCACGCCACTCGCCCATTTCTCTCGCGCCGAGTGGGAGGAATTAGGACTCCAGCAGAGCGGGGCTTTTGCCGTGCTGGAGCAGAATGGGAAGACCATCGCCCAGCACCGCCTCTTCCTTGCGCGCTTCAAAGATCTGGCCTTCGTCGAGCCACAGATCAACACACTGCTGGTCGGCAATGTCCTCACCCTGGCCTCGGAAACCTTCGCCTGGGGCGTCTGCCTGGATGTTGACGGTGAATTACCACTGGCGGACAACTGCTTCGACCTGCTGCCGGGCATCCCCTACAGCATCCCCTGGAGCGATAAGCTGGGTTCACCACGCATTGTGCGCGTAGGCAATCGGGATGCGGCCATGCCAGGTAATCAACGGTAATGCCTCTTTAGTTGGACTGTCTGACGCGTCTGACCAGTCGGACGCGTCAGACTGACTATCGGTGGTATTCTCATGCAAAAGTCGCCAAGATTATCAAACCGGTAGCGCATTTACCCCTTGAATCCTGCATCCTACATCCTGAATCCACTACTTACTGCTCACTTGTCTCTGGACTCATTCACGGGACTCCAGTATCATACGAGTGATGGCCTTCAGTATTGTCGAAATAGTGCTGATGCTGATCACCGCGATTATCGGCCTTGTATTCACCCGCGAGATTCGGCGGGCGTTTGCACGGTTCCGTTCGCGTGAGCAGAAGGCAGGGAAAGAGCTGATCTACCGGCATTTTCCCAAGCATAAAAAGCCGCTCGGGGGCGGGGTGGCGATCTTCGCCGCGCTGGCGGCCGGGATGGTGCTCACCACCCTATTGCACCTCTTTCGGCTCTCGCCCATCGATGTGCCTGCGTCCGCCTGGTTGTGTCTCATCTGCGGGCTAAGTTTTGCCGGCATCGGCCTGATCGACGACTGGCGCAAAGTGAATGCCGCACGCGGGCTGAAGGAATGGGTGAAGCTGACCATGCAGGCCGTGCTGGCGCTGGTCTTCACCTTCGCCCTGTTCGTCTTCGCCTTGCGCGATGTGCCATCCTATGGCCCCAACGCCGTCTTCATCCCGTTCCTCGGCTGGAAACAACTCGGCTATCTGTTCCTGCCATTCGGCATGTTCGTGATCATCGGCGCCACCAATGCGGTCAACCTGACCGACGGGCTGGATGGGTTGGCCGGCTCCACCATGGCTTTCTCCTTTGTCGGCTACGCGTTGCTGGGCGGATTATTACAGATCGACGCTTTCCCCATTATCCTCCCGTTGCTCGCCATTGGCAGCCTGCTCGGTTTTCTTTTCTACAACCGCCCCCCGGCGAAGATCATCATGGGGGATACCGGGGCGCTGGGATTGGGCGCAATGCTCGGATTGCTCGCGCTGGTCTCACACACGGAATGGCTGTTGCTGCTCTTCGCCGCCCCGTTCGTCATCGACACGGTCTCGGTGATGATCCAGATGTCGGTGATCAAATTCTTCCGTGGGCCGGTGAAGCTGCTGCGCCACCAGACGACGGAAATTTTCCGTCCCTTCCTCTGCACCCCGCTGCACCATCATTTCCAGTGGCTCACCTGGGGGCCCTGGCCCATCCTGGCCATGTTCAATGGCGTGGGCTTGTTATCCGTGGTGCTCGCGCTGCTGGCGCTGCCGGGCGCTGAATCGAAAGGCGGCATCGTCGCCTATAGCTGGTTCTGGCTCTTCGGCATCGCGCTGCAGGCGGCGTTCCTTGCCTTTGCCGCCCTGCAAAAGATGGTTCGCGCGAATTATTTCTTCGGGCTGGAGCGTCCCGAAGACGGCAATGAGCGTATGCTGGCCTTGTATAAAGGCTTGCCCCTCGAGGTGTTCCATTCGCGCTGGTACACGCTGGAAGAGATCACCCGCATCAACGAAGGCATGGTGGATGCCATCGCCGCGGAAGGCGTGCTCTGGCGGAACATCTCGGAGATCGAGGCGCGGGCCACGTTAGGCAAGATCTACGCGGAATATAAGATGTTCGATGACGCGGCGACGGAATGGGAGGAGATTCCGCTGCGCAACCTGCTCATCCGCGAAAATCTGGTGGTGCAACTCGGGAAGATCTACTATGGCCGTGAGGAATTGCTGCGCGCCATCAAACTCTGGGAACAGTTGCCGCCTGCACGGCTGGCGCGCGTGCCTGGCCTGCCGGAGACCATCCAGAGCGCCAAGGTACGCATGGGGCATCTGGCCGGACGTATCTACCACCAGGCGCGCGAACATGCCCTGCAACTGAAACGGCGCGTCGATGCGGGAGGGATGGCGCCGACCACCATGGAGGTTCACGCCCTGATGACGGAGTTGGAAAGTGCGCTGCGCTACACGCAGGACCTGCGCGACCTGCTCACCTACGAGCAGCAGAAAGCGGAAGCGGCGGGCGAGTTAGATAACGCGGAGGACAACCCCGGTCTCTACCGCCGCATGGATGCCATGCTCACCAAACGTCGTGACGATCTCCACCAGTTCCTCTTCTGGGTGCAGGCGCTGTCCGAACCGACGGCAGACGAAGAATCGACGCCGCTGCAGGAGCTGTCGCATACCCTCTATATGACGCCCGCGGAGATCAGCCGCGCGTTGGAATTGAGCGGGCTGTTGCCGGTGAGCCACTTCGCGCGGGTGCAAAAGTCCTCGCGGAACACGCTATACCGGATGATGCTCGATGGCAAAGAAACACGCTTGCCGGCGCGAATGCTCGCCAAGTGTTATGAAGAGTCACAGGTGAACTTTTTCTCCGCCTGCTACCGGCGTGAGCGTGGGGTCATGCAGATACTCCAGGAAGCGGATGCACCGGTGCCGCGGATTTACGGCGGACACCTTGGCTCGCGCATGGCGGTGCTCTTCATGGAAGATCTCGGCAGCGCCGATCTGGACTCCACCTTGCGGGAGATGCCGGCAGATAACCGTGCCGGGCGATTGGACCTGCTGCAGCGCGGGGTGGAAGCGCTGGTGATGCTGCGCATCCAGGCCCATTCGGTGATGCCTCGTCTGGAACGGGAGATCACCAAAATCGTCAAAGAGGTGCTCACCCCGGAGTATTTCACCAACACCACCGCCATCGCGCTGGGCCGCATCCTCACCCTGCAGCGCCGTCACTTGACGAACAGCGAGCGCGGCAAGCTGGAGGTGGCGCTGCACCCGCTGATTGCGCAATTGCTGGAACAGCCGAAAACCTTCATCCACTTCGAATATACGCCCGGCAACCTGCTGCTGCACAACGACCGCGTGATCGCCGTGGACTTCGAGCAATCGACCATGGGCCCTGCAGCCTTCGACCTGGCTACGCTGCTCTACGGACCAGAGGCGGATCTCTCTGATGCGCAGGTCGAGCAACTGCTGGAGTTCTACCACGAGCTGCTGCCCGCCGCCGTGCCGGACACGCTGAAGGTGAGCATGGAGGCGCTGGAAACCGCGGCCATCATGAAACTGCTCTTCTACGCCGGCTCCGCGGCGAATTTCTATCGCAAGTTCGAAGAAGGTGACCGCCTGATCGCCATGGAATGGTACCTGCAGAGCGCAGAACGCCTCATCCAACACTACCGCGCCTACAGCGAGCTTGGCGAGGTGCTGCGCCGGTGTTGGGATGGGCAACGGCACTTACGTGTGTAACTGGTACAATGGGGAGTGGGAGTGCGATGCTCCCGCCACGTAATTAGTTATCGCGACCCAATAGTACAAACCAATCCACTCGCATAAACGTGAAAAAAGGCATCCCACTGGGAGGAAAGGCGACTTTAGCGCCGAATCATAGTAGCAAAGCACAGGATCATTAACTTGAAGTGAATCTTACCAACCCCAATTGGAGGCTTCGCATGAGCGATAATAGTATAGACGAACTGGTAGTCGGCTTCTACGACTCTTTGTTCAATACTATCTTCTCGGTACCGTTTCAAGCACGTATTTCCGACCCCAGACGTAGCCGAGCAGTACTTCGCCAAGTACAAGAGGTTTCCGATGCTGCATCACAACACTTAACTCGCTTTTTTCACAATGTTCAATTCTCAGCGAAAGAAGTAGGTATCCTGCTCGATAATCTAAATGGCCTTACATGTCGACTTAAGTTGGAGCAAATAGCAAATCCAAATATCACACCAGAATCGCTAATGGAATTGCATCTTCCAAACCTCACCTACCCTCTGACCTGTAATGACTCACGGTGTGAAGCAATCTTACATGAATCGGTATTCTATCTTATGCAGGTACTTTTATTAATTGGTCCTGTTATGGTGGAATGGGAAAAGTTGAATTTTTCTTCTACTTACGAGCTCCCTCGAAGAGTAGCTAACCGTTTGAATCAAATCAGTGAACAGATGAATACTTTAAGTAGAGCAGGACAACAAGCATCTGATGCACATTTTGAATTAACATACCGTGATTATTTAACCCAACGTTTCCATCGTATTGAGGCTGGCACCGTACGCATGACAACTAATTTAGTTGTTGATCTACAAGAACTGTTCGTGATGCCAAAGGTTCTTATCAGTAAGCGGCAGCAAATACCTGATGATAGTAATGCATCTTCTTGTGATTTTATGTCTCTCCAATCTGCACGACGTTATTACTCCGAACTTGATAAAACATTGTATTGGCAAGAATCACCGAATGACGATATTGTTAGCACGACTGCATTATCAGCTACTACAACGTCGAGAAGAACGATTCTTATTGGTTCACCTGGTAGTGGCAAATCTACTTTTCTCGAATGGTTGCAATTCAATATTGCTTCTGCGGCGGAACAATTAGTACAAGGTGATCAACAAGCTATTCCGGTTTTGTTACGCGTACGTCAATTAGACCTACAAAACTTACCCAGGGGGGCATCAATTATAGAGAAAGCCTGCGGGAGTGAAAATACAGCTAAACTAATGCCTCGTGGCTGGTTAGATCGGCAAATGAGAGCTGGACACATTTTTTTTATGCTGGATGGCTTAGATGAAACCGAGCCAGAGTTACGCGATAAATATCTTTTACCATGGCTCCTAGATCTTATGGCAAAAGGTCCTGATTGTAGATTTCTTATCGCTTCACGCCCTGTAGGCTATACGGACGATATACTCTGTAATTACGATTTTCTACAATGTCACTTACTCGATTTTGATGACCAACAAATAATGGATTATACGCGTCACTGGTGTATCGCCGTGCGATTAGCTCGCAATGAGCTTGAAGAGGAAGCAAGGAAGGAAGGGGAACGTGATGGCGACAGAATTGTTGAAGGCTTTAAAAATCATCCTTACATTCGCAATTTGGCGCATAATCCACTAATGCTCTCGGCAATATGTCTGGTGAATTATTTTGAAGGAGGTCATCTACCGAAAGACCGTGCATTATTATACCGTTTATGCGTCGAAGGCCTTCTTCACAATTGGGATCAGCGCAGAAATATATTTACAGAATTCTCTTTTAAAGAGAAACTTCGTGTCTGTCGTGAGGTTGCAATTGCTATGCAGTCCGATGATAGGGCAGAATATGAAGAAGCTAAGGTAAGAGATATTTTTCGGGCAATTATTGGAGATGAGCAACGGGCAGACCGTCTTCTAGAGCATATTCGCTACCGTACAGGTCTATTGCTTGAGCGTCGCCCTTCAGTTTATGCGTTTGCTCACCTTACTTTCCAGGAATACCTTGCAGCATTAGCTGTTTCTGAAGGAAATCATAAACAGATAGACATGCCTTATATAGTAAATTCTCACAAAGATGGGCGTTGGCAAGAAGTAATAGCATTATACTGTGGGTTAAGTTCATCAAATGCCTCTCGTGCATTACTAGAAGAACTCAGTAATCGCGACAATTTCAATTCTGAAGTATTGTTAGAGGCTTATCTCTCTTCTGGTACTGAAATTTCACATGAGCAACAACTTCGAGAACGCATTATTGAACTAGTTGCAAAATCGCATTCTTCATGGGGATCGATGTTAAAACGTTTTGAGAATACAGATGAAGTAATACATATTGCAAATCAAATCGTCGGAGCTCATAATTCTGAATACGTTTGCGAAGCTTATGGATGGTTGTTTATTAACAATCAATTCATAGATATGCTAAGATTGAAAGACCGTTTATTACGACCAGATTTTGCCGGGCCGCATCAGTTTGGCGAACTCAATTATCTCGTGCACTCATTTGGTGATATTGCCCTTATTGATGAGATTATTACTCATAATGATATCTATCTTTTACCTGGTCCAAGTAAATTTTGCCTTCAAGCTGGTGTAAGCTTGGATGCATTATTCTACCGCGTAAGAGTTGAACAGACAAATAATGAGCATCTAAAAGGATTTGTTTTTAATATTCTCGACATGCTAATTCGGTCAAGTATTGAAGATGATGTATTAAAGAATATACTAGGTTCTGAAAATGTTCTTTTTAGTAAACTAATCCGTCTGGATAAAGATTTCATCATACCTATTCGCGAAAGACTAGAAAATGATATTCAATCTGACACTCGTACTAGATCCTTGTTGGTAATTGATATTATTAATCAAAGATTAGCGATTAATGATGAGGAGGAGGTATCCAATCATGAGTAGTTTCGTATTGCCATCGCCGCCGAAGTACAAAATTTCGTCATACTTCGATGAGATGAAGAGTAATGATATCAGGCAGGAAGCGATCGTTATCTATAATGCGCCTGAGGTTGATGGTAGCCGAATACGCGGGAGATTACGCGTACTGCAACAACGTTTAAATTCGATTAAAGCTCGAATATCAGCACAACGGCCAATCGGTGCAAAGATAATAGAAACTTGCCGAAGAGTCAACGAAAAGGATGCCGTAACAAAGCCATACGCTATTACCTCTTTAGGGAACGGTGTTCTGCCATGTATTAAAATGGAGATCAATAATAACTCGCTTGCTGAATTGGCCGAAAATCCAGAAGTCCGTGCTGTCATACCAAATCAAAGAATTCAAATGATACAACCCAAATGTGTGAATTACACCGAATTGGCGGAGCAGGAAACCAAAGAAAGGTTGACTTGGGGCTTGCAGGAATTGGCTATTCCCGATCTCTGGAAAGTAACAACAGGAGAAGATATCAATGTAGCAGTGCTAGATACCGGCGTCCACGGTGAACATCCTGCATTATCACAATGCGTTCGGACAGAAAACTTTGTAATCATTGACCCATTAGGACGGCGCATTACTACCAATAAAACTTTTGACTCTGAAAGTCATGGCACTCATGTCTGTGGAACCATCGCCGGTAATAAGACTACAACTGGTGTCTCGATCGGTGTTGCACCGAAGGCCAATCTTCTTGTTGCTGGAGTGTTGATGGGTGATACGACGATTAGCACGCTTATCGAAGGAATCTCCTGGGCGGTGGAAAACGGCGCCGATATCATTAACATGTCGCTGGGATTCAGCTATTATGAGCCTTTATTCGATGAAATTTTATCGATGTTGATTAATAATTACGGCGTGTTGCCAGTCGTAGCAATCGGTAATGAGAACCATGGCAATTGCAGCTCACCTGGTAATGCCTGTCATGCATTGGCAGTTGGTGCAGTAGAGAAAATGCCGACGAATGATCTTAATGTTGCATTCTTCAGTAGCGGTGCTAGTCTCGTATTCCCAGGAAAAGAGCCCAACGCGCTGGTCACCAAGCCTGATGTGACGGCACCTGGCGTACAAGTATTTTCCTGTGTCCCACCAACAAAGCAACCTGATGGTACCTACGAATATACATATATGGACGGTACCTCTATGGCAACACCGCATGTTGCCGGCGTCGCAGCTTTGCTTATGGCGGCAAAACCTGACGCCCCGGTGACGGATGTCATCCAGGTGTTGAAAGATACGGCCAAGCATCCGGACGGTGATGCACGACGTCCGGATAATCGCTGGGGATATGGTATAATAAATCCGTCAGCAGCGTTATCTGCGCTATCGTAAGCGGAGGTTATAACACTGGATACCAGTGGTGAGGGTTACAATATGGATAAAATCAGTCCCGGATTCGTCGCCCGGTTGAATAGCCTTGCTGCGAGCGAAACAGTGCGAGTTGTATTGTTATTACGAAGAGATGATCGTCCAGCATCACCAGCACCACGATCACGTGTAGTTCGTCATGAGCGTATTGAAGCGATACGGCGGTTTGTGCAGGATACATGGGATGATATTGATAACATTCTTCATCAATACGGCGGTAGACGACTACAGGAAACCCCGGACATCTTTGGCTCAATCGTAGTCGAAACGACCACCTCTGGTATTCGTGCCCTCACGAAATCAGATTCGGTCACCGCAATTATGGAAGATCAACGTATCAACCCATCACGGGTGTGCTGATTAGAAGTTAACTGAATCTTACAACAAACCTGAACCGCGCATCCTCCTCGAACCACATGGGGAAATTCGTGCCCCAGATGTTGTTGTAGAGGTTGAAGTGCATCCCCTGCCCCATCGCCGGCAACTGGTTGTCGAAATTCAATAAGGATGGTTGGCCCGGTGCGACCAGCGGGGCGTCCAACGTCTCGATAGTCAGCGATCCGGTCTCGTCGGTGTAGTCAACGCCGGTGATGACGGCATGCAGCTTGCGATTGCCTTTCGACACCACCTCCAGCGGGGAGATGCGCTGGCTCATTTTGTCCATGAACCAGCCACGGGGATTAGCGGTGCGCGGCTGGAAGGAGAACCAGAGCGCTTCCGGCAGGCGGTTGGCCGGTTTGTCGAACCACTGCAGTTTGAACCCGATCACCGGCGCCCCGGCGGAAAAGTCGATCTCCAGCGTCACTTTGCCCGGCGCGCCGTATTTGCTCATGCTCTTGCCCGGCATTCCCAGTTCCAGCAGCAGGTGTGTGCCGGCGGCATCGGTGCGCTGGTAGATGCCGTTGAGGGCCGGGTACCACTGGTGATGTTCGGCGCCGGCCACCGCCATGCCCGGCTTGGTGAAATCGGGGGTGGCCCACACGCCTTGCTCCGCCATATTGATCAGGTATTGCCCGGCAAAGCGGTCATAGTCCTGCTGGGAGAAGGTTTCGTAATGGAAGAGGCCGAACGGATTCTTCGCACCGGCCCACTCCCGTCCGCGCGCGTTGTGCACCAGCGAGACGATGGCGCCGGTGTTTTCGTCAAAGCAGACGGTGAAGTGCGGCGTCTCCAGCGGCGCAGCGGGATCGATGCGCGTGTAGCCGGTCATCTCCGGCGGCACGGGCTTCATCTTCGCCAGCATGCTGCGCGCTTCATTCGCGAGCGGCGATTGCCCCAGTGCCTTGATTGCCGTGGCCAGGTAGGCGCGTTGCTCCGTCCAGGACGCTTCGAAGCTGCGAAATCCGCAGGGGCGCCCCGGCGTTTTGAGGGCGCGATATGGCATGCAATCCGCCGGCGTCTGTGTGGCGGGGGCATCGGCCTGTCGCGCACGCTCGAAATCCGACCGCGCATAATTCACATAATCCGCCAGCGCATTTTTCTCATCCATCCCCCAGGTATGCTCGGGGATCATCAGCAAGGCACGGCTGAAGCCGCTGAAATACTCGTCATCCGGCGAGAGCTTCCCAGCTTCCAGCCAGGCATTGCGCAGGCGGCACAGCGCGCGGTACTGGCTCACTTTCGTCGGGTCGGTCCCCACGCCGTGAATCCAGGTATCGCCAAGCTCGCCGGTGATGATCGGCAGCCGCTCTTTCACCGTGAGCAATGCCTGCGCGTAGTCATTCATGGTGGAGGCGACAATGGGCACATGCGGGAAACGCGTGCGGATCACCTTGAAGGCATTGGCAATGCCGTCCACGCCTTGCGGCCCCTGGTTGTCGCCAGTGTGCGCGAAGACGATGGCCTCGGCTAACCCCGGCACCAGCATCAGATCGCCATACGAGCCTTTATGGTACATGACGACCACCTCTGCGCCACTGGGATCGCGCCATACGAAGACCGGTGGGACATCAGGAGGCGTGGACGCCGGGTTCACGCCGATGTGCAGGAAACGGATGCCCGCCTCCGCCAGCAGCGGCACGATGGCACGCGTGTGGCCCGGGACATCGGTCATTTTCGCGGCGATGGTGGTTTTACCAAAGCGCGCGTCCAGTGATTTTGCCAGGCTGAGCCCGTAGCGAAAGAGCGAGGCATCCATCAGCTCGCTATGTGTGGTGAACGGCAACCCGTGCCAGATGATATCCCCGGCATCAATCGCCTCTTCCATCAGCAGGCGCGCCTGCGGCGTGGCCTGCTCGAGATATTCATAGATGAGCCAGGAGCCGGTGGTCCAGCGAAAACGCTCCTCCCGCCCCTCCACTCGCATAATCCGCGCCAGCTCAATCGCCTTGGGGATGTAGAGCGTGAAATAATCGTTGACGACATTGCGCGCAAAATCGGTGAAACCGACATCCAGATGCGTCTTAAAAATCACATGTACTTTGCTGATGGTGTTCATTTCAAGGTACCTTTTCAAGGCAGCGAAGGGTAATCCTTCTTCCCCTTGTATGAATTACCAGGTGGCACACGGGCTTCACGACGTGGAGGGTAGTGCCAGTGGCGGCGTACGCTGCTGCCGGATAAGCTGCTCAAACGCATGCAGGGTATCCGGATATTGCTTGCCGGCCGTCTCCGGCAGTTGAACGTGGTCGGCGTGGTCAACCCACAGGTGCATCTTCGGCCCGGGGGCAGCACGGTAGAGCGCCACGCCATGCGGAAACGGGATGGTGCGGTCGTCGGTGCCGTGAATGACCAGTACCGGGCAATGCACACGGCGGAGATTCTGCTCGCTGTAGAATTTGTCGAACGGCAGCATCGACACCTGCGTCACCACGCGAAACCCGCTGGTGAAGGTGCTCTCCATGATCACACCGGCCACCAGACGCCGAGCCGCAATATAGGCCGTTGGGCCGCCGCCCAGTGAACGACCAAAGACGATGAGATGATCCGGCGGCACATGCAACTGCTGCGTGACGTAGTCGTACGCGGCATCGATATCGAGATAGGTGGCTTTCTCCGATGGCTCCCCCTGGCTGGTGCCGAAACCATGGTAGTCATAGGCAAATACCGCGAACCCGTAATCATGCAGCGCGTTCAACCATGGCCGGTATTCCCCCAGGTCGCCGCCATTGCCGTGGCTGTAGAGCACGGTATACTCCGCCTGTGGATTTGCCAGGTAGAGGGCGGAGATCTTCTTGCCGTCCGCAGTCGCCAGCTTGATGATCTCCGGCGTGTCCTTGTAGCTCGGTCGACAATGCATAAAGAGTAACGAGTCAGAACCGAACAGGCCAGTGAGCACAAGCGCCGCATACAGCAACCCCACTGTCACCACAGATCCCATCGTCGCCTTCCTCCGCCTCAGTAAGAATAGAGATTTTTCCATATACGTACATCCTCGGAATCGTTCCCTGATAACGTCAAAGACACGGAAAGGTCAGGATTCCGGATGGGGTCGCTGAATTATTTTGAGGAAAGAGATGTCCTCTTTCGGGGAGGTGTTGATTATAACCTAATCTGCTGTTATGTAAAAGCCTGGATTCATAAGGCAGGATTCAGGATTCAACTGTCGAGTATGCAACCGGCGTAATCAACTCATGCCTTATCCTATTTCGTGAGAACCTCACGCAAATGCGCAGTAGCATCCGATAGCCCATCCAGCACTTGAATCCTGTATCCTGCATCCCACAGTCAAATCATTCGGCTGAGAGGACCGAAGGGATTCAGGTAGGCGGCGACGGCGGAAAATGGGACGCGCACGAAGAACGTGCCTTGTGCATACGGGCCGACGGCATATTGCTGGAAGATGAATGTCAATGCGTGGGGACGGAGGTAGAATGCGGACAGATCCTCGGCCTTGAAGCTCTTCACCTGTCCTTCCACCACCCACTGCGCATTCTGCTTACGCAATGCGTCAATGAGGTAATCCGATAAGGCGCTGATGTACGGCATGCCTGGCTTGAACAGGCTGGCCAGGGCGATGGGCGTGGCTTTGCCATCGACGAGCTGCATGTTGAACGGCACATAGATGGTACTGGGGTGGGCGCCGCCGGGATACGCAAACTGCGTTTCCACCAGGCTAAGCAAGTCTCTGGAATAGTACTTGATGGCGTAATGGTAGTCCGCTTCCAGCTTGATGCTGGTGGGGATCCCTTTGAGATTCGCCCGCGACGCTTTGAGGAATCGCTGCATGGCGGCGTCGACATTCGTGCGCATGGTCTCGGTTAACGCCTGCTGTGCCGGCGAGGCATGGAGGAAGCGCGGGTAGCTGCCGGAGACATTCACCCGCGGCAGGCTCTGCTGCACCGAAACATACTCCGCCACCTGTGTAAGCTTGAACGGGAGCGTTCTGCTGCCGTCGGCGTTGCTCCAGTTGCCGCTATAGGTCTGTCTGTCTGCTGTCAGATTCCCCGTGAAGGTGCCGGTCTGTTTCCCCTGCTCATCGAATTCATTGATCGTCGCTTCGCCGTTCTTCTCCCCCTGCCCTTTCAGCGCGATCTCGGTGCCGACCAGGTCATAAAAGTAGCTGCCGGTAATCGTCGAATCATCGAGCACCAGATCCATCTGCACTGGCTGCGTCGAGATGAGGCCGGTGAAGTAATACTCGCTACGCGCGTGCGCCGGCGCGCACATCATCACCATGGCCACACCGACGACCAGCCACCACCAGTGCATCCTACTTTGCCGCATGGAAGTCTCCTTCACCGCGTATGGAAGCATCCTGCTGTGAATCTTCCCTCCCGAGCGGACTTTATGCTGATCATCCCGCAGAGTTGTGCATCCCTGCATCCATACTCGTCACTGGAAGAAGCGCGGCAAATACTCCCGATGCGCGATGAGCAGGTCTTCCAGCAGTGCGGAGATGACTTCCCGGTGGGCATCGAGCAACGGGTGGGCGGTGAGCGCGTTGATGGCTGCTGCGCGTGAGCCGGTGACCGCCGCCGCGACCGCATGCAACTCATACGTTTTCACGCGGTCGATCAGCGCAATGACTTCCTCCGGTATCGGGTAGCCCGCCACCCGCGGGATGCCATCAGCGCTGACGACGGTCGGCAGGCTGGTGATCTGCCCGTTTGCCACCCAGGCCGGGGTCTCGACGATGACATCCGGCGGCAGCGTGCAGAGCGCGCCGTTATTCCGGACGTTGAGAATATGCCGGCTGCCCTCTTCGTGCCATAGATCCCTGATCAGGCGGACTGCGGCAGTGGAATACCAGGCGCCGCCGCGTTGCTGCAACTCCGGGGGCGGGCTGGTAGTGGTGGGATCCGCATAACTGGCCAGCAGGCCGGCTTCCACCTCGCGCACGCGTTCCCCGCGGGTTTGCGGAGCTTCACGCAACTCGCGCACCATCTTCTCGGTGTCATAATAGTAGCGGAGATAGCCGGAGGGAATCAGGCCCAGCGCGCGCAGGCAGGCGGGATCAAAGGCATAGCCGCTGATTTCACGATACTCCGGCTGCGCAATCATCATCTCAATCAGCTCGTCCGTGCGATCCTGCCCATCGACAAGGACGCGCGTCCAGGAGAGATGATTGAGTCCGAAATAGGCCAGCTCAATGCGCGGTTCGTCCACCTGCAAGGCATCGGCCGCATGCATCTTCAGCGTGAGCGGGTAATTACACAGCCCGACGAACTTCCCCTGGCCATGCAGGCGCAATGCCTCGGTGATCAAGCCGGAGGGGTTGGTGAAATTGATGAGCCAGGCCTCAGGGCAGCGTTCGGCCATCTGCCGGTTGATGTCGAGAATCACCGGGATGGTGCGCAGCGCTTTGGTGAAGCCGCCCGGTCCGGTGGTCTCTTGCCCGACCACACCATACCGCAACGGGATGCGCTCATCGAGGATACGCGCCGCCTGCCCGCCAATGCGGAACTGGGTGATCACCGCATCGGCGCCATCCAGTGCCGGGGCAAGGTCATCGGTCAAGGAGACTGAAATCTCGCCGCCGGCAGCCGCTGCCATGCGCTGCGCCAATCCGCCCACAATCGCCAGCCGTTGCGCATCAGGATCCACCAGCACCACCTCCTGCACGGGAACCTGGTGCTGAAAGAAACCGGCAATTAACTCCGGGGTATACGTACTGCCGCCACCGATCACCGCAATTTTTAACGCGTGCATATATATCCTCTACCTCTCTTCGCGTATATCATCATTCTACCCACGAAGCAATTCCTGCTCATGCTCATACTCTTACTCATGCTCAAAATGATCGATACAGATTGTGATCCCGGGAGGGCGACGCTCCTGCGGAGCCGGATTATGCAACGGGTTCTCTCATCTGGCTCCGCGGGAGCGTCGCCCTCCCGATACAACGCCATCATTACGGGATCCCTTGCGTAGTGTCGATCAACTGCCCGCTGCGACTGATGCCGAAGAACGGGAGCGGCAGGTTGATCGCCTTCAGCCGGAGATAGAGGTAGACCATCTTCTGCTGGCGGCTCACATAGAGCGCTGTGTCCCAGCAGTGCATATCACGCACAATGAGGAATTCGTTATACGTGAGCTGCCGGGTGAGCCCATCATACCCGCCAAGCCATTGTACTCGCCACCTCGGCGACATTGTCCAATCGAGCTCGGTCGTAACCTGAACCAGGCGCTGATCCAGAAAACTGTAGCGCGTGCCGAGTTTGAAGATGAACCGGGAAGCCTGCTGGATATTAAGCTGGCTGACCCAGTCGCGCCATTTGCCGTTGTTGGGATCGTACCCGGTCATATTGTGCCACGCGAGGGAGGGTGAGATCTGTTGCGCGGAACGGAAGGAGACATCCTGCCACTGGCCATGCAACAGGTCGCGCCCGCCGGAGAGATACAGGCGCAATGGCGGGGTGGTGAACTGGATGTTATCGTTAATGAGCTCATACGGATAGACCGTGTCAAAGCTGAACGGCGTGAAGCCGTGCGCTTCCAGCTTGCTGTAGGTGATGGAATTGGTTACCGGGCCGAGGATCGTCGTCGCCGTCAGGGCAGGATTTACGAAGTAATACGCGGTCTTGTCGCGATCGCCATATGACGTCTGACGGAAGGTGAAGGTGGGCATCAACTGGGTGAACCCCAGGCAAATCGGTTTGGCGGTGTTCGCCTGCCAGTTGAACAAATACCGCGCAAGGTTCGTGCCTTGTGCATGCTCGTTATACAGGCCCCACCCCACAGTGAAACGGCTGGGCAGTACTTTGAGCGTACTCATATCAAGGCGGTTCTGATCGGTTTCCAGATACACTTCCGGCAATCGTTGTACGCCGACGTACGGGTTGCTGCCGACAATCTCTGGACCGCTGATGTCGGTGCGATGGTCAATGCGCAGGTTCAAATCGCCGAATCCCACCGGGTGTATGATCTGCAGCCGGTTCCAGAGCACCTGGTCAGGCGGCGCAGCGTTGTTGGAGGTGCCGGAAAAGGAAATGCTGCTGTATTCCGCGCTATAATGCAGTGATCCCCAGGACATGTGATTCAGATCATATCTCAGGTTGCCCGTCGTACTGTCTGTCAGGTAGTTGCTCTTCTCGATCCGCCGGGTGAGATTCAGCACGGTGTTGCTGAATTCCGTCGGCCGTTGCACGTTCAGGTTCAGATTGGTTGCCGTGGTTGTTTGCAGCGTAAAGCGGCTGTTCTGGCGGACATCGCCGGTGAAATGCACGAGGATATTCGCCGGCAACTGCTGGGTATGATCGAGCCGACCGACAAATTCAACGCCTCCCTGGCGATCATAGACAAACGCTTCCCCAAATCCGGCAGGTACGGTATAAAAATGATCGACGCCGATTCCAGGGCCTAATTTCGTGGTTAAATCCAGGCGGATGCCGCCCAGTTGGTCCGGGCTCAACACATACTGGTACAGCAGGCGAAGGTAATACCCTTCCTGTTCATTCCAGCCGGCGTCCGGCACAATCGGCGCCCGGTGTTGCTTGAGTGAGAGGAAGAACCAGGGGACATGCAGCACCCGGTGCCCGAGGACGTAGAGGTCGTTGTCGTAGGCGATCAGTTTATCCTGGGGGTAGATATCGACCCGTCGTGATTTCAGGTAATAGTGCGGATTCGGCAGGTCGCAAGTTGTCACCACCGAATTGGTTGCGCGCACCCCGTTAACCAATCCGCTTGCATTCTTCCCATTGACATACACCGGTGCGATAAACGGCGCCCCCAGGTAGGCGGCAGGATACTCCGTCGAATAATCGAGGAATTGCCAGTTGCGTGTGCGGGCATCGTATTCGAGCGCGCTGCCCCAATAGGTGATCCCGTCTGTGGTGCGGACGGAGACGATGCCGCGCGCCACGGCCAGGTCGGTCTGCCGGTTGTACGATGCCTCATCCGCATGGATCAGCACCGTCTCGGTTTCAAGGGTCACATCACCGAAAAATTCCGCCAGCCCCAGTTCCTCGGAGAAAACGATCCGCTCGGACATGATGCGCACGGTGCCCGGGTGCAACGGCTCTTCATTGTCAGGCAAGGTGAGCGTCGGTGCCGTGCCGGGGGGAGAACCGGGCACCTCAATCACCGTGGACGGTGGTGAAGGAATGGGGGCGATGATCGGCGGAACGACAGGGCCGCTATCCTTCTGCTGCGCCGCCAGTGGCAGCAGCAGCACAAGCAGTACACAGGTTATAAGGAAACGTAATGAGCTGTTGATCATATGCCCCGGAGAATTCGGCTCATGCCCCGTCGAATTGGCTGGGGGAATAATACCCCTCCCAATGCTAACACAGTGTGGGAGGCTATGCAATAAAGGGCAAGGGGCAGGAGTGCTGTTTTTATAGCACCGCAAAGACACGGAAGGGAGAAAGCGATGAGAATCATCGCATGATCTGCCTGCTTGCCGCAACATCGCCTGGGGTTTGTACCGTGCCTGCTCACGCAGATAGGCGAAAAATGCGTTATGGTAGGGTTGCCACATCCTGTTGCGGATGTATGAGCATGTCCGAATGGGGAATAGCGTATGCCAGATATCTTATTTCGCAGCGATGCGCCGCTCACGGCTGACGAGTGGACGCAGATCGATCAGACAGTCGTTTCTGTCGCTCGCCGCTTGCTGGTCGGGCGGCGTTTTCTGGATATCTTTGGGCCGCTGGGTGCGGGATTGCAGGATGTCGATTATAACGTCTATGGGCCGTCCGGGGAGGCGGCGATCTCGCTACTCGGCGATGAAGATGCGAATCCCATCCAACCGTTACGGCGCACGCATGAGCACCTGCCGATGATCTTCAAGGATTTTGTCCTCTTCTGGCGCGATCTGGAGACGTCCCGCCGGCTGGGCAGTCCACTGGATACCGGCGCCGCCGCCGCGGCCGCCTCATTCGTCGCGCAGAAAGAGGACGACTTCATCTTCAACGGGAACGAGTCCTACGGTTTCCAGGGATTATTGAATGCCAAAGGCGCGCATGCCGTGGATGCCGGCGACTGGATGGATGCGGGCAGTGCCTTCCGCACCATAGCGGCTGCGGTGCAGACCCTGCTCGCCGACGGCTTTTATCCTCCCTACGCGGTCATCGTCAATCCGGTGGCCTATGCCCAGTTGCAGCGCGTTTACGAATGCAGCGGTGTGCTGGAGATTCAGCACGTGCGCGAACTGGTGCAGGATGGCGTCTACCAGACCCAGGCTATCCGTCACCAGACCGGCGTCGTGATCTCGCTGGGGCCGCAGAATTTCGACCTGGCCATTGCCCAGGATATCATTACCGCTTACCTCGGACCGGAAGGGCTGAACCATCCCTTCCGCGTGTTCGAGACGCTGGCGCTGCGCATCAAACGCCCGCAGGCGATCTGCGTGCTCAAAGGGCCGGAGCCTGATCCGGGGAAGATTGGCGGGGAGCGGAAAGGGTAGCGGGTCACATCTCGATATCGGATGGAGCGGATTTAGACATAGCGCCGGATTCACTCCGGCGCTATGTTGTGTTTCCGTTACGTTTTCGCACCAAAACGCTCCTCTCTCAACAGGAATTTCGTTCGACACTGCGAAAGCTTACCTCATCTTCCTTGTCTGAAAGGGATACCGCGATGGCGAATCAGAAGGTGCGTATTGTCTTATTGGGCTGTGGGGGCATGATGGGCTGGCATGCCCAGCGGCTTGCCGCTCACCCGGAGGTTGAGATTGTTGGCCTGTGCGATGTCTCACTGGAACAGGTCAAGGCGTTTGCAGAGCGTTGCTGCGCCACCGTCGAGCCGGCACCGAAGTGCTACACCGACCCCGCCGTCATGTACAGTGAGTTGCGACCCGATGCCGTGGCGATCGGCACGCCGCACACGCTGCACTTTGTACAGGGGATGCAGGCGCTGGACGCCGGCTGTCATATCTTCATGGAAAAACCGATGGTCACCTCGCTGGAGCATGCCTACCAGTTGGCGGATAAGGTGCAGGAAACCGGCAAAATCTTCGTCATCGGCTACAACACCCCCTGCTCGCCGGAGTTTTACTACCTGCGTGAACTGATTCGCCAGAACACCTTCGGCAACCTGGAGTTGGTATCCGGTTACCTCTCGCAGGGGTGGATGACGGCAACTGCGGGGAGCTGGCGGCAGGACCCGGCGCTCTCCGGGGGCGGGCAGGCGTACGATTCCGGCGCCCATATCTTCAATAGCCTCTGCTGGAGCGTGGAGTCGGAGATCGCCGAGGTTTTTGCCTTTGTCGATAACCATGACACCCCGGTCGATATCAATTCCGTCACCTCCATCCGCTTCGCCAACGGCACACTGGCCAATATTACCATCGGCGGCAACTGCCCCGGCGGTGGCTCGTTCCTCGCCTTCATCTTCGACAATGGCCGCGTGGAGATCGACGGCTGGGGAGCCGGGTGGATCAATGTCTGGCAAGGCGGCGAGAAGCTGAAATATCCTGCCATCACCTCCGCCATGGGCGCCCTCTCACCGCTACACAACTTCATCGATGCCATCCTGGGTCGCAGCGAGCCGCGCACCAGCCCGCAAAACGGCATCATCCAAAGCCAGCTCATGGATGCCATTTACGAGTCACAGCGCACTGGCCAGGTGGCACGGCCCAAACGGCGGGCGGGCGTGTGAGTAGCGCGTTTCCGTACCTCGATACTTCGGGAGGCCGAGGCACGGGAGGGCGACGCTCCTGCGGAGCCTAATTATGCAACCCGGTTCTCTCATCTGGCGCGGGAGGGCGACGCTCCTGCGGAGCCAGATCATGTACCCGGCTCTCTCATCTGGCTCCGCGGAAGCGTCGCCCTCCCGGGGTGGTGCGGCGTGAGTTGTTTAATAACGGTCGAAGAAACTCAAGTTCGGATACTGGTTGGGGAAGAGCACTTGCGCCAGTTGGCCGGCGTCGCCGGTCACCTGCATGCCGGCATCCTCGATCACAGCATCCGGGGCGTCGACGCCGACCAGCAGGCGGACAATCTCGTTGCCGCCCTGAATGGCGTGCGGGGTGTCGACCGGCGCGGTCAGGCACACTGTCCCCTGCCGGATGGACAGGTTGGCGCGCTCCTGCTGTGCAACAATACACAGATCCCCCTGCCAATCGCGGAGCGGCGACGCCTGCAGGCGGCGTGTCAGTTCTCCGGTGAGTTTTTCCAGGGTGGAGGTCAGGTTGATCAGCGCGATCATTTCCCCGCCGCACCGCCGATACTCCGCCACTTCCCGGCAAATGCCGCGGCGCAATCGCTTACAGAGTGGGCTTTGCGGGGGGAAGGTGCGGAACTCCACTTCGGCGCAGCCCAGTCGCCGCGCGTTCATCGCCAGTACGCACAGGATCTGCTCGGGGTCACCCACCGCCTCAATGCAGTTGAGGCGCGTTCCCTGTTGGAAGAAGAGCACATACCCGGCGGGTATCCCCTCCCCGGCATTCCAGCGATAGCCCAGCAGGTTGCGGTGGCAGAAAAACCCATAATTCAGATAGGTGGGGCGAACGGCGGTGCCGGTGAACAGGGCATATTCGCGATTGTAGAGCTCATCCAGGTCCGCGCGCCGGCGCGGGGAGAATTTCTGCGCGCGCACGGCAGGGAGCTCGGAAGGGAGATCAGCAACACTCACCGTATAAAAGCGCTCCGGCCAACCGCGCACATAGCCGAATTTGTGATAGAAATTGTCAATACCGAACAGGATGCTGATATCATAGCCCGCATCGCGCATGGCCGCCAGCGATGCGCGAATGGTCTGCGCCATGTATCCCCGCTTCCGGCAATCGCTGTGCGTAGCAACGGCGCCAATGCCGCCGGTCCGTACCCGCGCTTCACCGATCCGCATGTCATAGCCCCACACGCCGTAATGCGTCACCACCTGCTCGTCGAAGAAGCCGATCCGCGAAACTGTCCAGTCGTAATGGCTGTGGTCAACATAGGCCAGCCGGCAGAAATCGCGGAAGGTGAAATAACCTTCCTGGCTGAAAATTTTCGAGATGAGGTCAATCAGTGCGTCATGATGCGTCCGCTTATCCGGGGCGGTGATGGTCAACTGATCGGTAAGCATGAAGAGAAACCTCCGAAGGGACTATGAAGAGAGACACCGTTATTCAAACTTCGTTTCGGAAAGCATATGGTCGACAATCTCGCGCATGGTACCCCAGCCGTTTTCCGGGGTCGTGGCTACGAAGAGCAACAGGGAGTGTCCGGAGGCACGCACAGCCCAGACGCCGGTCATTTTTGTGGTGTTATCTTTCAAGGTGAAGTTGAAAGATTGCTCGCCGTCGTCAGCCTCACTGATGATGCCGTCATTTTTCCGTACCGTGAAGTTATCGAACCGTCGTTCAAGCTCCGGTTTCAATAAGCGTTCGATTTGCCGGGAATCGACGTGATGCGCAACTCCGGGTAACTGCATAAGAATCGACTCAATCCGCACTGGACTTCCCGGCAAGAGAGAAAATACATGCTCTTCACCATCTTTGATCTGCGGGGATTGCACATCCCATCCGGTCGGATACGAGATGGTGCAGTGCTGCGTACATGGGAACGCCGCCCAGCTTTTCGGTGTGGGAGGCGTATCCGGCGGGCGGTCAACGAGTATGCTCAACAGCACAGTGAGCAAGGTGAATCCCCCGAAGAGGTAGGCCAGGATGCGCGCGGGAAGCGGCACGGCGGGGTTGGGCGCCCAGACCGGCACCGCTGCCGGCGGCATGGAATTCTCACCGGATTCCACGGGGTAGCCGGTCATGCGCGCTCTTCCCCACCGGGGAGATGGCCGTCAGCGGTCAGCATGCGCACGATATCTGCACGCGTGATAATGCCGGTCAGCCGGCCTTGCTCATCCAGCACCAGCATGCGGCGCAGGTCGCCTTCCAGCATGCGCGTAGCAATCTCGTCAACCGGCGTATCCGGCAGCACGGTAGGCACGTCCTCGTCCATGATATCTCGCGCGTTAATCGCCAGGATCTTCTCCGCCTCTTCCTCGAAGCGTTGCGGATTCTCCAGGAAGACGATGCCGCCGAGAAAGGTGATATGCCGTGGCAGATGAATGCTGGCGGCACGGCTGACCAGGTCTTCTTCCGTCACCAGGCCTAATAATTTTCGATTGGTATCCACGACCGGCAAGGAGCCAAAGTGATTGACTTCCAATAGCTCGCCGACATCGCGCACCGAGGTCTCCGGTGACACGGTCACCACATCACGCGTCATGATATCCGCGGCAACGACCATCTTCTACCTTCCTTCTCAACGGGTACGCGATAACAATACTATAACTGCGCCCTGGCGTCTATGCAGGCTTGTCGGCATCTTCTCACGCGATGAGATTCAGGATGCAGGATGCAGATTCAAGGATTGGATGGGCAATCGATGCGTGAATCTCTACACCGGTGCGTAAAGAGGATCATGATGAATCTCACGCCAAGTTGCAAACACCAATAATATAGCTCATGCTTCCGAGGTATCGGAGCCATGCATCCTGAATCGATTACTCACTATTCATGCCTTGGCCATCGGTTCCCACGGATACTCCGGGCCCACGGTGATCTGCATGAAGTTGAACCCCTCTGCTTTCAGGCTGTCTGCCAGCACAGCGTTTTGCCGGTCACCATTCAGCACCCCGATGATGGCGCCGCCGGAACCGCAGGTGGTGGCCGGGAAGCCGTGCGCGTTGGCGATCTCCACCATGCGCAAATTCGCCGGCCCGAGCACTGCATCGCCGAAGATCTTGCGGCGCAGGGCGAAGGCTTCGCCGAAGAGCGTACTGAAACGGCCGTAATCACGAGCTTCCAGCGCCTTCCGTCCGTCATCGGCAAAGCCGGCGAAGGTGGTCATCGCATGGCGTACCTCCGGGTCGCCTTGATTCCACCGCCGGCGCACGTCGCTGTGGATGGCGCCGGAGTCGCTGGGATCCATCTCGTAGGCGAGGAACAACGGCGGCAGCAGGTCGGGAGTGATCCGCTCGTAGCGCCCGTATCCGCGTGCTTCCATCAGGCTGCGATCGAAATCCATGTACATCACTCCGCCGTAGGTTTGGATCACGCGATCCTGCATGCCGGCGGTGATGCCCAACTCGACCTGCTCGGTCTCCAACGCGATAGAGGGGAACTCCGCTTGCTCGAAGCAGGGGAGCACGCCGTACCAGTTCATCAGCGCGCGGAGTGTGGCGATGACGATGGCACTGGAGCCGGACAGCCCCACCTGGCGTGGGATGTCGGTGTCATAGCTGGCGGTGAAGTTTGGTCCGTTCAATTCGATGCCCCGTGCGGTGCAGGTCTCGTAAAAGCGTTTGCAGGCGGCTTCCAGCAAGCGCAAGCCACCGTAATACCCCTGGTTGCCGAAGATCGATGCCAGTTCGCCGATATTGGTGAATTCGATCGGATCGAACTGCGGGTGCGGTTGTAAGCGCAGGTAATCGCTCTCTTCTAACGTCACCCGCGCTTTGAAATTGCCCACCAGGCAGGAGATGGTCTTCCCATAATAACCGTCAGAAGGATTCCCCAGCAAACCCGCACGGGCATGTACTTCAGTTTCCAGGCGCATGATTTTCTCCATCATATCGAGGGTATGGTTTTCTTTCGACCCACTCCGAGGAAATCCCTTTGTTTCCCGAGGCACTAATCGGGGTAAAGATGCCTTTACACACCTATGGTAATTCAGGCGCATGCTCTTACTCATGCGCACAACTTAGCCAGCATGCAGTTTTTGTTCTAAGCATACGCATGAATCATAACTCGCCAGGCAAGCTATTTCGCATTGACAGTTCACCGCCTTCGCCGTATATTGAGTTAGCATATTGCCTCCATGGAGGGTATCATGTTATCCGAACAGGCTGTATCCCCGAAAGAATCCGCGCAATTTGTCAGCAGCCTTACCAAGCGGCTGGTGCAGAATGTTGAGACGGTCATCATCGGCAAGCGGCCCATCATTGCCAGTGCGCTGGTGACGTTGTTCTGTGAGGGGCATGTATTGCTGGAGGATGTCCCCGGCGTGGCCAAGACGGTGCTGGCCAAGTCCGTCGCGAAATCCATCGGCTGCAGCTTTCAGCGTATCCAGTGCACGCCCGATCTGCTGCCCTCCGATATCAGCGGCATCTCGATCTACAATCAGAAGACGGGGGAGTTCGAGTTTCGCCCCGGCCCCACCTTTGCCAATATCCTGCTGGTCGACGAGTTGAACCGCGCCACCCCGCGCACCCAGGCGGCGCTGCTGGAATGCATGGCGGAAGGCCAGATCACCATCGATACCATCACCCACCGGCTGGCAAAACCGTTCATGGTCTTCGCCACGCAGAACCCCATCGAGTACGAAGGCACCTTTCCACTGCCGGAGGCGCAGCTCGACCGCTTTAATATGCGCTTGAAGATGGGCTACCCCGACGAGAACACCGAGTTGCAGATGTTGGAGCGCTTGCGGGTGTCTCATCCCGTCGATTCCATCACCCCCGTCGCCTCCGTTCAGGAGATCCTGCATGCGCAGGCCATGGTCAAGAATATCTATGTACAGGATCTGGTGCGCCATTACGTGGTGAAGATCGTGCGTGCCACCCGCGCGCATCCGGACGTCGCCGTCGGCGCCAGCCCACGTGCCACCATCGCACTCTTCCGCGCCGCGCAAGCCTTCGCGGCGATGAAGGGGATGGAGTACGTGCTGCCGGACTTCATCAAACTGCAGGCGCCGTATATCCTCGAACACCGCCTGGTGCTCAAGCCGGAAGCGCGGTTGAAGCGCAAACTGGTCTCGGAGATTGTCTGGGAGCTGCTGGAACAGATCCCCGCCCCATCCGTGAAGGAGTAAGGCATGCTCAGGCAATTGGTGGGCATGTTGGTGCTGGCAGTGATCTTCGTGATATCGGTCTCTCTTGGTGCCGATGCCGGAGCACTCCTCCCCTGCATGGTCGGCATTGCCATCGTGGTGGGGATTATCCTCCACTTCGTCTCACCATCACGCAAAGCGCCGCAGAAATTCTCCTGGTATGATCCCCCCAAACCGCAAAAGCCGGCGAAAGCACCACCGATCAACGCGCCACGCGTATCCGGCATCCCGAAATTCGCACTGCCCATCCGCCTTCGTCCGGCGCATTTCGTCTGGCCGGTCATCCTGCTCCTCATTCTGCTCATCGCGGAAACAAGCAAGTCCTGGCTGCTGAGCTGGTTCTTTTACGTGATGACCGTGCTGGTCATCTGCTCCTTCATGCTCACCCGGCGTCCCGCGCGATTACTCGGCACCCGGCGGCAGCTCTCGATCTTGCAGGCAGAGATCGGGCAACCGGTCACAGTGCAGGTATCCTTTGACTTCACACGCCCCAGTGGGCCGGGGTGGATGCTGGCGCAGGATACGTTGCCGCCGGCCTTCCGTGCGCTCAATCCCTGCGGCAGCCTGTTCAATACCAATCGACAGTCATCCAGCAGCTTCAGCTATCGCATCACCGGGCAACAGCGCGGGTATTACAGCATCGGGCCCGTCAGCATTTCGTGCGGCGACCTCTTCGGGCTGGATCAGGTGACCACCCCGGGTGAAGACGCCACCTTTATCACGATCTACCCGCGCATCGTGCCGATTCCCCCGCTGCGTGTGCCGTCCAACCGCCCCATCGGCGAGGCGCGTTCGACCAAGCGCCTCTACGAGGATTCAACGCGCATTGTCGGCATCCGCGACTACACCCCCGGGGATACGCAATCGAAAATCCACTGGAAGGCCACCGCGCGTACCGGGAATCTGATGACCAAAATGTGCGAGCCGTCCAGCTCCGTCGAAGTGCATATCATCCTGAACCTTTTTCACGCCGACTATCCGAATGGGAGCAAAGACATCGAACTGGCCTGCACTACCGCCGCTTCCATCGCCGCCGGCCTGCTGCTGGACAAGCAGATCGTCGGACTGGAGAGCAATGGGTATGACGGCGCTGCCCGGCATCGGGGGCCGATCGAAGCCCCGCTGGTGAAGGCCGGCAAAGGCGAGGAGCAGTTCGTGCAGATCATGAACCTGGTCGGGCGGCTGGAGCCGTCCGGCGGGCCGGTGCTGGCGGATTATATCACCCAGGTACACTCCCGCCTGCCCTGGACAGCGACGATCATGGTGGTCACCCACCAGTTGAACGAGCAGAGCGCCTTTGCGTTGGAAGGATTAAAGCGGTCGGGTTTTGAGCTGGCTGTGGCCATTGTCGGTGCCGGTGCCACTGCTGATACCTCCGCCGTGCATGCGGCGGCCCTCGGCATCCCGATGGCCATTATTCCCACGGAGAAACACCTTGCCACCCTTGAATTCTGGCAACCAGGACGATAGTGACCGGCTGGTCACTTATCATATACCGGCACTGGCCATCGCCATGATCGCTGTGCCGCTGCTCTATCTCGTCATCGCCTTCAGCACCGACGCGGTGCACCAGTTTTACCTGGAATGGCTGGCGTTTCTGCTGCTGGCCATCTGGATTCTGCGTGGCTTGATTACCAAACAAAACGCCTTACTCATCTGGCTAGGGGTGATTGCCAACATCGTCATGCCCATTGCGCTGGTCATCACCGGCTTTTTCACGCACCAGACGCTACTCGCCGCACATGGCTCGGCGCTGGCCGTGCTGGGTGCGCTGGCATGGGTGCCCGGCTTGATTGTGCTCGAATCAACCGGCGGCGCCTTGATGCGCATACACCAGCGCGAGCGTAGCGAAGAATCGCCGTTGACATACCAGTCCTTCTCCCGCGCGCTGCTGGTGCTGGTATTGTTGATCGGCACGGCGATCTTCATGTACGGCGAATTCGCCGCCTCCGGCGATAACAGCACGCCGAAACCGTTGATCTTCGCCATCCCCTTCTACCTGCTCGTCTGGGCGACCATTTCGCTCTCCAAGCTGGTGCAGAAGACGTATCAGGCGCCCCACCACCCCATCGTGGTGCCGAACAGCTTCATCTCCACCTGGGTCGGGGCGATGATCGGCGTACTGCTCATCGGCAGCCTCATCGCGCTGGTTTTGCCCAAGCACCCGCTGAATACCTTGATGTCGCGCAACGATGGCGCACCCTCTTCATGCCCCATTAACTGTCCTCCCGGATTCCGGCCAGTCAATACCCCTCCCGATGCACGCTATCAAGGCCCAACACATAATTATCAACTCAATAACCTGCCCGGAAATCGCCCGAATAACCGGCCGACGGCACCCGGTCAGCACCAGAATGATCCATCCGGCAATACGAAATCCAGCAATACGCCAACACAGCCCGGCAGAGAATCACCGTCACCGGATGGTACACCGCAGGATTCCCACGGTAAGGGGGACCCCGCTTCGAATGATTCGCAACACCCATCGTCGCCAGGCTCACCGCCGAACGCGACGCCTGCTGATGGCAACGGTCCGGGGACGGCACCCCCGCAAGCCCAGTCCTATGCGAAGGGACTGAAGGGATTATTGCAGCGGCTGGCAGAAACCGGCCTCGATGCGCTGCGCGCTATCGCAACTGCCGGGGAAAGAAAACAACCGCAGCCACACGGGCAGTCCAACCCGGGAATGATCCCCGGCGGTTCTTCGCGGAATGCCGATTCCCCCCAGCCGCAGGGCCAGGGACAGCAACAGCAGCCTGGGCAACCAGGACAGCCGCAGCAGGGAGGGAAGAATCCACCACAGACGCAGCAACATCAGCAAACGCATCAACCGCCCCCCCCTCCACCCACTGCGGAAGAGCGCTTGAAGGCCAAGCAGGAGATCCTGAAAAAACTGTTGCATGACAACCCCTGGAGGTTGGTGAAGATCATCGCCTTCGTTTTGCTCTGGATCATCACGCTCTTCGTCATGTTCTACTCCCGGCGCCTCAAGGAGAACCACTGGCTGAAGCGCTTCGGGCGCTGGTTGCTGCGTCCGATCCAGCCGATCATCGATTTCTTCACCACCCCGTTCCGCGAGCGATTGGATCTCAATCGGCGTGAGCGGGAGATCGCTCGCCTCATGCGTGAATACGATCCCTTTGCCGACCCCTTCGAGCAGGCTGATCGCCTCGCGCAACCGCAGTTGATCCCGGCGGTGTACGCCACCTTCCTCGCCTACCTCTGGCTGGCCGGCTATGAGCGCAAAGCTGCCCAAACGGAGTTCGATTTCGCCGAGTGGCTGGAGGAACACACCCCCATCAACGCCCGCGCCGTGTGGACCATCACCCGCTGCTGCGCCGGTGCCCTCTACGCCCAGGCCAAACTCACTGCCGAGGAGTTCAACAAACTGCATACCGCCTTGCAAACGCTGATACACGAGATCGAAGGGAAGATCCCCGTTGACCAGCGCGATGCGCGCAAAGAGCGCTACCGCTATCGCGAAGCGGAACGCAAATACGCCGCGCAACACGGGATAGAAGTGGAATCACCCGAGGAGCAACCTGTGATCGTATGAAGTGAATCAGTTGCATATATCTGAGCGGGTGGGTACCGAGCACCGTTTGGAAGCCGAAGTCCTTCGCGCTCCGGGTGGGTATTGTCGCATTCGCTCCCACTCCATAGCATGGAGTACAGACAAATTTAGCCATCCTACCCCATTGCACAAGGGAAGCGCCTATCGCTCGCGAAATAAACACAGCACCATGAGCAAAAAGCACGACCAGCCATCACCGGACCGCGACACCACCGAGCAGCACAACCCCGCGCTCGCCGATCTGCTGCGCGAAAAAGGCTTCGCGGAATCCCCTGCCCCACCTCCGCCGCCCGCCCAGCCCGCTGCGTCGGCGAAAGCCGATGACATCAGCGCGCTCCTCGCTCGCGCCGGCAAAATCGTGCTGCGCCGCGAGAAGAAAGGTCATGGCGGCAAGACGGTCACCACCGTCAGCGGCCTCGACTTCCCCGCCCCCACCCTCGATACTCTCGCCAAAGCCCTCCGCAAAGGCCTGGGCTGCGGCTCGATGCTCGATGGAAAGACGATCGTGCTGCAGGGCGATATTCAGCAACGGGCGGAGGAGTGGTTGCGAGGGCATGGGGCGACGAAGATTGTACGGGGGAATTGATACCGCTTGAGCTATTTGAATATACAGAGGGATTAGCCCTCGGAGGACATATGGTTAAAAAATACCCGTACGACATCGAGAACTGGATAACTTATGTATTAATTAGCGGCATGCTTATCTGTATGATAGCTGGCTTTTTCTACATTATGGCTGATGCGTACTATAAAAACATATTACATTTCTGTATTTTACCCTTGATTGCACCGCTTACAATGACGGCCGTTTTTGTATACCATACATTGAAGTCTCCGTATTCTATCGAGATAGACATTGAGGATAAACTGCTCCGATGTACAAGCATTGTTGAAGTATCAGAAGTAAGTGTCTACGCTATCAAACGCATAAATTTACCGCCAAGCTACCTTAAAGTTCAAATCGGATCAATTATTTCTGATAACGGGAAAGTATACATTAATGCATTGTTCAAAGATATTGATGGCCTCATCGCAGAGCTACACAAGCTCAATGCTGCCATCTCGATTACCCACAATTGGATCTCATGACCCAGAGTCCTCTGCAGTGTGAAAAATAGATCTCCTCTCGCGTGACGTTTTCCCGCCGGGATGGCACTATCTCTGTAGTAATAGCGTGTTGGAGGAAACGATGGACGAGAAAGCACTCGTAGACGCGGCGAAGCGCGGGAATGCCCAGGCGTTTTGTACGCTGGTGGAGACACACCAGCGCGCGTTGGTGGCGTCCGCCTGGCAGATGACACACAACCGGGATGACGCGGAGGACCTGGCGCAGGAGGCATGTGTCGCGGCCTACCAGCAACTCCGCACACTGCAAGACACCGGTAAATTCCGCCCCTGGCTCTTCGCGATCTTACGCCACAAGTGTTATCGCTACCTCAAACAGCGGCATCCAGAGGAATTCTCCATGGACGAATTTGCCGATATGCCGGCGACGGACTCACCGTTCAGTGCATTTGCCGAACTCTTCGAACTGGTCGAGCAACTGCCACTCTCCTATCGCGAAGTGCTCATCGCCCATTACCTGCACGAACTGAGTTACGCGGAGATTGCCCTGGTGCTCGGCAGCAATGAACAGGCCATCCGCATGCGCTGCCTGCGTGCCCGCGAGCAACTGCGCGTGCTGGCCAAGCGTGCTCAGGAAGAGGAAGCGGTGTTGACGCGCTCCGCACAGATCGTGCTCGGTGGCATCACCACGGCATTGGTCAGCCGGGTGAGCAGCGAGCTTGGCGTGACAGCCCACGCGGCTACCGCTGCCATGCCGCACCTGTCGATCTCACCGGCGCCCGCCCCCGCCGTCGCCGGGCAGGCACTGGCAGCGCATGCAAGCTGGCCAATGGTGTTGAAGCTGGGCATCGTACTGGCGGCTGCCGCAGGGGTCGCCGGGGGCGCCCTCCTCTACCATGCCGGCCAGGTGAATTCAGCGCCGAAGGCCATCCACACCGGACCGCCTGATGCCGCCACACTGCAGCGCCTTAATGCGGTACGTTACAGGCCGACCGGTACCATCAGTGCGTCTGACTTGCATAACGCCCGAGTGCAACTACCGATCACGCTTGCTGTGGATGCGGACAGCAACGTCTATGTCATTCAGTGTGATGACCCGCATGTGAAAAAATTCTCCCGGTCCGGACGGTTCCTGACGCAGTTTTGCCGCGAGCGAGAGAATAATCCCTATGCCCCAGCCAGCATTACCGTGGGACCGGATGGCCTTGTGTACCTGGCCGCATCCAGTGATTCATTTATGTCGCTACAGATTCAGAAATTCACCCGCAACGGTGAGTTTCTCGGCCAGTGGGGTGTCGATGACCAGATGCTGAATCAATTCGATACCAATTCATGTTGCCTTCGCTTTAATGCACAAAATCAACTGGTATTGCTCTATGCCACGCAAGATAAGATGTATGTGATCCATTCCTTTGTTCAGACGTACACCAGAGAGGGGCAATCGCTGGGAAGATGGGAGGCGATTGTCAATGGCCATCCTTTCCAACCCTGGTCGAAGATGGCCCTGGATACCGCAGGGAATGTGTATATGATAAGTATAGGAGGGCCGCAGGAGGACAATAAACTCACGAAATTCTCTCCGACAGGCACTCTTCTGGCGGAAAAGAAGGCCGGGAGACTATTGACCGATACGGCAAATTACTCCACCGGGGTCACATTGGTCAGTGATGCGGCCGATCATCTCTACATCGGGCAATCGCAAAGCCATTACGGTATCCGCAAGCAAACAATTACAGACGAATTATTAGACGAGAATATTTTAGGCGCACAACTGGCCACGCATATGCAGGATATCGCCATCGGCCCGGATGGTTCGCTCTATGTGCTGGATATCGGGAAAGATTCGGTAAGCAGTTGTATCCGCATCTTCACGCCGGAGCCATGACGCCAAGCGTCTGTGCCATCGCATTTTGCAGAATGTGCGATTTTTACCAAGCTACCTCGCTCCGGGTCGGGTACATGTCATATACACTTCTAAGGGAGGCGAACGCGATGCAGGAACCGATGCGCGAACAATTAATCGATCCGGTCTGTGGAATGCGGATGGATCCGGAAGAGGCGCCCGCGGTGACGACTTATGCGGGGCGCAGCTACTATTTCTGCTCGGATACGCACAAGCAAGAATTTGAGCGGAATCCGGAAAAGTATGCTGAGAAAGCCCGCATCGAGGAGTCCGGTCAATAATTTGGTGGCTTGTGTAGGATGACGAACCACCAATACGGCTTGTATGCGTCTCGATGGCTCGCTATACTGTCTTTGGTGAGTACTTTCGCGCCTGAATTACAATCGATTGCTGAGAAACTGGAGCAGGGAGAGCGGCTTTCCGCCGAGGATGGCCTGACGCTCTTCCGGTCGCCCCACCTCATCCAGGTGGGCCTGCTGGCAGAGCGTGAGCGCGAGCGGCGGCATGGGCGGCGGATCAGCTATATCATCAATCGCCATTTGAACCCCACCAATATCTGCCGCCTGCGCTGCCCGCTGTGCGCCTTCTCCCGCTCGCCGGGGGAGCCGGGAGCGTATCTGCTCTCCGTCGAGGAGGTCATTGCCGCGGCGGAAGCCTTCCGCGCGCACCACCCCAGCGAGTTTCACATCGTCGGCGGCCTGCATCCGGATTTGCCGTTCAGCTATGCGCTCGAGCTGTTATCCGGGCTGCGGGAGCGGTTCCCCGATGTTGCGCTGAAGGCGTTCACCGCGGTGGAGATCGACCACTGGGCACAGAGGGCCGGCCTGGAGATCACGGAGTGCTTGCGGCAGTTGCAGGCGGCGGGGTTGGCGGGATTGACCGGCGGCGGCGCGGAGATCTTCGCCCCGCGCGTGCGGCAACTCATCTGCCCGCACAAGATCACTGCCGAGCGCTGGCTGGCCATCCATGGCGTCGCACATACCCTTGGCATCCCAACCACCGCCACCATGCTCTACGGGCATGTCGAGACCCCCGAAGAGCGCGTGGCCCATCTGCTCGCCTTGCGCGCGCAGCAGGAGCGTACCGGGGGATTCCTCGCCTTGGTCCCGCTCGCCTACCATCCGCAGCATACGCCACTCGGCGGTCGGGAAACAACCGGCCGCGATGATTTGCTGACCATCGCCGTCGCACGGCTATTATTGGATAATATCCCGCACATCAAAGCCTATTGGGTCATGCTTGGTCTGAAAATCGCTCAGCTTGCCATCGCCTTTGGGGCGAATGATCTTGATGGGACGGTGATGGAAGAACGCATTTGCCACATGGCCGGCGGCCACGCGCCGCAGGCCCTCTCGGAGGCAACGCTGCGTCAGTTGATTACGGATGCCGGTGGGGAGCCGGTGCGCCGCACCAGCCATCATGAGGATCGGGAAAACTCGACGGATACGGGTTTGCTATGCCGCGTTTGAAAGTGATGACATTGAATGTGTGGGGATACCGGGGGAACTGGCCTGCCCGGCGCGAGCGCCTCATCGAATTGATGCAGGAAGAGGAGATCGATGTGTTGCTGCTCCAGGAGGTAGCCGAACGGCCCTGGCGCCCGAACCAGGCGATGGAGCTGGCAATGATCACCGGCTACATGTGCGCCTATGTCCCCTGCCAGCGCTACCTCCCCTGGGTGTCCTACTCCTCCGGCCTGGCGGTGCTCTCTCGCTTCCCGATCAGCAACCAGATCGCCACGGAGATCTCCCCGTCTGCCGGCCTGTTCGCGTTCAACGACCATAGACGGCGCATGTGCCAGCGCGTCGAAGCGGCGATGGACGGCATGTCCGTGGTGCTGTACAACACCAATTTCCCGCTGACGCCCACCGAGCGCGATTTCGCCGTGCACCGCCTGTGGGGCCAGGTGCGGCAGGAGGAAGCGGTGCTGGTGGTGGTGGGCGGCAGTTTCAATGCCCAGCCTGAGGAGACGCCTATTCTCTTCTTACAGGGGAAAATCCCGCTGGAAGGCATGCGCGGCGCGCTAGTCGATGCCTGGATCACCGCCGGCATCGGCCCGGCGGAAACCTTCCCCAGCGATGCGCCCAGCCGCCGCATCGACTACGTCTTTTACCAGGCGGAGCCCTCGGTCATCGTCCAGGAGACCAAGGTCATCGGGCGCTACCCGATACCGCTCTCCGACCACAACGCCGTCGTCGCCACCTTCTCCATCTCCCCGACGCGGGATATGATGCTCCCCATCGGCGAAGAACCGGTGGGCAGCCTGGAGCCGACAGGAGGCGGGAAGTTTGGCGGGTATTAAACTTCACACGCCCTTGAGTGCGCGGCGGGAACGGCGTGGCGGAGTTTTGCTCGCTCAGGGTTCCAGGTGAAAAGTTTTTGTGCCGGGAACAGTTGGCTCCAGCTTTTGCGGTGCAGGTATTGCCTCTGCCTCTTTCGTTTTCTCGCGCAATTCTCTTTTTCGCTCGCGAATAAAGCCGGTCACCTGTTCGTGTAATTGCTGGCAGAGATACTCGTACTGGGCTTTGGCGAGTTGATCCTCACTCCCGGCCCCTTGGAAGACCCGCGTGCCCATGACCAGGCGATAGGTATCGAACACCGTATTGGTGATGTCGCCGACCGTGGTTTCGGCCATCAGGCGGCTGACAACGAGTAGTTGGCCGGTGTTGTCCCTGGCTTCAAAGGACAGACAATCCGGATAATCCGGTCCAGAGCTCAACATCAACGTCCAGTCCGATGCCGGGATTGACCGAATGAGCTTGGATATTCGCGCCGGTAGAAATAACTGTTCAATAAATTGCATACCGGTATTATACCACAGCACCGTGCTACAGCGCGTTACCCGCCAGCGCAGAATTGCGGATATCGACGGTGGAAGCGTACGAGCTTCTCACCATGGTCGCGCCTTGCTGGCCAACCAGTGTAATCACCGCCGCATACACGGCGTATACACGTCCGTTTGTTGCGCCATCCGCGTAAAACGTCGGGAGGTCGGCATTGTCGGCGACGATCCGATCCTCGAGCACCGTGCCGGCTTTCATATCCTTCACCTTGCGGTGTAATTCATAGTTCCACGTTTCAGTGCTATCTTTGATGCCGTTGTTATTGGCATCACATTTTCTGCCATCGCCGTTCGAATGCGTCGCGCGTAGCTTCGGATAGTACGTGATCTCTGTTCCCGGGGTCAGCGATGTACCGGTTGTCGGAAAATCGTTGATCTTCTTGATATCATGATAATGGCTGGGATCAGGATTGAGGACACGATCGGATTCGGATGGCAGATCGAATGTCAGGGTATCATACAGCGAATTCCCATCCGAATCCGTGTAGGAGGTGCGTGTCTTTGTCGACTGGGCATACGTATTACTGACCGTAATGGTATTGTTGCCCGCGCATTTCAGGTCCTGCGTGACGTGCGCCAGGATGATGGCGGCATCGGGATAGGATTGGGCATGCGCACTGGTGCGATACCAGAGACGGGTTGCCGTGAAGATCAACAGGAAAAAGACGCCGCTGAGGAGCGCGGTGATCGTTACCGCGATCAACAGTTCTACCAGCGTCAAGCCGTATTGTCGGTGATCCCTTGCGATCATGCGTTATCCCCCCACATGCTTCTGCCGGTTGGTCATGACGGTATACACCTGGTTAAGTTGAATGTATGGTTGCTTGTCACCACTGGTGTCCCATTTTGTGTCATGGTTCCAGGAGATCGTCCCGGTGATCTTTTTTAAGCCAAACGCCGTATTGAAATTAGGATCATACGTCATCACTATCTTGTAATTCGGCATACAGCCCGGCAGAGACTGGCTCTGTGCTGTCTCAGGACGGACAATGCCGGTGATAATCAGCGTTTTCGGGTCTTGATACGCGTCATAGTAGTGCTTTGTAGTGTCATCACGGCTGGCCTTTTTGTCATTCACATAATCGATCCCGCCCTGGGTGCGGATATACTCAATCTCATTTTGCAGGAGTGCCGCTGCCAGCGCGGTGCGATGGGCCTTGTTATCGCACGCCAGCGCCAAACTGAAGAACTGCAGGGCGGCGATGACCATGATTCCGAGCACGAGCACGGAGACCAGCACTTCCACCAGAGTGAAACCGCCGGAAAGGCCGCCGGATAAACAAAATCGATTATTACTGTACACGTGATTGCGCATATTTCTCTCTACACGATGCCTCATCGATACTGCCAGGAAATCATGTCAAAATTGCCATCCGCGGGAAAGAAGGGCGTCGGGCTACTGCCCAGGCGGGAATCATACACGTAATCCTTGGAATAGCCGGTGACCGCGGTCCCATTGTTGGATGTCCCGACAGGTCCACGATATTTCTGGATGAGCCCACCCTGCACGTGCAAGTTCCCTTTGAGCACCCCGGATTTATCATAGTCAATGACCGTAAATGATCCGGTGGTGGAATTCGCCGAACCGGTCAATATTGAAGCATCGATCGTGCGCACACCACTGGGCGTGTTGACATCGTCGTTGGTGACATTGACACAATCCGCCACTAATCCAAGAGAAGCCGCTTTCAGACAATAATTCGGATCTGCGCCGGGATTCGTGGTATAGCTGCTGCTCTGCTGTGTTTGATACAGCAGATCATCACTGATATAGATATCCTTCCCTGATAACACATCCGTCGATATCGTCCAGGCATTACGCGTGGTGATCTTCGTACCGTCGTTCAGATTGTCGACCAATGTGCCGCTTAGTCCGAAAGGAACGCCGGTTAATGATGTGCCATTCGAGTTCTTCAAGGGAGCCGAAGAGCCGATATCGCCTGTGGTGTAGATCACGCCATTGGTCAGCCCCGAATATGTCGATATCTGATTAGCCGGCAGGGATTCTGATTGGAGTTGGGTGGACGTGGTGACGGTAGCACTGCCATTCTTTGAACCACTTTTATAATTCTGAACTGTGGTCAATGTGGTGACATAGGTATCGGTGCCTTTCTTCAGCGTCACGGTATTTCCCGTCATATCCTGCACGACCAGCGTGATCGGCACCGTCGTGGTTGTCGTCTCCGTCGTCGTCAGGGTATAGGTGGTCCCGGTTGGCGGCACACGTGATGAATTGGTCGATACGGATAAGGAACACGGCGGCGTTGCCGATGTGCTCGTATTGCTCATCTTGATCTTTTGTACACCAGGGGTATCCGCGATAAAGGTGATCGCCGGCGTATTGCCTTTGATATAGATACCACCGATGGCTTTATTCGACGCATCGTGCGCAACGTAGACCCCATCTGCCAACACGGGTGATTGGCTCTCCGGATAGTTCGCCGGATTATTTGGATACCCCCAGGCGGCTTGACGTTGTTTGTCCGTGCTGGACGGCAAGGGGATTGTATCGACCCCAAGGGTGAGGGCAGCCTTTCCGCCGGCCAGGATCTTCTTCCATTGCGCGTCCGTGCTCGGTGTGCCACCGGTCCAGACCACCGACGTATTGGCGCTGGACACCGAATCATTAAAGATCGGGGTCGATGCCGTACTCGACCAGGTAATATGGAATTGCCCATTGGTATGGACAGGGCCATAGACATGGTCGCTGGGGATGAAGTTAATGGTGCTGCCGCCGGGGCTCTGCTCCGCATCCGTGAAGTACATATACAGGCTAAAGCTCTGCTCGCGGAGCTGGTAAATGATTGATCGCGTCATGCCATGGTAGACACCGGTGCTGATAATGGTGAATCGGCGCTGCCCGAGGGTGGCATTGTCTTTGTCCGGCCATAACATTAAACTGGTGCATGTCGCCTTGTCGGCAGAGTCATCGACCGTGATGGGGGACAGCTTTTTAATCATGTCGATGCCATCGGGATAATCGGTCAACAGCGGCAGCGTGGGCTGTTTCCGTACCCAGGCCTCTGCGTAATCCGCGTAGGCTTCCGCGATATTCAAGGCACGCATGGAATCCGCCTGACGGCCCATCGCTTGCATGCTATTCGTGGCAAGATTGAGACACGACACGCCGATCACCAGGAAGGCCAGCAGCACAATGATCGACATCATTAATGTGTAACCCCGCTGGCGTCTCCGTGGAAGGTGGCGGCGAAGTGTCACCCCTAGATTTTCGCATCGCAGTTTTTGCTGACTAACAGGCATGGCGCATGACTCCTATCATTACTCCTACGATAAACACGCCTTTCCGCAAAGTGCCCGGAACAGGGCACGCCTGCAAAGTGAGGCAAGCGGAAACTCGTGTCTACGCCAAGTTAGCGGTGAACTTAATGGCGTCCAGCCTGAATGGATTAGTCCTTATAGTATATCATAGCCTACTTTCCCAACGCTTGCAAGCTGTCCCGCACGTCTTTAGAGGGATAGCCAACCTCTCTATCACATATTCCGAATCATTACTCATTTTTCGATCATACGGCTATTTCTATTTAACAGCATTTTTAGCCCAACATCGCTGGCGTTAAAGAGGTTTTCATAAAATTTTCGTTAATTCCCAAGCCTGGCACCTGTTGTCTGCCCGAGTGCTTGTGCTTTCGTAGCTGCTCGTCTATACTTTTGGCGTGCGAATCGGCAGTGTTCCCTATCTGAATGCCCGCCCGCTGGTGGACTGGCTCGAGCATCATCCGCAGCCCGGTGTCACGCTCAGCTACGCGATTCCGGCGCTGTTGGTCGAGCAATTGCGCGCCGGGGAGCTGGACATCGCCATGGCCTCCACCTTTCCCGCGCTGCTGCATGAGGACCTCCACCTGCTGCCCGGCCTCGGGGTAACGGTGACCGGGGCGGCGTTGAGCGTACGCCTGCTCAGCCGGGTGCCCATCCACGAAATCACCACGCTGGCGCTGGATGCCTGCTCGCGCTCTACGGTCGTGCTGGCCCGGATCGTGCTGGCGGATCGCTATGGCGTGACCCCCACCTGCGTCTCGCTGCCGCCGGATCACGAGGCGATGCTCGCCGCCGCCGATGCCGCGGTATTGATCGGCGATATCGGCATCGCGGTGAACGGCGATGGCCTCCTCGACCTCGACCTGGGGCAGGAGTGGTGGGAGCTGACCGGTCTGCCTTTTTACTTTGCCGGCTGGGTGGCGCGCGACGCAAAGCTGCTTGCCAAGGCCGCACCGCTGCTCTTCACCGCGCTAGAGCACGGCCTGGCGCGGCTGGAGGAGATCGCGACGGAAGAAGCGGCGCGCCTGGGGCTGCCGCGTGAACTCTGCCATCGCTATCTCGCAGAGGTGATGCGTTATCATGCCGGAGACGCGGAAGTTGCCGGTCTGGAGGAATTTCGCCGACGTGCCACACGGCTGGGCCTCTTGCCGGGAGGGCGACGCTCCTGCGGAGCCTGATGTGAGTACCGGGTGCATACTCCGGCTTGGGAGGGCGACGCTCCTGCGGAGCCAAATGTAAGTACCGGTTGCATAATCTGGCTCCGCAGGAGCGTCGCCCTCCCGAGGACCGCACTACTACCATTATGACTGATATTGCACGTATACTTGAGCGAGCAAGCACCGGGGAACGGCTAACGCGCGAAGAGGGCGAGCTGCTCTTTGCCATCCCCTTGCTGGAACTGGGAGAAGCAGCGGACGCCCGGTGCCGGATGCTTCACCCTACCCCGGTGCGCACCTTCCTCATCGGTCGCAACATCAATTATTCGAACGTCTGCATCTCCGGCTGCAAATTCTGCGCCTTCTTCCGCGGCAAGCGGCACAGAGAGGCCTTTCTGCTGACCACCGAGGCCATCCTCGACAAAATCGCGGAGATGGTCGCAGCCGGCGGCACCGAGGTATTGCTGCAAGGCGGGCTGCACCCGGAACTGCGGCTGGCCTGGTATGCAGAGCTCTTCCGCGCCATTGCCTCCACCTTTCCGCACGTGCAGTTACACGCCCTGTCGTCCAGCGAGATTGTGCACCTGGCCGAGTTGGAATCACTGCCCCCCGTTGAGGTGCTGGCGCGCCTGCAGGCTGCCGGGCTCGACTCGCTGCCAGGCGGCGGCGCAGAGATCCTGGTGGACCGCGTGCGCACGCTGATCAGCCCGAAGAAATGCACCGCCGACCAGTGGCTGGCGGTGATGCGCGCGGCGCATCAGTTGGGCATGCCCACCACCGCCACGATGATGTATGGGCACATCGAGACGCCGGCGGAGCGCATCGCGCACCTGGAGCGCCTCCGCGCATTGCAGGATATCACCGGCGGCTTTGCCGGCTTCATCCCCTGGCCATTCCAACCCGGCGCCACTCCGCTGTCCCGCCAATCCCCCCGCGCGCCGGAGGACGGCATGGCCTTCCTGCGCATGCTGGCCATCAGCCGCCTCTATCTCGACAACATCCCCAACCTGCAATCCTCCTGGGTGACGCAAGGGCTGAAAGTCGGCCAACTGGGCCTCTGCTTCGGCGCCAACGACCTGGGCAGCACCATGATGGAAGAACAGGTGGTGAGCGCCGCCGGCACCACCTTCCGCACCAACGCGGAGGAATTGGCGCGCCTGATTGCCGACCTGGGGTATCAGCCAGCTCAGCGAACGACGACATATGCGATTGTCCGAGAGTGGGACGTTACAACGGCAAATGCATGCGAATAAGCGCGAATTTTCGATGTCATTGGTGTTCATTCGCGGTTCCAATGCTGAATCAAGGCCTGATCTATTCGCAAGGCCATCCTCCCTCGTTTAGGTTTCTGCCGCAGGGGGGAAGCGTATACGTGAGGATTCTCTATTATGGCACATGACTATCAGATGCCGCGCATGCCGGCGCAGCGTCGCCCGTGGCTGTGGCCGTTGCTGATCGTGCTCCTGTTGCTCATCGTGGTCCCCGCGGTGTCCGGCATCATTATCGATTGGCTCTGGTATCGCGAGTTGCATCATCCCGAAATCTTCTGGACGCTGGCCTGGGGGCGCTGGATACTGGTGCTCGCGGTGACACTCATCTTCTTCCTGGCGGTGTTCGGCAACGTCGCCACCGCGCTGCTCAAGGCCGGGAATACCGCCTGGGCCGAACTGTCGCATCGCTTGAGCGAACAGTCCGTATTCCTGCGCGAAGCCAACTTGCGGGGCATCGCCCTCTGGGGAAGCGGATTGCTCATCTTTTTCTTCGCCTTCGCGCTGGGCAGCGGCGCCGCGGATTACTGGCCGCAGTTCCTGCTCTACTTCAATACCGCGCCCGTGCAAGCCGGCCCGGACCCCATCCTGCATCGCGATATCAGCTTTTACCTGATGCGCCTGCCTGTACTGGAGATCCTCAGCACCTGGCTGATGATCACGCTGATGGCGGCGCTCATCCTGACGGCGGTCGCCTACCTCGCGTTAGGCGCCGTGCGCTTCGTGCGCAGCATGCCGGTCTTCGCGCCCGCTGCGCAGGCCCACCTGTCGATCCTGCTGGCGCTGGTCTTTGCTGCCAAGGCGTTCGGGTATTATCTGGGCCGCTTCAGCCTGCTCTCTATGCAGACCGGCTCCTTCGTGGGGCCGGGGTATACCGACGTGCATGCGCGCATTCCCGACCTGGGCATCATGATGGTGCTGGCGCTCATCGCCGCGCTGGCGATGTTCATCAATATCTGGTGGCGCAATGTCCTCGTCCCTATCACCGCCATCGTCGGCCTGATTCTCGTCTCGATCCTGGTTCTGGGGGCCTACCCGGCGTTTCTGCAGCGCTTCCGCGTCGACCCGACGGAGTTGCGGTTGGAGCAGGAATATCTGCAACACCATATCGATTTCACCCGCCAGGCGTATGGCATCGATAAGATCCGCGCGGTGGATTTCTCCCCCAGCGAGCGGGTGAGCGGTGCCGATCTGGCCTCCTCGCCGATCACGATGAACAATATCCGCCTGTGGGATCACCAACCGCTGTTGCAGAACTATCGCCAGCGTCAGGTGCTGCGCTCATACTATGAGATGAACGATGTCGACATCGATCGCTACCAGCTCAACGGGCAGATGCGCCAGGTGATGCTCTCGCCGCGCGAGTTGAACGTTGACAATATCCCCGGCGAGCAAACCTGGCTGAATCGCCACCTCCTCTACACGCACGGCTATGGGCTCGCCATGTCGCCAGTCAACGCCTTTGATCCGAACAAGGGGGATCCGGTCTTCTTCATCGATGACATCCCGCCGCAATCCGACTTCCCCTCGCTGAAGATCACGCGTCCGGAAATCTACTTCGGCGAGAAGTCCAACGACTACTCCATCGTGCACACCAGTCAGCCGGAATTCGACTATACGCGGGGAGACACGAACCAGTACACCACCTACCAGGGGACGGCGGGCATCCCGTTGCACAATTCCCTGGTGCGCCTGCTGATGGCCCTGCACTTCGGGTCGCTGGACCTGTTCATCTCCGGCTACCTGACGCCGGACAGCCGCCTGCTCATGCGCCGCAGCATCCTGGAGCGCGCGCAGGCACTGGCACCATTCTTTGTCTACGACCGTGATCCCTATATGGTCATCGGCGATGACGGCCACCTGTACTGGATGCTCGACGCGTATACGCACAGCCAGCGCTATCCGTATGCCGCCCACGCGTCACTGGGTATTGCCGGCAATGACCCCACCATTGAGGTGAATTACCTGCGCAATCCGGTGAAGGTCGTCGTCGATGCCTATAACGGCTCGCTGGCCTATTACGTGACCGACGAGAGTGAGCCGTATGTGCGGGCGTGGCGGCGCATCTTCCCGTCGCTCTTCCAGCCGATTTCCGCCCTGCCCGCGGGCCTGCAGCAGCACATCCGCGTGCCGGAAGGGATGTTCAATACCGTGTCGGAAATCTACCGGCGCTATCATATGACGGACCCGGTCACCTTCTACCAGCGGGAAGACGTGTGGGATATCCCGGCGGAAACGGTGACCGATGCCTCCGGGCAGACAGTCACCAGCCCGGTCGAGGCCTATTATCTGGTGATGAGTCTGCCAAACCACCCCACCCCGGAATATCTGCTCATCCGCCCCTACACGCCGTCAGGCAAGCAGAATATGGTCGCCTGGCTCAGCGCGCGCAACGACCCGGACCATCTCGGCGAACTGCTGGTCTTCAACTTCCCGAAGCAGCGCCAGATCTACGGGCCGGGACAGGTGCAGGCGACCATCCAGCAGAACACGGATATCAGCCAGGCGGTCACACTGTGGGGTCAGGCGGGCTCCCGCGTGTGGTGGGGCAATCTGCTGGTCATCCCGGTAAACGGCACCATCCTTTATGCCCAGCCGCTCTACCTGATCGCCGAGCAGTCGCAGATCCCGGAGCTGAAACGCGTCATCGTCGGCGACCAGCAGCGCGTGGTGATGCGCTCCACCCTGGAAGAGGCCCTGGCAGCGCTCACCTCGGGCACGCCGGCAGCACCGACTCCCACACCGACCACGCCGACCCCATCCGGTCCCCCGACGGCACTGAATGCCAGCCAGCAAGCGCTCCAGCGCTCGGCCCTGGACCACTTCCGCCGCGCCCAGGATGCCATGCACCGGGGCGATTGGACGACTTACGGCAAGGAGATGGAACAGGTGGGACGGGATCTGGAGAAGTTGAATCAGGGGAAGTGAGTGGAAGGCAAGAGTAAAATAAGACGTAAGCCGTGCGCAACGGGGCGGGTGCCTATCGATGGTACCCGCCCTCTTTACTCGTCCGATGTGTCCGCCCCACCGCCCGCACATCCAGTCTTCTCCGTCCCACTGTCGACAATATTGTCTGTCCGGTCATGCAAGCTGAACTCAACTGAGCCGGTAAAATGGAAACAGGAGGACAACCATGGGCTCGTTTTATTCCAACATACACGTGCGCATTCCTGATCGGCAGGCGATTGAGCAGGCGTGGCAGAGTTACTGGGCAGGCCGGGGGGAATCCTCCTGGGTGATGGTCTCTCCGGCATACGGCGGCTGGGTGAGCGTATTCGACTGGCGGTGCGACCAGCAGGAGACCGATGTGCTCACCGACCTGGCAGCGCATATCAGCCGCACCACTGACCGGGTGGTGCTCGCGTTCCAGGTGCAGGACAGCGATCTCGCCGAGTACTGGCTGTTCAACCACGGCAATGAAGTCGATCACTATACCTCCAACGAAGAGTATTTCGCCGCTTATGCCCAACGACCAGAGACGAACCCGGACGAGGGCACCTACTCGGGATTTGGCCCGGATGTCAAATATGGCTACCCGAGCGAAGAAGACCTGACGGATGGCGGGAATACCGGTTTGCTGAAGACGCTCACGGAGACCAACGCCGCCGAAATGGAGCTGGAGGCGATCCTCCGCACGCCGGCCATGATCGCCGACGATATCCTCACCGCCCTGGCCTCCGCTATCGGCATTAATGATACCTGGGCAAGTCTGGGCTATCACTACCTGGTCACCGAAGGCGACACCATCCCGGGCATCGACCAATTCAGCAATCTTCCCGAGAATCAACCGCTCAATCAGCAACGGTTCGCCGAGCGTGATAACTGACGAGAAGCACCGCATACTCCCGCATTCACTTTGGGTATGGAACCGGACACTGCAGGTTAAGTCCGATACGGAGTGGTATTATGTAGAGTATGGATTCCGCTACCTGGCGGCAGGTGATGCCGCTGTATTTGCTGTTTGCCATCGCCTTTCCGCTCGGTATGGTGTGGGTCGAAACGCATCCCGTCAATGGCCCCACCCTGTGCCTGTTTCGCCAGACGACCAACCTGGACTGCCCCAGTTGCGGGCTCACGCGCGCCTTTCGCGCCATGGGCAGGCTGGACGTAATAGCGGCAATCCACTATAATCCCCTGGGTCCGGCGGTCTTCCTGGGGGCGCTTGCTTTCTGGTGCTATGCGCTGGCGCTGCTCCTGACCGGGGGACGCGCGCGTATGCCCGACTGGTGGCAACGCCGGCAAACCGTGTTACTGTGGAGTGCGCTGACGATTTTTTTGCTTGTTGGCTTCGCGCGTATGGCGTATGAGGTGCAACATCCGCTCTCACGGCCCGCACCGACCCGATTCCACCTTTCCGGAAGGGAATAATCACAACCATGACAGGTCCGTTGACTGCCGGCCTGTTCCCTGGCCAGGGGTCACAGGCCGTGGGAATGGGGCAGGAATTATCCGCACGCTATCCGATCGTGAAAGCAACCTTTGCCGAAGCTGACGCCGTACTCGGTTTCGCCTTGAGCGCCATCTGCTTTGACGGTCCCGCCGAAGAACTCAAACGCACTTCCATCGCGCAACCGGCCCTTGTCACCATGAGCACGGCCTATTGGCGCCTGCTGGCCGAGCGCGGCTTGACCTGCGCGGTCGCCGCCGGGCACAGCCTGGGTGAGTATTCCGCGCTGGTCGCCGCCGGCGCCCTGTCCTTCCCCGACGCCGTCCGCCTGGTGCGCACACGCGGACAGTTGATGGAAGAGGCAGCCGCTGCCAACCCCGGCAGTATGCTCGCCGTGCTGGGAGCCAGCGATGAGGATGTGCAGGCGCTGTGCGAGGAAGTCGCCACGTCGACCGGCATCGTGGTGCCCGCCAATTATAATTCCCCCGGGCAGGTGGTGGTTTCCGGCACGTCTGAAGCGGTGGCCGCCTTGCGCGCACTCGCGAAAACGCGCGGCATCAAAGCCATTCCCCTGCAGGTGAGCGGGCCGTTTCATTCCCCGCTGATGGAACCGGCGGCGGCAGCCTTTGCCGCGGTGCTCGCGGATGTGCCCATTGCCGCACCGGCGATCCCTGTGGTGCCGAATGTCACCGCGACGCCGACGACCGACCCGACGGCCATTCGTGACGCATTATCACGCCAAATCACCGGTTCCGTCCAATGGGTGCGCACATTGTATGCGATGCGTGACATGAACGTGGAGCGCTTTGTTGAAATTGGTCCTGGTAACGTCCTCACCGGGTTAGTGCAGCGCACATTACCCGAGATGCCGGGCGTTCCCGTGAGCGAACTGCTGGCCGATTAGCGGTCAGTGATACTATTTTCGGAGGAGTTGTACATGCCGACTAAAAAGTACCCGATGGTACCGATCGTCGCGGCCATCCTGAAGGTTGTTGCGGTCATCCTGTTCATCCTGCTGGTCGTGTTCGGGGCTTTCGCCTTGCAGGAAACTGCCGCGTCCTGGGCTGGCGGCGCATCTGGGAATCCATTTTCCCCGCCGAGTGCCCCGGTAACAGCTTTCGGCCCGCGCCTGAAGTCATTGATCGGGCCGCTCTTTCAGATCTTCCAGTACATGATCTATCCTTTCGCCGCCTGGCTGCTTGCCGAACTCGCGCTGGCACTGCGTGATACCGAATATAATACGCGCGTTGGCGCAGGTATCGCCGAAGAGCCGGTCGCGGAATCCCCGACTACGCCGCCGGCTCCCCGAGAAGGTGGCACGTCAGACGAGCATAAAACAGAGTAACAGCCAACCTATCCTCCCCCGCCCCCTCCCACCAGGGAAGGGGGCGGAACTGGTGAAGCATACAAAAGCTGGTGGGGATAATCTCGTCTCCACAACTTCCCCTCTCCCGCTGTATCGGAAGGGTCGGGGAGGGTAGATAATTGTGTCTGAATCACAGGAGCATACCATGCCATACGTCATCGATTTAACCGGTCAAGTCGCCCTGGTCACCGGCAGCCGCCGTGGGTTGGGGAAATCCATCGCCATGCGCCTCGCGGAAGCCGGCGCCGATATCGTGATCAACGACATTGAACCGGGCCGTGAAGAAGCCGAAGCCACTGCGACTGAAATTCGCACCCTGGGCCGCCGCGCCGTTGCCATCTGTGGCGATGTCTCCAAGCCGGATCAGGCCACCGAAATGATCGAACACGCCTGGTCGGAGATGGGGAAGATCGATATCCTTGTCAACAATGCCGGCATCACCCGCGACAACCTGCTCATCCGCATGTCGGATGATGAATGGCAGTCCGTCATCAACATCAACCTTTCCGGCACCTTTTACTGCACGCGCGCCGCGGCCAAGCGCATGATGAAAGCCCGCTACGGGCGCATCATCAATATCGCCTCCGTCATCGGCCTGATGGGCAACGCCGGGCAGGCGAACTACGCCGCCTCCAAGGCCGGCATCATCGGCATGACCAAGGCGAACGCGAAAGAACTGGCCCCGCGCAATATCACCGTGAACGCCATCGCCCCCGGCTTCATCGTCAGCGCCATGACCGATAAGCTGCCGGAAGACGTGAAGGCGAAATACATCGAAGCCATCCCGCTGGGCCGCCTGGGTACCGCCGACGATGTTGCCGACGCCGTCCTCTTCTACGCCAGCCCGCTTTCGTCCTACACCACCGGCCATGTGCTGAATGTGGATGGCGGCATGGTGATGTAGTGAGATTCAGGATGCAGGATGCAGGATTCAAGGCTTTACACAGAGGCTCTGGCAGTGTATCTTACACCAGCCAGAGCCTCACACATTTGAGGCAAGTAAACCAGATCAGGAGCAGCAAGGCATGTGTGATGATGGTGAACGCGTTGAACAGATCTTCCGCATCGAAGAATTGAAGAGCAACCTCGAGGAAATCGCGCAGGGGCAATGCATCTTCGGCGAGATGAACGGCGAGTTACCGCCGTACATCGAAGAGCAGTTTCTGGAACAGGTGCTGGCCTATGAGACAGCCGAGGAGATCACGCATCGAGATTTGCTGGCACAACACGGCGTGGCGCTGCCAGCCCCGGGCGAAATGACCGATGACGAGTTGGCATTGAAGCTCATCGAAATCATCCACACCTGGGCCGACCTCCGCGTCTATCTGGAATTTACCAACCATTTAAGCGACCGCGAACTCTATACCCGTCTCTGGGAAGAGACGTTCAACGAATCGATGCCCATCCTCCCCCCCGAAAGTGGGATGGATTACCATCTCGACTTGATCAACAGTGATAGTGATGATGTCTATCTGAAATATTATGCCGATGAACGAACGCGGGAGCGCTGGGCGGTGGATTTTCCGGAGGCGGTCATCCCTCCGCATGAGGATCCACCATATGATCGCGACCGGCACCTGCCCAAGCCGCCTCCGCCAAAGAATCCGTACGATGATCCGGAAATCGAGGCCGCCTGGTGGGCGAAATGCCGCGAGAAGCTGGCGAACGTGCTGGCGAGGGACGGCATTCCCCATCGCGACATCCCTGAAGAGCCGATCTCATACGCGCCTGACCTGGCATGCGTCTGGGAGCTTGCCAACCCCGCGCATCCAGGTACCGTCGCATGGTGGGCGATCAGCGGCGATCTCCCCACCACCTATCTCTCGGCCACCGACTGCCCCGACCCGCGCACCTTCCTCCGCATCCTCAGCCGGCGCTGGAACGAATCGGCGGATGCTATGGAAGGCGGCAACCCGTCCCCCGAACTGGCCATCGGCCAGCCAAAGGATTGGCCGCATCTCGTCCCCCTGCTGCGCTTCCGCGCGCAGATCCTGGAGCACTGGGCTGAAGATGATGATGCGTGGGAGGAAGAGTGATCTTTTTGTTTCACCGCAGAGACGCAGAGACGCAAAGGTTACTCCGAGAGGATTAGAGGAGTTATTTGACGATCACGGGCACTATAACGAAGGTATTGCCGGAGGGTGTTGTCATTCAAGGTTCGATGGCTGACGATCCCGCATATTGGCCATAGCTAATGAGAGTGGCGTCCTGATTTATGTTCAGAAATCAGACGCCCTTATACCGGTAAGTAAATCAGGCGATTAGGGTATAATAATGTCAATCGTTGAGAGATTTGATCGTGTTCTTACAATACTAAAGCAAGGGGCGAGAGATCCTGATGTGGCATTAGCGCTTTCCCATCAATCTGGTGATCTGTATATAGAAGGAGTGATAAAGGCACTCGATTCGTATCGTGCTGTACTGACTAATACGAATATGAGAGTGGGTGAAATATCTATATTTGGTGGTTTAGGCAGGTATATGATGGAAGACATGGCTTTTTGTTACACATCCTTAGGAACGGATATTATGTGGTTAGCTTGCCATATAGGAACAATGAATTTAATCGACAAAGCAAAGGTTATAATGGAAAGAGAATTTGGTGTTCCTGTTGAAAAGACGGGATGGAAACAACTGTATCAGGTATTAGTCGATATGCAAAATTCTTTTGATGCTAATTGGGTGCCAAACGAAACGAGGTTGTCGCAATTGTGTAGCACGATGAACGAGGTTGTTGAGGAGTATCAGCTATAATGTACCCAAGAATCTGGACACCGCGCTAAGGTGGTTTCCCAGCTGGTAATCCAGTACAATGGGAGTAACTATGGGAACCACACGAAGACGATTTAGTGCCGAGATGAAAGCGTCTGCCGCTC
>Ga0272448_1000162_pt1 | contig 99696 bp, 90 predicted proteins | sample YNPCB0191_FD_202220 | JGI IMG/M metagenome (GOLD analysis project Ga0272448, IMG submission 202220) | Hot spring sediment microbial communities from Yellowstone National Park, WY, United States - YNP-CB-019-1 | ecosystem: Environmental > Aquatic > Thermal springs > Hot (42-90C) > Sediment... | reverse complement strand
AATTCGGGCCTCCGGCGCCCCCGCGGTTATACTCGGGGTCTCCCCGTGTCGCCGGACGGCGACCGAGGGACGCGCATCGGTAGTAGAAAGAGATTGCGTACTCCATCTCGGGCTCGACCGGGACTGTCGTCTCCCAGTAGCCCAGGTCGTCAGAATGGAAGCACTCGATCGCTATGGACCTCGCGCCGGTGTGCCCCGGTTCCTCCCATGACATCTTTGGCGCGCGGCCCGGAGCCGGTACCACCCCGGGCGTGAAACCGGCAGGGCGATCCGGGTGTGCGGGGTCCACCTGCTCGAAACTCGGGTTGGACACGATGTTAACGATCGGCGCTATCGGATGAGCGGACACGCCTGGTTCGACCTCGGGGGGGCCTGACACCGGCTGTGTGCTCGCCAGCCCTGCGGCCGCCGTGAAAAAGACAGCGAGTGCGACGCTAACCGGCCTACTCGTTTTTCTGCTCCGTTCCATCGGTTTCGTGCTTGGGTGGGGCTGGCTCGCCTTGTGGCGCAGGCGCGTGCTCCCTCGCCCTTCGGCGACGGTGGCGCTTTTTCCTGTTTATCTGGTCGGACTCGCTTTCGAGTATGCGCACCTGCTTGTCGAGAGTACGCACCTTCATGGTGTTGAGCCTTTCGATGAGCCTGCGTATCTGGTCCTGCCTGAAGCGGTTCCCCTCCTTGTATGCCTCCTGGAGCATCTTGTCGAGCGCGGCATGTGTCTCCTGGTAATAGTCGCGTACCTCGAGGAGTTTTGTCGCTGCGCCGAGGTTGCGGTCCAGGTTGCTGATGAACTGCGCGGTCTGGCTCTGGCATCGTCTAACAGCCCACCGACAGATCCACAGGGGTACGACCACGGCGGCGACTAGGCACAGCGATGCGATCACGATATTGAGAATTATAAGCGCGTTTTGCACGATCGCGGCCTCCTGCTCATTCGAAATCTTTTAACGGTTGAAGCGAATCTGTTCGAGGATGAGCCTCAATTCGTGGGCCAGATCTGCGGCCCGCGGCGGGCGTTTCTCGGGGGATGGGGCGAGGGCGCCCTCGAGGAGGATGCCCAGATCGTCAGGCAGATTCCTGCAGAACTGGCGCAGCGGCACGCGCTTGCCGGCGAGTATGCTCTGGACGAGTTCAGCATTGCTGGTTCCCTGAAAGGGCGGGTGACCGCTGAGCATGAAGAATAGCACAGCGCCGAGCGAGTAGATGTCCGCTGCCGGCCCCGCATTCCGGGGGTCTGCCAGCACCTCGGGTGCAACGAACGGGAGCGAGTCGAGCGATTCCCCGAACGATCCAGCCACCATCAGGCCGGACTCCTCGATATTCCTCACGTGGCCCAGGTTCGTGACCTTCACAATCCCGTGCTGGGTCACGAGGATGTTGTCGGGATTGATGCTGCCATGGATGCATGACGACCCGTGCACGAATTCCAGGGCGTCCGCGGTCTGCAACGCGATGTCAACGGCCTGCGCTGCCGGAAGCATGCCCTTCTCGCCCATGGCGCGCACCATCTCGCGCACGGTGCGCCCGTCCACGTATTCGGAAGCGATGAAGTAGAGTCCATGATCCTCGCCGGCATCGAAGACCTGCGCGATATTCGGATGGTTCAGCCTTCCGCAGGATCGCGCGGTACGGATGAACCTTTCGACCGTGCGGTAATCGTGCGTCATGTGGGGCGAGAGCACCCTGAGCGTGACGGGTCTCTCCATGGAGACCTGCAGGGCGCGATAGATGGAACCGACGGCGTCGCGGGCGATGAGATGCTCGATCCGGTAGCCAGCGATGGAGGTACCGGTGAGTTCCGGTAACTCTTCGATGCGCGGGGAAACGCGACCGGCAGCCGCCGGCTCCGCGGGTGCCGCCCGGGCGGGCGCGAGGTACGGCTCGAAGGCGCCCATCATGTTGGAACTCGATGCCTCGCGTTGCGCCGACGGGCCCGGCTGAGCCTCCCGGCGCTCCGCATTAGCCATCCCACCGGCGGACTCGACTCCGGTGCCGCTCACGGATTTCTCGAAGTGTACCTGGAGCGCGCACGTGCCCAACTCCAGTACATCGCCGTCGGCCAGCGTGGTCGCCCCCGAGATTCGCCGTCCGTTGACCAGCGTTCCGTTCTTCGAGTTGAGGTCGTTGACGAAAAGGGCGCCCGCTGCGACCCAGATGCGGCAATGTTGCCTCGAGACGCTGGGCTCGGTCAGCCTGATGTCCGTGCGTGCGCTCCGTCCGATCACGAGCGAGTCCCCGTCGCGGAGCCAGAAGATCTTTCCGCAGTCAGTTCCCTTCGTGACGGACAGAGACGCGAGCATCCCGAACTCCGCTGTGGTCAAGAGGACGCGGCACCAGCGGGGCCTTGGCACCTGGTGCGCGCGCCAAGTGCGTCGGCAGGTTTCGGCGCTGGCCGGACCTGGTCATAGCCATTCTTGGGACGACGCCCGCCGAACGCTGCGTCATTATCTGAGAGTCACTGTCCTGCCGGTGGCGGCTGCCTTGTACGTCGCCTCCATGACCCTGTGGTTCCAGAGCCCGTCCTCGCCCGGGACCGGCGCTGGTCTTCCGTCGAGTATGGCCTGGCTGAACGCCTCGATCTCAGACTGATAGGTGTTCTTCGTCTCCAGCGTCCACGGCCTGAACCCGCCTTTCTCCTCGACCTGCTGTTGAGCGTCGTAGCCGCCGACCTTGCCGAGGAGACATATGCGGAACTCGCCACCCGGTCCCTGTGCGAGGCTGTATTTTCCCTTTATCGCCCCACGGGACCCGTAAACCTCGAGCACGAACTCGCTAGCCTCGTCGGGAATCCCGAAACTCACGTCGAGTATCCCGGGTACGCCGGAGGCGAATTCGTAAAGTGCCACGCACGTGTCCTCGACCTCGTACCTGTGAACACGGTTGTAAGTCCGGGCGGCCACGCAGCGGGTCTTTCCGAAGAACTGCTCCATGATGTCCAGGACGTGCGACCCCATGTCAACCAGCGACCCGCCTCCTCCAATAGCCTTCACCTGTCGCCATGCGCCCTTGAACGGAGGATACCAGCAGGTCATCTGGCCACGCACCAGCACCGGCTTGCCAAGTTCCTTCTTGCGTATCATTTCCTTGATGGCCTGGTGATACACGTTGAATCGCATCATGAATCCAACGCCCAGGCGCACCCGTGCCTTCTTGCACGCGGCGATCATGGCTCGGATGTCGGCCGTGGTATTCGCGAGCGGCTTCTCGCAAAGCACGTGCTTTCCTGCACGGGCCGCCGCTATTACCTGTTCCTTGTGGAGGTTGTTCGGAGTGGCGACATATACGGCTTCTACCTCGGGGTGCGCCAGGAGCGCCTTGACGTCGGGCACGGAGACGGCCCCGAACTGTTTCGCAACCTCGGCCGCGCCCTCCTGATTTATGTCGGTGACGGCCACGAGCCGCGCGTTCTTCGCCGGCACTATCCCCTCCGGAATAGTGCGCCGTTTCGCGATGCCGCACGCCCCGATAACGCCCCACCCGATTCTTCTCCCGCCTTCCTGATCAGCCATGTTTGTCCCTCTATGGTAACTGGCCATCGGACAATGTCCCGCGCACGCCTCTAGTATAGAGGATGCTCGTCGCCCGTCAAGGTAACTCTGCCCGCGGCGGGGGTGTTCGGCCGGGCCAGCCAGCCGGTGCGAGCGTTTGCCTTCGAAAAATGAAGATGTCACAATGAGTGAAACGGCCCGGGACGGCGGATGCGATCGCCGATCAGCGTTCCGGGCGCAACGGACCGGGGAATGACCTCATGCAACAGGGCGCGCGTTTCGAGATACTCGAGCACACGGCCGACGTCGGAATCCGCGCGTACGGTCGTTCCTTGCCGGAACTCTACTCGAACGCAGCGCGCGCGCTTCTGGACATCATGGTCCGCACTCGAGATGTGAGACCCGCGGTCTCTCTGGACGTGCACGTCGCCGGCCGCGACAGGGTCGAACTTCTCGTGGCGTGGCTGCACGAGATTATCTTTCGATTCGAGACGACGGGGCTTGTCTTTGGCGATGCCGAGGTGCGGAGGATAGAGGACGGTAGTCTCGATGGCGTCCTTCGCGGTGAACCGTTCGATTCTCGGCGACACGTCCTGGGACGTGAGGTGAAGGCCGTGACCTACCATGGCGCGAGGGTGGATGAAACCCGGGACGGATGGATTGCCGAGGTCATCCTCGACATTTGACCCTCGCGCGGATTGCAGGGAGGAGATATGGGCGAGCAGCAATGGAATGGGCCGCTGGAGCGGCTGGACGAATGCCGACTGCGCATCCCCCGCGAGTACAAACCGGGCATGAAGGTTGACGGGATAATATACGCGGACGACAACCTTCTGGCGGACTTGCGCAAGGACCAGGCTCCGGAACAGGTCGCGAACGTGGCATTCCTTCCGGGGATTCAGGTGGCCTCGCTCGCGATGCCCGATATCCATTGGGGCTATGGTTTTCCCATCGGCGGCGTGGCCGCCACGGATCCCGAGGAGGGCGGGGTCGTGTCGCCCGGAGGAGTTGGCTACGATATCAATTGCGGCGTACGCCTCATCCGGACGAACCTGGAACTCGACGATGTGCGCCCCCGCATCCAGGAACTCGTGGGTGCCCTGTTCCGTGACATTCCCTGCGGGGTGGGAAGGGAGGGCTCGATACGTTTCACCCCGCAGGAGGAGAAACACATCCTGGAGCAGGGAGCCGCGTGGGTGGTTCGCAGGGGCTACGGCCGACCGGAGGATCTCGAGCGCACGGAGAGCGGCGGTTGCCTCGAGGGGGCGGATGCCGGCGCGGTGAGCGATCGCGCGATGGAACGCGGCCGCGGTCAAGTCGGTACGCTCGGCTCCGGCAACCACTTTCTCGAGGTGCAGGTGGTTGACGAGATCTACGACCCGACGGTCGCCGAGGTCTTCGGCCTCCACAGGGGTCAGGTGACCGTCATGATCCATTCCGGCAGCCGCGGCCTCGGGTACGAGATATGCGACAACTACATCCAGAAGTTGCAGGATGTGCCGCGGAAGTACGGTATCGAACTGCCGGATCGTCAACTCGTGTGCGCGCCAGTGCGGTCGCCAGAGGGGGCGCGGTACCTCGCTGCCATGCGATGCGCCGCCAATTATGCCTGGGCCAACAGGCAGGTCCTCATGCACCTCATGCGCGGCATATTCGAGCACTTCTTCAAGATGAGCGCCGAAAGGCTCGGCCTCGAACTCGTGTACGACGTCGCGCACAACATCGCGAAACTCGAGCGCCACGTTGTCAATGGCCGTGAACGCGAACTGTGCGTCCACCGAAAGGGCGCCACGCGTGCCTTCCCGGCGGGCCATCCAGAGGTGCCCGAGGCGTACAGGTCGGTCGGTCAGCCTGTCCTCATACCCGGCGACATGGGTCGCTATTCGTTCCTCCTGGTCGGTCAACCCCGCGCGATGGAACTGACCTTCGGATCCGCCTGCCACGGTGCGGGCCGGCTCCTCTCGCGGACCGCTGCCATCAAGGCCGCACGAGGTCGTTCCATAAAGAAGGAACTTCAGTCGCAGGGCATCTATGCCCTTGCTCGCGGAAGGCACGGCCTTGACGAGGAACAGCCCGCGGCTTATAAGGACGTCTCGAACGTCGTGGAGGTTGTGCACCGTGCCGGCCTCGCTAGGAAGGTGTGCCGTATGCGACCGCTCGGCGTGATCAAGGGTTGATGGCAACAACGGGAAAGGACATCGGACATGGCTCGTTCCAGGATAGACTTCGACGCGCTCCGGAAGCACACGGAAATCCCCCCGAGTGCGGAACTCCTCCTCCGCCAGCCGGAAAAGGAGACGACCTTCAACCTGAACCTGAAGATAGACCCGAACAGGATCCTCCGGGCCGATTGCTACGTCGTTTACTGGAACACCGTGAGGGGACCCGCAAAGGGCGGGATACGCTTCCAGCCCGACGTAACCCTGGAGGAGACGGCGGATCTCGCGGAGCGGATGGTATGGAAGACCGCGCTCGCCCGGATTCCTTTCGGCGGCGGCAAGAGCGGTATCGCGCTCGACCCGCGACAGATCTCACGCTTCGAGAAGACTGCCGTCATCAAGGAGTATGTCCACGTGCTCAATCTGGATCTCGCGCATGGGGTGTACGTGCCCGCTCCGGATATGGGCACCGACGCCACCGATATGGCAGTTATCTACGGGGAACTACACATACCTGAATGCGTAACCGGCAAGCCACCCAGGGTGGGCGGGCTTCCGGGACGGCGCGAGGCGACCGGCCGGGGCGTCTTTCATGCTTCAATCCTCGCGTTGAGGGAGGTCCTGCGGAAGACGCCGCGACGCGCCACAGCGGCGGTTCAGGGCTTTGGCAACGTCGGCATGCACGCTGCCCTCTTCCTGCACGAGGCGGGCGTAAAGGTGGTGGCCGTCAGCGACGTCACGGGCGGGCGCTACGACCCCAGGGGGCTGGACATCCCGCACCTGGCCGAGCGTGCCCTCAAGGATGGTTCTCTGGGGAATGCGCCGGGGAAAAAGATCGGCAACGACGAACTCCTTGCCCTCGAGGTTGATATTCTTGCTCCGTGCGCCAAGGAGGATCAGATCACCCGCGACAATGCGCGAGACGTGAAGGCGCGGATCGTCGTGGAAGGCGCGAACGGACCGACGACGCCCGAGGCTGACCTCATCCTGGATCAGCGCCATGTGCCTGTGGTGCCGGACATCCTCGCCAACGCTGGCGGCGTCATTGCCTCTTACGTGGAGTGGCGCCAGGGGAAAAGCGGCGCCATCACCGACAAGGCCGAGACATTCGAGGTCGTGGAGAACCGGATCGGGGTTGCGTTCGCCGACATGTTGCGCGTCGCGCGGGAAAAGAAGGTCTCCTTCCGCACGGCCTGCCAGATATCGGCAGCCGAGGAACTGGTCGCCTCAATGCGGGACCGCGACTGGATATGACGCGGCCGTTCTGACGGCCGGTATTTCCTTTCCGAACGACCGGAAGTGCGTGTTCGTCCTCTGGAGGACGTCGAGGATATACCGCACCATGGCCGTGTGCTCGTTGCCATCGTACCAGATTATCGGCTTCCCGCCTGCCGCCGTGGCGAGCGCCTCCGCGCACGCTGCCGGCACGAGGGGGTCGTCCCGCACGTTCATGAGTATCGCATCGCACCGGCTCATCCTGCGCGCGTAGGTCAACGGATCGAGTGGCGCCAGAAACTCCCGCAACCTCTCGCCATCCAGTCCCCGCTCCGCGAAGCGCGACAGGATCCTCCGGGCGCTGTTGTCGCCGGAGGTAATGACGCGGTAGAGGTCTCCCCCGGCCGCCACGAACACCCCTTTGTCGAAGTTGCCGTCAACGCCGACCGCCAGCGCGCCGACGAATCCGCCGAGGCTCGCGCCGAACACCCCCACGTGGTGCTCCGGGTTGCGATCCAGTCCGGCAAGGAGCGCCGCAGCGCGGCGGATGTCACAGACGCCCTGCACGACCAGTTGCCGGAACGTGTCCGGTTCTATGACAGCCGAGGCCACCTCGGGTGGGCGGCGCTCTCCGTAGAAGGGCAATTTCAGGAGGAGCGCATCCATGCCGGAGTTCGCCAGACTCGCGCTCACGATCCGGGCCTCGACGAAGCGACCGTCCAGGATGTGCAGCACTATCACTGCCGGGCGTGGCGCGGACCCGTGGCAGCGAAAATACTCGCAGTGCACCGTATTGTTTGTCGGCCAGGCACTTCTCAGGGGCGAGGGAAACGTCAGGTCGTAGATCGCGTATTTCAGCGCGTTCATGCGCAGGGTCGCCCGCCAATCGAAGGGCTCTGGAAGCACCCGGTACGACTCGAGGAGGCGCGCCAGGGCAGGGTCGTCCTCAGGTGCGATAGGAGGCCAGTTCCGGTCGTCTCCTTTACCCTCGATGACGGCCGGTGCTTCGGGAAGGGTTGTCTCGGTGGTCTGTGTCGCCGGGGCATCGGATGCTGTGGCCTGATGGCGCGTCGCGTCCAGGAGCGCGCCGAAGTCCACTTTGACATAGGGTTGCTTGCACGCCGCGAAATCGGCGGTTCGGGCCGGATCGGCGGCGTGCGCCACCCACAGGGTGAGTCGTTCGGGTGCAAAGAGCACATTGTGGAGGTTTCCTTTCATTGCGACCGGCTGATCCATGAGGCGAATCGCTCTTTGCACGTCAATCTGGCCGAAGTTCGCCTGGACGCGGGCGACAAGTTCCCTGTATCTCTGGTCGGCGCTCATCAATACCGTGTCGGGCAGGGGGGTCGGCAGTTGAGGGTGCGCCTGTCCGGGCCGTACGACCTCGAAGACGTCCGGCGTGCACTTGAGGCCAACCGCGTCCCGGATCTTGCCGTCGGAAATCACGTAGTAATATTCGCACGTCCGGGGACTATCGCGAAATATCCGCAAAGCATCGTCGAGCGTGTTCGCCTCCTCCATCGCCATGCGCATCAGAAAGGCCATCGGCACTCCGCTCCAGAGCCCCTCGCCACGGCCGCCCATCTCGCCGAAGGCAACATGCTTCTCGTTCATTCCGCTGACCGAGCCAATGAATCCTGCGTAGCCCACGTTGACGAAGGCGTTGCGGCCCTCAGGAACGCATACGAAGGTGACTGCATGTCCCTGAAGGCCTGCCTCGGTGATGTAATCGAGTATGCGTCCGTGGAGGAGTTCTCCCCCCACCGTGGCGGTCTTCATCAAGGCGAACCCACTGCAATGGAAGAGTTCGGGAAACACGTTCGCGATGCGCATGTCGCGGCGTGGGACTCCGGCTGCATCGGCCAGTGCATCCATCTCCTGGAGGAACCGCGCCGGAATGAACTTCTCGCACTCGCCGTAAGCCTTTTCGAGGGTGCCAGCGTAGTAGTCGTGTTTCCTGAGCGCGTCCGCCGAACGCGAGAAGGTGAGTATTATCTCCTGCATCGCGCGTACGTCATCCCGCAGGAGCACGCCATGCTGGTGACCCATCTCCTCTGGCGATCCAACGAGAACGGCGACTCGATGGCCCTCGACCTCGTACAGTGTCCCCCTGCCCTCGCGTGCCAGTACTTTTGGCTCGGCAGCGACGCACAGGCAGGATGCGGCTAGGACGAGGAGGGCTGCAGAGAAAGTGACAAGATATCTCGATCGCATCCTTGCGAACCTCCACTAGATTGCGCTACCGTGTGACCCTGGTGAATGCCCAGTTCGCGAGTATGTCGCCATATCTTTTATGTAGACCCACTCGACTGCGCTATTTTACAACCTCAATGGGCCGAGATGCGAGGACCATCGCGGGGACGAGCCGTGCCAGTCTATCGGGAGGCGCGGGCGGAGGCTGGCGGGCGGGTGCGTATCGAGCAAGTAGGAAGGTTGCCATCGCATGGCGTTTGCTTCGCGGGTGACAGAAGATTAGAATGCGTTGTTCACGCCGTTAGCGTCGGCGGGCGCTGCCGGGATTATTCCTCTGGAGTTCTGACATGGAGCGTACGTATCTCAGTGATACCAGGCCGGACTTCACTCCTTTCGAGTTGCAGTTGGGAACCATAAAGGGGTTTCAGTACCGTCGCGACCTCGCGAGCGAATTGAAGGCGGGCTCGATCACTGCGCAGGAGGCTATCGCGCTCCTCGAGGGCATGCTGATGATCAGGGAACTGGAGGAGATGATCGTCGCCCTTCGTGGAGGTGCGTACGAGCCACTGCCCAACTTCGACTACCGCGGACCGACTCACATCTCGATAGGTCAGGAGGCGGTTTCGATGGGCGCGTGCAGCGTCCTCGGCATCGGCGACAAGATCACGAGCACCCACCGCGGTCACGGCGATAGCCTGGCGAAGGGAATGGTGGCGATACTTTCGATGGATGAGGCGCAGTTGCGACGACGCGTACCGCAGAGCAAGGCCAGGGATCGCGAGGCGCTCCTCGAGGAGGCGCTCGAGGATCACGTGTACCGCACGATAGCCGAATTGTTCGGGAAGGAGGATGGATACTGCAAGGGGCGCGGCGGAGGGATGCACATCGCTGATTTTTCGGTGGGGCACCTCGGCGCGAACGCCATCGTGGGGGGTGGCGTTCCGATCGCCACCGGTGCGGCTGTCGGCCTGCGGTATCTCAGAAGTCCCAACGTGGTCTGTTGCTTCGCCGGCGACGGTGCATATGCGAACGGCGTCGTCCTCGAGTCGCTCAATTTCGCTGCTCAGTATCAGTTCGTCAATTACCTGGCTGGCGACCACAGGTTCGGCCCGCCGATTATTTACGTCATCCAGAACAACAATTACGGGATGACCGGCCGCTGCCGCGACGAGGTCATGGGGGTGAGCCACCTCGCGCGGAGAGGTGCGGGTTTTGCCGACAACAACATGCATGCAGAGGTGGTGAACGGGATGGACGTTCTCGCCGTGCGTGACGCCGTCAAGCGCGCCGCCGCAACATGCCGCGAGGGGAAGGGGCCGGTCCTGCTGGACGTCCACACCTATCGCTATTACGGCCATTCGCTTTCGGATCCGCGCAACGAATATCGGACTCGCGAGGAGGAGGCGGCCTGGCGCGAGGTCGATCCCATCAAGACCTTCCGACAGCAGGTCCTGGCGGCTGGCCTGTTGGACGAGGCGGGGCTGGCGAGACTGGAGAAGAAGGTCAAGGAGCGCAACGCTCGTGCTGCGGTCCGCGCCGCGGCCTCGCCGGATCCCGACCCGAAGGATGTGATAAAGTACATGTATACCGACACCGTCGCCCGCGAGGTGCCGGAGCAGTTCAGAAACGTCCAGATACTGGCTGACCCGCCGAAGATCAAGCGTCAGAACGGGGAGATCACCTACCGCGACGCGATCAAGGAGGCGCTCATAGAGGAGATGAAACGCGACAGGCGCGTAATCTTCTACGGGGAGGACGTGGCCGACTACGGCGGTGCTTTCAAGGTCACCAAGGGGCTTCTCGAGACTTTCGGCAGGGAGCGGGTCTTCAACACCCCGATCTCGGAGGCGGCCATCTGCGGCACCGCTGTCGGCATGGCAATGATCGGCCTGCGTCCGGTGGTGGAACTGATGTACATGGACTTTGCCCTCATGGCCTCGGATCAGATCAGCAACCAGGCCGCCAAGTGGCATTACATGTCAGGCGCGCAGGTCGAGGTGCCCCTTGTCATTCGCGCATCGGTCGGAGGCGGCAAGGGTTACGGTGGCCAGCACTCCCAGACTCTCGAAAGTGTCTTTGCCCACATCCCGGGCCTGTACGTCGTATATCCCTCCACGCCTTACGACGCGAAGGGCCTCCTGAAGAGCGCAATACGCGACAACAACCCGGTGATGTTCGTGGAGGGCCAGTTGCTTTACGGCCTCAAGGGACGGGTGCCCGAGGAAGAGTACCTGGTCCCCATCGGTGTCGCCGACGTGAAACGCGAGGGCACGGACGTGACGCTGGTCGCATGGGGACCGGCGGTACACGATTGTCTGAAGGCGGCGACGGCCCTGGCCGAGGATGGGGTCAGTGCCGAGGTGGTGGACCTGCGTTCGCTCGTGCCGCTCGACATGGACACGGTCTTGCGCTCGGTCAGGAAGACGGGACGGTGCGTCGTGGTCAGTCAGTGCGTCAACATAGGCTCGTTCACCGGCGAGGTGGTATCCAACATCGTGGCCCAGGCGTTCGATTACCTCGATGCGCCAGTCCTGCGGGTCGGGGCGAAGGACGGGATCGCGCCGCAGTCCCATGTTCTGGAGGCAGCGTTCCTGCCGAGCGCGAAGGACGTGGAAGCAGCGGCGCGCGCCGCGCTGGCCTAGGTGGGTCCCTCGTTTCCGTGGGTCGCGCAGTGGGAGAGCGGGTTGTTTCAGAACATCCCAGCATCCGGATTGTCGGAGGACGGTTTTCGAGGTACACTGTGAGTGATGGCGGACGTTCCGGCTGCGTGAAATGGCTCGCAGGGAGGATTGTCATGAGAATCTGGAGAATAACGGCGGCGCTGGTTGCGTGCGGGGCTGTTTGCGCGTTGACGGCGTGTGCCTCCGGTTCGAGTTTCGTCAGACCCGGCTACGACTTCCATTCCGTCGGGAAGGTCGCCGTGGTACTGACCAGCAACGTCGGTAACTCGGCCGTCCAGGCTGAAATAGCGGACCTCTTCGCGATGCATCTCCTCTCGAAGGGATACGACGTCATTGACAGGGCGAACATCGCCGACCTGATGAAGGAGGCGGAGTTCCAGAACGCATCCGGCATAACCAGTCCAGAGGGGCGCGCCAAACTCGCTATACACAACGTGTCCGCTGTGGTCGTCACCAACGTGAGCCAACTCGGAGACGAGATCTCGATGACGGCGAAGATGGTGGACGTGGAGAGCGGCAGCGTGCTCTGGGCGGGCGAGGGCACCGGATCTCTGAAGCGCTGGCTCGGTCCGATCGGAGGGGGCCTCCTCGGCGCTGGCGCGGGCGCGGTGACGGGCGCGGTCATCGGCGGAACCCGGGGCGCGATAATCGGAGGGGTGGCTGGCGGCGCCGGCGGCGCGGTCGTCGGCGAAACCCTTCAGCCGAACGAAGCCAAACTCCTCCGCAAGGTCATCACGAAGACGTGCAGGAAACTGCCGTCGCTGACCCCGAAATGACGCTCCGGCCATTTCAGCGGGCGTTTTTCAGAGCTTCGATCAGTTCGTCGGACGAGACGGTGTAGCCGATGAACTGTTCGATGGTGCAAATGGTTCCCCGCGTGCAGGCCATGTCTGCCGCCGTTTCGGCGGTTTCCATGCCGGTGGTGCAATCGCGGACGAGGATGACATCGTATCCTCGCCAGCTCATCTCCTGGAGGCCATAGTCTCGCATCATGATGCAGGCGTTGGTGTTGAAGCCGACGTAGAACAGGTGGAGTATTCCGCGCCGGGCGCAAAGGCGGTGGAGTTCTTCTCCGTCGAGGATAACGGGTTCGTCGCCCACGGGCTGGCAAAGCGGATGGAAGTCGCGCTTCGTCTCGCGGTGCAGAGCACGTGCATCGAGTTGGGGGTGCCCCGGCTTGGCATATTTGGCGTAGGGACCGGTCTTCTCCTTGAATTCCTTTGGCGGCCAGTCAGGCGAGTCCGGCCATTGCGGCTGCGGCTTCGCGTCCTTCGGCTTCAGGCGAATCCAGTTCGGGTGTCGCGTCGCCACCGGATCCGCTGGCGCGTGGATCACTAGCATCCCGTGCCTTCGGCATGCCTCGAGCAGCGGGGCGATGCGTTCGCGGGTGATTCGCTCTATTCGCTCGCGCGTGTCTCTCGAGAAGTGCCAGTTCCAGCAGTCCACGCAAACAAGGGCCGCTTCGGCGAGGGGCATATCCCACACCAGTGTCCTGTGGTGGTAGTTGCGTTCCGCTTCCTCCACGCCCTCTTCTGTCGTGAGGGGGTGATACCTGGGCTCGATCCGCATTAACGTTTCTCCTTTGTCCGATGATTTCCAGGGCCCGTACAGGTTCTGCGCGAGGCACGAGGCGTTCGCGAGTGCGAGGGCTGAGATGGCTATGATTTGAAGTGTTCCTTTCCGACGCGTCATGTCAGCGCTCCTTCGGAGGCGGCCTGCAATGGCTCTCCTGTTCCAGTCGCCTGTCCCGTCGCTCCTTGGCGCGGCCGAGATACCGATAGAGTCGCTCGGCGTCGCCCGATTCGATAGCGACCGCGATCTCGCCGAGATTCATCCCCATGCGGTCGAGCGCGGCCCGGATGGGACCCCGGTTCGCGAGGCATATCTCGACCCACAGCCCGGCGTCGCCAGAGGCGATCCGCGTCGTGTCGAGAAACCCCCGGGCGGCAAGTGCGAGGGCGTCGTCGGACACCGCGTTGACGAGCGCTGCCGCGACGAGGTGAGGAAGGTGGCTCGCTTCGGCGAGGAGGCGGTCGTGCTCCTCCGGCGACATTTCCCTCGTGCAACAGCCCACGGACTGCCAGAGAGCCCTCACGGTTCCCAGGGCTGCACCGTCGGGATCCGTCTCGGGGAGCGGTGTGAGGACGCACGTCGAGCCCTCGAACAGGTCGGCCCTTGCGGCTGCGACGCCTCGCTGCTCGGACCCCGCAAGGGGATGGGCACCGACGAACGCCGCACCGGATCCCCGCGCGAGGGCGGACCTCGCCGCGTGGCAGATGACGCCTTTCACGCTGCCCACGTCGGTGAGGATGGAGCCAGGCCGCATGCGCGGGGCCAGCGTGGATAGGTGTTCGAGGATTCTACCCACGCCCGTGCAGAGCACGACGATGTCGGCATCCTCGACGGCGGAGAGAAGGTCCAGAGTGGCCTCGTCCAACGCTCCGACCTCGATAGCCCTGTCGAGCGAAGCCCGGCTGCGCCCCACGCCCACGACGCGTCGAGCGCAGCGGCGGAGGCGCAGGGCCATTCCCAGGGAACCTCCGATGAGGCCGGGGCCGACGATGACAACGCGCCCGAAGGAAGTTTCTCCCATGCTCGCTCCTGCGGTTCGGGGGGCCCGCTGGGCAATCGCCCTCGTGGGCGGCGCCACGGGCCCTCCGCCGTGCTCAGCCTGTCTGTTGTTTGTCCAGACGCTTCTTGGCGGTTGTCTTTTCCTCGCCGTGCTCGGGCCGTATCCGTCCGAAGACCATACGGCCGGCACTGGTCTGGAGGGTGCTCGTGACTACGATGTTGACCGTTTCACCGAGGCGGTCGCGCGCCTGGTCAACCACGACCATCGTGCCGTCGGCCAGGTAGCCGACACCCTGACCAGGCTCGTCGCCGGGTCGAAGGAGTTTGAGCGAAAGTTCCTCGCCAGGCAGCACCATTGGCCGCAGGGCGTTCGTCAGGTCGTTGAGATTCACTGCCTCGACGTTCTGGATCTCGGCCAACTTCGAGAGGTTGTAGTCGCACGTGAGGATGCGAGCCTGCAACTGACTCGCGAGGCTGACGAGTTTGCTATCCACCGTACTCCCGCGGGCAGAGCGACCGTCGTGAATCTGCACGGTCACCTTTCCGTCGCGCTGGAGCCGCTGAAGCATCTCGAGCCCGCGCCGCCCACGGTTGCGTCTCAGGCGGTCACCCGAATCCGCGACGTGCTGGAGTTCCTGGAGCACGAACTTGGGTACGATGAGCGTCGTGTCGAATATGCCCGTTTCGCAGAGGTCTGCCAGACGCCCATCTATGACTGCACTGGTGTCCACGATGAGCGGGCGTCCGCCTTTCTCCTCCTTCTGGAACTCCACGTACGGTATTATGAACCGGAATCTGTCGCGCGTCTTGTAGATGACCATGACGCCGAGGAACGAGCATGTGACGATCAGCCAGACGAGAAGAAGGCTCATGAACTCGGTCCGTTTCACCCCGAGGATCTCAACGATGTCCTCGGAGAACACCAACTGGGCAATATAGTAGAAGATTATGGCCATCAGTGATCCGGCAATGAGTCCGAATACAATAGCGCTGATGGATTGAATCGGCCGTTTGCTCAGTATGACCTCGACGAATATGATGGCCACCCCGATGCCCAGCCCGAGGAGGATGCCCCTCATGGGGTCGGTTCCCTCTCGCAGGGCGGCGCCCTGGTACCCGATGCTGGCACAGGCCAGGAGAAACAGGCCACGCAGCAGGAGTTCGGTCATTTCCTTTCACCTCCTTTCCGTTTTTCCCTGAGACCACGCGAATCTTTCCGGACGAACAGCAGGATGTCCCCGACCCCCGCTGATGAATATGATACCGCGACTCCTGGTCGGAGTGAAGAGTCTCTATCCTGACGCGCCACGACACGGCGGCGCGGCCTGCGACGTGATCGGGCCTGGCGGAGAGCCCGTCCGCCGGGCGATCGCATACATCGCCACGAGAAGTGCAAGCATTGCAATGACGCACCCCAGCGCGAACAGGACCACCACGAGCGGCACCCAGGGCCGGCCAGTCCGCGCGACGTCGAAGCGAATCTCCGATGCCCTCACCGTCACGGATGAGCCGCTCGGCCTGCGGTAGATGAGCCTTGCGTCGCCATTTGGCAGTGGTTCCCATTTCTCCAGACGGCCTGCGAACGCGCGCCCGTCGCGCAGCACAACCCTGCGCCACACGCCACCGCTGGCAGGCCCGGTGCGGAAGAGCGAAAGGACCGCGACGAGTACCGCGATGAGAGCGATCCCCATCGCGACCCACGGCACGAATCTCGACAAGAACGAGGTCTGGGCGATCGGGGCAGGTGCCCCCACGGCGAGCGAGCTGCTTCCCGCAGTGTCGGAGATGCTCGAGGCTGCGGGACTTCCCGGCGGAGGTGGCGCGAAGGAGCGGGTGCGACGCTCGGCAATCCGCTGCGCATCGGCCACGATCTTCCGCACGATCTCTATCGCCTCCTGTTCCTGTGGCAGCCAGGGCCGCAGCGCGTCGAGCGCAGCCTGCGCGCTGGGGATGCGCTCATCGGGCCGCTTCGCCAGGAACCTCCGCAGGATGGCGTCCAGTTCCTCGCCGAGGTCAGCGAGCGCCTCGCTGAACGACGGCACAGGCGCCTCGACGTGCTTCCGCAGAATCGCGAGGGTATCGGGCCCTCCATAGGGTGGAGCGCCCGACAGCATCTCGTACAGCACGACGCCCGCGGAATAGAGGTCGGCGCGCGCGTCTGCCGGTTCTCCCTTAGCTTGCTCGGGGGCCATGTACTCGGGCGTTCCCACCACGGTGCCGGGTACCGTGAGTGCCTGGCGCTCCACACGGCGCGCAAGGCCGAAGTCCATCAAGACCACGCGGCCGTCCGTGCTGAGCATGATGTTGCCCGGTTTCACGTCGCGATGGACGATTCCGGCCGCGTGGACGGCGACGAGCGCGCGCAGAAACTGCTCGAAGATGGCCATCGCCTCGCGCAGAGAGAAACGGCCGCGGGACCGGATGGCGTCGCGCAGTGCGAGCCCATGGACGAGTTCCATTGCATAGTATGAAATTGGCCCCTCCTGACCGACGGCGTAGATGCGGACGAGGTTCGGGTGTTCGACCTTCGCGAGCGCCCGCGCCTCCTCGACGAAACGCTTGCGGTAAACTGGCTCCCTCGCAAGGTTCTCGGGCAGGACCTTGATGGCGATCTCGCGGTCGAGGACGGGGTCGTAGGCGCGATACACAGCCGACATGCCGCCAGTGCCGAGGCATTCTCGGAGTTCGTATCGGTCGAGTCTCGTGCCCGGGGCTGGCATGGCAGTTCTTGCTAAACAGGTCGCACGCGACTGGTTGCCAGGGCCCCGTCGGCGGACGCTGTCCCTTCCTCGAACCTGTATGCGGCACAAAGTAGAGACATTCTCCCGTCTCCCCATTGTCGGGACCGGTTCAGTTTATGCCGTACGCCTTCATCCGGGCGTAGAGGGTACTTCGGTCTATGCCCAGTATGCGGGCCGCCTCCTTCCTGTTGCCGCCGGTGTAGCGGAGGACTCGCTCGATGTAACGTCTCTCGACCTCTCGCAGCGTCGGCAACTCTACGCCCTCGGCGGCGCCGGCGACGACCTCCTCCGCTGGTGCAGGCCCGCCCGAGCGGATCTCGTAAGGGACGTCGTCCACGGTCAGGACGGGCCCATCCGACATGACTACCATGCGTTCGACGGCGTTGCGCAGTTCGCGCACGTTTCCGGGCCACGGGTAGGTCCTGAACAGTTCGAGGACGCGCTCGTGGAAGCGCAGTTGAGGTCGGCCGCATTTCTCGGCGAAGTGCTTCAGGAAGTGCTCTGCAAGGAGATCTATATCCCCCTGTCGCTCCCTGAGGGGCGGCAGGGAGACCTTGAGGACGTTCAGTCGGAAGTACAGGTCCTCGCGAAAGCGGCCTGCCGCGCGCTCCTCGTCGAGCCTCCGATTGGTGGCGGCTACGACCCGGACGTTCACCTTGATGTCCTTCACACCGCCAACCCGGCGAAGTTCTCCGGTCTCCAGTGTCCGGAGTAGTTTCGACTGGCTCGCCTCCGGCAGTTCGGCTATCTCGTCCAGGAAAAGGGTGCCTCCGTCGGCGAGTTCGAACCGGCCGGGCCGGTCGCGGTCAGCACCTGTGAAGGCGCCGCGAACGTGTCCGAAAAGTTCGCTCTCGATGAGCGTCGGTGCGATGGCGGCGCAGTTGACCGCCTCGAACGGCTGATGGCGGCGGCGGCTGTTGAGATGGATGGCGCGCGCTACCAGTTCCTTCCCGGTCCCGCTCTCGCCCTCTATGAGGACGCTGGCCTCCGATGTTGCAGCCCGTGCAATGAAACGAAAGACGCGCTGCATCCCCTCGCAGCGGCCCACGATGTCGTACTCGCCCCGCGCGGCCTTCTCGCGGACGTATCGCTCGCGCCCGATCTCCTCGGTCATCCTGACGTTCTCGATGCCGGCGGCTGCCTGGAGTGCGAAGGCGGTGAGGAGTTCGAGGTCCTCCTTCGTGAACCCTTCCGCGTCGCCGAGACGGTCAACGTACAACAACCCGAGGAAGCGGTCGCCGAGGAGTATGGGTGCGCACATCGCGGAGGTTATCTCGTGAGCGGTTATCGAGCGTGCGTCGCGCAGTCGCGCGTCCTCCCTCGTTGCCTCGCTGAGAATCGCATCGCGGTGCTCCTGGACGTATTTCACCACGGTTGTGCTGATGGGGATGCGGGAAAGAACCTTGTCGAACTCGCCCCGCTGGCTCACCCATGGCCGCAGCAGGCCCTTCTGCTCGTCGAACAGCATGGGAACTGCCCTGTGCGGACGGAGGTTCTTCTCCAGGGCGGCGGTGATGCCAGCGAACAGTTCAGGGTAACTTCGCGCGGAGGCGGCGAGGTTGCTCATCTCCAGGAGTGCCAGGAGGCTCTGTCTGGGGTCGCGCCCGATCTCCACCGTCGCACGTGCGCCTTCAGGGCGCTTTACGAACGAGTCCCTCTTCAGTATGTCTTTGAGTTGCAGGCGCGTTCCCGAATCTCCACTCTCTGCCGGGACGACATCGAAATCGCGCAGGACGAACGTGAGGACCACTTCGCCCAGCCGTATCTCGTCGCCCGACGTCAGCTCCGCCTGGGTCACGCGTTTGCCGTTCAGGAGGATGCCGTTCTTGCTGCGCAGGTCCTCGATGCGCCAGATCTCGCCCTCCGAACCGGGCACGGCGGTGAGGATGGCATGATTCCTGCTGACGGTCTCGGAGGGGATCTGTATGACGTTGGTGGGGTCCCGACCGATGGTGACAGGCGATTCGACGAGTTCATAAGCGGTGCCGCGCCCCGGCCCTTCCTTTACGATGAGCCTCGCCATCAGGTCGCCTCTCAAACCCGCTCGAACGGCGCAAACAACCGGAGATACTCGTCCTGCGCGTAACGGTCGGTCATGCCGGCTATGTAGTCGCAAACCGCCTGATGCAAACCCTCTTGCTCCGCCCATCGCTGGTAGTCGGGCGGCAGTTGAAGCGGCTGCTCGACATAGGCTCGGAAGAGTTCCTCGACGAATCGTCGCGCCTTGTTGGCCATGCGAGCCACCCGATAGTGGCGGTAGACCTTGTCCAGCAGGTACTTCTGGAGCGCGTCGCGCTTCACCTCGAGGTCTTTCGAGAGCCCCACGAGCGGCCCCGGAGCGTGGCGGACGTCATCGGGCGAGGCGATGCCGAGGGTGCTGATGCGTTCGGACGTCGTGCGGCACAGGTCTGTCACGAGGAGGTTGATTATGGCGCGCACGACCTCGCTGCGTCGTTCGCGCGGCGTCGCGTTCGGTGAGCGCCTTCGCACCTCATCGTGCACCTCGGAAAGTATCTCCACCTCTCCGTATGCCGATTCGTCGAGGATGTGAGCGGTGAATGCATCGTCGAGGTCGTGCGAAATGTATGCGATCCAGTCGGCGGCTTCGACGACCTGAGCCTCGAGGAGCGGCTGGAGTTCGGGTTCGAAGTCCCTCACGATCGGTCTGTCGTACGCGGTACTGTGCTTCGCGATGGATTCCCGCACCTCCCAGGTGAGGTTCAGGCCGGGGAAGTCAGGATAGCGCCGCTCGATGACGTCAACCACCCTGAGGCCATGCAGGTTGTGCTCGAATCCTCCGTGGTCCTTCATCAGGACGCGGAGCGCATCCTCGCCGGAGTGGCCGAACGGCGTGTGGCCGAGGTCGTGCGCGAGTGCAACTGCCTCGGTGAGGTCCTCGTTCAGGTTGAGGAAGCGGGCGATGGCGCGAGCGATCTGAGCGACCTCGATGGTGTGGGTCAGGCGCGTGCGGTAGTGGTCGCCCTCGTGGTTTACGAACACCTGTGTCTTGTATTCCAGGCGCCTGAACGCGGTCGAATGGATTATTCGCTCGCGATCGCGCTGGTAGGCGGTGCGGAGGGGGTGTTCCTGCTCCGGATGGACGCGGCCGCGGCTTTCCGCGGATCGCATGGCATAGGGCGCAAGCCATGCTGCTTCGCGTCGCTCTATTTCCTCGCGCGTCAACATGTCGCCAGCCTCGCCGGCCTGCCTCACCGGGTGTCTCCTGCGGGCGGCGGCTCCCACTTCTCACGCAGGATCTGCCACATCTCCTCCAGCGCCTGCGGTATCATCTTCGTCGAACCTATCGTGGTGAGGAAACTCGTGTCTCCCGACCAGCGGGGCACGACGTGCATGTGAAGGTGTTCCTCGAGACCGGCGCCGGCGACGCGTCCAAGGTTCAGACCGACGTTGTAACCGTGGGGGGAGCATGCACGGTCGAGCGCCCGTTTCGCCTCTATGGTGATCCTCATGAGTTCGTCCAGTTCGGCCCGGGTCAGGTTCTCCAGTTCCCCCACATGTCTGTACGGGCAAATGAGGACGTGGCCGTTATTGTAGGGGTAACGATTCAAGAGGCAGAAGCAGTGCTCGCCCCTGCGAACGACGTAGCGGCCGGCGTCATCCGTAGAGCGGGCTGCGGTGCACAGAAAGCACTCGCCATCTTTCAGGCCGTCGCGGATGAACTCCATCCGCCACGGTGCCCACAGTCGGTCCATTCCCATGGCGTCGTCTGGCCAAGCACGTTCTCAAGCGTCGGTCTATGCAGGTGACGGCTTGTCCACTCACAGCGAACTGGCAATCCTGCGACTGCTACGCCGGATGTAAGGATACCAGATGAAACCCGTGGCGTAAACCGCGTCGAATGCGCGCCCGGTAGCGCTACAGGCCGTCAGCGCGGCAGTACCAGAAGGGGGTTGACGATCGCATCGTTGCGGATGACCCGGAAGTGCAGTTCGATCCCATTCGAGAAGGGGTCCTCCCCGGCGACCGCGAGCGGCTCCCCCTGCCTGACCCAGCGTCCGTGGGGCACAAGCACCTCGTCCAGATGGCCGTAGAAACTCATCGAGCCGTCGGCGTGTTCCAGGACCACGGCCAGGCCGTATCCGGGCACGTTCTGGAAGATATTCACCTTTCCGCTTTTCGCAGCCACCACCGTCGGGTCGGACGATGGTGCGATGTCAATGCCCTGATTCGGTTCGCCAGCCTGCCATACAACTGGCTCCCCGTAGCCGGCCAGTAACCGCCCCTGTAGCGGCCAGATGAAATTCGCCTCCGCCGGCAGAGGTCCTTCATGTCCGGAATGCCGGAGCGATGCACCTTGTGTGCGCGGTTGCCATGGGGTGCGCGCCCCGGGCTCCGTGGTCGGCCCCACCGGCAGTCTGAGCACCATTCCCGGCGACAGCGCGGTCGGGTCGCCGCCGAGGACCGACGAGTTTGCGCGAGCGACCTCCCGCCAGTCGAGGCCGTAGCGTTGGGCAATGCCGTACAGCGTGTCGCCCGGCCGGACCACATACTCGACCCCTTCCTCGATGGTCCTTCCTCGGGGTGGCGGAGAAATCAGTGGCGAATTGTCAATGACCGCGCCTGTCGGAGCGCATCCGCAGATAGTCAGGATCACCGCGATGCCCGCTGCCGTGATGAGCCATTGGTATCTCGCGATCATTCTCTTCGCTCTCGCCTGTTCCGTTCTGGCGTTAGGACCTCGACCGGTGCGCCAGAGGACATACCAGGAAGGGATGGCTGGAGCGGCGGAAGGGACTCGAACCCTCGACGTTCAGCTTGGGAAGCTGACATTCTACCACTGAATTACCGCCGCCCCCTCTTCACCGAAGTATATCAGGCTTCCTCGCCGACCGTCAACCTCGTCTTGACCCGCTGACGATTCCGTGTAGAATCATTGTCCATGTCAGGTGAACCGAGGTTGGAATTGAAGCACGGCTCGACCGAAGAGCAGTCTCGCCCGACCCTCAGCATTTTCTTCCCCTGCTACAACGACGCCGGCACCATCGCCAGCATCGTCGTCCTTGCCGACGAGACGGCGCGGCAAATCACCGAGTCCTACGAGATCATCGTGGTGGATGACGGCAGTAGCGACCACAGCCGGAGGATCCTGGAGTCGCTGCGGCGGCACTATCCGGCTTTGCGCCTGGTCTTCCACGAGAGAAACCGCGGGTATGGGGGTGCCCTCCGTTCCGGATTCTCCACCGCGCGAGGCGAGTGGATCTTCTATACCGACGGCGATTACCAGTACGACGTTGACGACCTCCGCCGACTCTGGGCCAAAGTCACCGGAGACATTGACGTCGTCCAGGGCTACAAGATCCAGCGCCACGATCCCTGGTACAGGATCCTCATCGGTCTCGTGTATCAGTACACGATCCAGTTCGCTTTCAATCTGAAGATACGCGACGTGGATTGCGACTTCCGTCTGATTCGTCGCAGTGCCCTGGAGCGGTTCGAGTTGAAGGAGGACACCGGCTGCATCTGCGTGGAACTGGTGAAGAAACTCCAGGAGACCGGTGCGCGGACCACGGAGGTGGGCGTGAAGCACATGTTCAGGGCATATGGCCACTCTCAGTTTTTCAATTTTCGGCGCATTCTGCGAACACTGTGGAAGTTGTGGCGGCTGTGGATAAAGTTGGTATGTCTCAAGGAGTACGATCTGACGGCCGCCGGGAGGGCACGATCCAGCGAATGAGCAGTCCCGCCGTGGAAGAATCGCGCACGCTCACCCATCGCGCGGCGCGCGGCGCCGCATGGGCGGTTGCCGGCAATGGCCTGCGGCAGATCCTCGGCATCGTTGTGAGCGTTCTCCTGATGCGGGCGCTCCAGCCCGAAGACTACGGGCTCGTGGCCATGGCCATGCTCTGGATATACATCATCTCCGACCTGCGGGATCTGCGATTCGCAGATGCACTCATCCACCATCGTGCTGTCTCTTCGCGGCATCTCGACAGCGTCTTTTGGTTGCACGCCGGACTCGCGTTGGTGTGTGGGGGGGTGTTCGCCGCGTGCGCGCCGCTTCTCGCCAGGTTCAACGCGCGCCCGGCCCTCGCGCCCATAGCCATGGCACTGGCGACCAAGCCGCTCCTGGACTCACTGGGCGATGTCCCGCGCGCTCTGCTCAGCAGGCGCCTCGCGTTCGGCCTCATCGCCTTCGCGGATTTCGCGGCTCTGCTGGTTGCGGGGGCGATAGCGATCGCCCTTGCGCGGTTCGGATACCGGGCCTGGTCGCTCGTGGCCTTGAACCTTGTTGCGTCTGTCATGGCGACGCTGCTCCTGACGGCTGGCGCACGCTGGCGCCCCGGATTCCACCTGTCGGGAAAGGCCATACTGGAGATGGGGAGTTTCTCCGGTTTCCTCTATGGTGCCCGCGCGAGTTCGCAGGCGGCCCGGAACGTGGACAAACTGCTCGTCGGACGAGTCCTCGGGAGCGATGCGCTGGGGCAATATGGTCAGGCATATCGCCTGATGATGATGCCCCTCGAACAGATAGCGATTGCGGTGAGCCGGGTGATGTACTCCGCGTTGTCCGAGATACAGGACGATCTCGATCGTCTTCGCGGCGCGTACCTCCGGGCGGTCCGGATGCTGACCCTGGCGATGTTCCCTGTGACCGCCGGGATGGCCGTGGTCGCTGGCGAGTTCGTGCGAGCCGCACTCACCGCCAAGTGGACCGGAGCGATACCTGCGATACGTCTTCTCTGCGTGGCTGGATCGGTCGAGTCGGTTGTCATCAGCGCCCAATGGATATTCTTTTCGTGCGGAAGGACCCGTCGCGAATTCGTCTGGACCCTGGGCGTGTTGCTCTTGACGACCCTGTCCGTGGCTGTCGCGCTGCCTTATGGCGTCACGGGTGTGGCCGCCGCATACCTCGTGCGCACCGCCGTCCTCGCGTTGCCCACACTCCTCCTGGCGCTGCGCCTCCTGCGTTCCGGCGTCGGAGAGTTGCTCCGTGCCCTCGCCCCCACCGCAGCGGCTACAGCGTTCATGGTGGGGGGTGTGCTCGCTTTGCGGGCTGCGTTGACCGCGGCTGGTGCTGGATCATGGGCGCTTCTTCTTTGCGAGGTTGCCGCGGGCGCGATTCTCTACGTCGCGATGCTGTACGCAATCGGCGGCGAAAGCGTTTCGGAGACCTGGTGCCTCGCGACGCGGGTCCTGGGACTGCGCTGCATGGGTTCGTGAAGCCTCGGCGGATCCGTCTCGCATCAGCGGTGGGCGGAAAGCCTGTCAGTCGCTACGGGGTGGGCTCCAGGGACCCGGAGAGTAGATCTCCCCCATCATCCGCAAGGGCGGGGCGTTCCGCGCGTATCGCTCTATCAGAGCGTGGCAGTCTCTCACCACGCGGAATGCCGACGCTGTGCTGTCATTGAAGACTTCCTCGAAGCAGTCCTGCTCGCGCATCCAATCCACCAGGGGTTTATCGAACCGTGGAGTGAACGAGTTGGGATCTACCGAGATCAGAATAAGGTCTGGTCTGAACTGGGCGATGACCGCCGCCAGCCGCTCGCGGCCGCCCCTTTCTGGCTCGAGAACGGTCGAGTAGAGGTCGTAAAAGAGCGTATGCTGCCACCTGCGACCGTATAGACCGTATGGGCGGAGGCCGGCTGCGTATATCCGCTGCGGCTCCTGGATTGCCTGAACCCAACGGTAGATGTCTGTCTGCGGCAGTTCGTATATGCGTTCGTATCCGGGCAATCCGTCCATGGGCGAGAGGCGCCAGAATGCAGGCGCAGCCAGCGCTGCTGCCAGAAAGCCAACCGGCAGGAGGATCCGCGATAGCAGTGCGCCGCTCCCCCTCAGACGCTCGGCCAGATGGCCAGCACCACGGGCGCCTATGACGCAGGCGAATGCGAACAGCGGCATTCCGAGCCGTAAACGCCAGACAGCGTACGTCCGACCGGCCCTGAAAACCCCGTGCGGCGTGATGGAGAACGCGCAGAGTCCCACGATCCAGAAGGCCACAGACATTCCGTAGAAGATATCGCGCTCCCGGGTGCGCCGACCTCCAAGCCAGATATACGCCAGCACGGGCAATCCGAGGAGACTCGCGAGAAAGACCAATGCTCCAGGCCGCGGTGCGTACAACGCAGGATTGCGAAGATTTGCCACGAGCGATAAGTCCCAGGCGAACCCCAGGGCCGGGTCGCTGATGTCGCCGTATGTCATCAGGTTCCGCAGCAGGAAGAATCCTCCGAACAGACCCAGAACGGCGAGGCAGGCGCCGAGCCGAAGCGTTGTGCGCATTCGGGACGAAGGCGTGGAACTGTCGCGACGCAACAGAGCGATTGCCCATGCCGCGACGAAAAGCGGCACGTAGGCGAGGGCAGTGGCCTTTGTCGCTATCGCCAATCCCAGGCACGTTGCCGAGAAGAGCAACAGGATGAAACGCCTGCCGGGACGTTCTGCGTTGCGTTCGACCGCTAGGGCCTCCACAGCGAATCCGAGGGCCGTTAGAAGGCATGCAGCCTGGAAAATGTCGTTCTTCCCCAACTCCTGGAGTTCGTCGCGAAATAGCGCGGCCCATGCGCCCCAAGAGAGTATGTACATTGCTACCCGGCTGCCGGCCGCCGGCGATGCCCGCATGTGCTGGGATGCAAGGACCGTCATCGCTGAAAGGAGGAAGACCACCGAGACCAGGTGCGCGAGCGGCAGTCCTGCATGATTCCTGAAAAAGAGGGCCGGCAACCCCCCGACCAACTCGTATGCAAAGCCGTAACTGCTGAATGGTCCCTTCATTGTCCACAGCGATTTGGTCTGCACGAACTCCACCAGGGCCGGCAGGTGGCAGCTGACCACGTCCATCGGGAGGGCGCGCTGTGGGTCGAATATGGCGCGCGGTATCCTCGCGATCAGCATGAGCAGCGGGCTCAGACCAATCAGGCCCGCGAACGCCAGCAGGAGCGAGGCGTCGGTCCACGTTCCCTGGAATGCGCCCCTCAACGCGTCCTGCATCCGCACCGACGGGACCGGTGACCCGAGTCTTCCGAAAAGCCAGATTGTGGCAAATGACAGTATCGCCAGAACGAGCGTCACGCTCCACGGCCGGAGCAGCCCCGCCACCCCCGGAACGAGCCATGATAGGTAGAGCAGCGCGGCAGCAGTCGAGCAAGCCACAGGGGCCGAGGGCACACCGATCGCCCGCGCAAGCCCAATTGCTCGCGCGACCGCGCACACGAGCATCACGAGGCAGAATGCATAGAGGATGGCATTCGACACCTTGCGTCCTCTCAGGTCCCGATGCCTACTCTCCGGTTTCCGGCGGGGACGAGGTCTCGGCCTGTTCCACGAGGTATATCCTGACTTTGCCAGCCTGCCATTCGAGCCGCCACGAGGCAGGTGGCGCCAGCGCGTACTCGGGTGGGTGGTAGCCCTTCAGATCCCGGAGGCGCTGCAATTCGTGCAAACTCACGAGCACCCGCGAGCCCTGGGGCAGGTTCTCGACGGGTATCGCGGAGAAGTCGTAGGCGCGCGGCGCCGGAGGGTATCCCCAGAAGAACTCCAGAGCGCGCAGGGAGTTCGGGTCGGTGTAAACCATATCAGACGGTTTCAGAACGCGAGCCGCGCGCCGCAGACCGGGACATCCCACGCCCTGTCGGACATGCTGGAAAAGGCCGTAGGCCGATCCCAGCAGGATTGCGGCGCAGACCAGCGTGCCCCAGAAGCGGCGCTCCGCCGTTACACCGCCATCCGCGTCCGCGCGCATCACCCCCTCGCTGAGCCAGCCGGCCGTCACGAGAACAGCGGGGAAGATGACCGGGACCAGGTATGCATCAGACCACGGCAGCGGCTCGTAACGCCTGAGGCTGGCGGAGCCGAAATTGAACGCGGCGACCGCATAGAGAAACCAGGCCGCGAGAAAGAGAAAACCCCTCCGCCGGAAGCGTATGATGTGCAGAATCGCTATTCCTGCGGTCAGTGGAAGAAGTCCGATGCCGGGATTCAGGAAGATCGCCGCCGGGCCGGTCTTGAAAAGGCGCCGGAAAAGGCCCCAGGCATAGTGGCCGCTCTCCCAGCCGTAAGGTGAACCCTCCTTGAAGAACCAGTTCGTGTCCGTGGCGTAGAGGGTTTCCATTGCGTGCAGGCGGTGCAGAAAATCGCCGTAGATTGCGAAATAGACGAGGCCTTCGATGACGAATATGCCGAGCACCCCCGCCAGGCATGTTGCCGCGAGCCAGAAGTTCCGCCGGTCGCGCGCGCACCAGATCGCGAGCGCGGCAACGACGAAGGGCACGAGTTGTGCAACTTGCCCCCTGGTCAGCCAGGAGGCCCCGAAACATCCGGCTGCCGCCAGGCCGAGCAGTGCCTTTCGCCGGTTCTCGGCATTGCGGCTGCCCAGGTAGAGAAGTATCACGCCGCACGCGCTCCAGAACGCCGATGGCGTATCGCTCAGGAGCCACGTCGCGAAGCGCGCGTCAACCGGCATTATCGCGTAAAGCGCCATCGCTGCGAGACCCGCCCGGACAGAGAAAAAAATCCTGCCGGCGAAGTAGGCCAGGGCAAGCGTTCCGGCTGAAAAGGCGAGAGGCACGAGGAGAAGGGTAATCTCGGAGGGGCCGAACAGCCTGAACAGGATTGCGACCGGCAAGAGGAGACCCACTCGCGTATGGTAATGGGGGGGAATATCGGGCGCGGCGGGAGGGAAGTTCCCGCGTGCAATTTGCCACGCGGCGGCGGCATAGTTAGCATCGTCGCTGGCGGAGTAGCCGCGGAAGACCGCAGCGCGCACGGCAACTGCGACCACCAGGATTCCCGCGAGCCAGAATGCGGCCAGATGCGACCCTGCCCGCGAACCTGGAGTGACGTCGGCCATTTCCTTCACGTCGGATTCCCGCGCTCTTTCTATCCCTCCCGGACCGGGTTGCCTCTCTTTCGCTCCTATCCGGTCGGGGTACTGTCGATCTCCGTCACGCGGCGTATCACGCGGCCCTCGGGGCACGCTGCGCACATGGGAATGCATTTCCTCTCGCGCAGCACTCGCCTCCGGAAGGCCCGGAATCTCTCGCCGCCCCATATCGCACCGAGGGGCTCGCGAAAAACGTTCCCCATCACGTACTCCGAATTGACGTCATAGCAGCATGGCACAACCTCGCCGTTCGAGTTGACGACCATCGTACTGTAGATGTACTCGCAGAAGCGCGGGGGCTGGCCCTTGAGTGCGATGGTCCCGTCGGACCTTCGCTCGTAGCGGCTATTTTCCAGATCGGCCGGCAAGAGTTCTGCCGCGAGGCGCTGAAAGTCCGGGTCGGCGGGATTGATCCAGACGGTCTTCTCGATGAATCTGTCCACCCCGAGATCGCGCGCGATCTCCCTCATGCGCGGGATCTGGTGTTCGTTGTGCTTCATCACTATGAACTGGAGTTCAACGACTGGCGTTGCCGACCCGAGCGCCCGGCGAGCATCGAGCACCCTCCGGATGCCGGCGAGGATGTCGTCGAATCGGGCGTTCTTCCGGTAGCGGCTGATGGTATCCTGATCCGCGCCATCCAGGCATACGATCAGTTCCGATAGGCCGCTTTCGACGACCTCGCGCGCAACTGCGCTGTCCCCGAAGAAGTGGCCGTTCGTGCTCGTGAAGGAACCGACACCAAGGTCGGTCGCGTACCTGACCATCCTCAGGAGGTCCCTGCACAGAAACGGCTCGCCGTAGTTGAATAGAGTCACCCGTTCCAGGTAACCGGGCGGTTCGCAGGCCTGATCGAGGATATGCTTGAACTCGTCGAATCTCATTGTGCGAACCGGTCGGTTCAGGGTGCCAGCACCGACTGGACATGCTGGGCACTTCAGGTTGCACGCATTAGTGGGTTCGATCATCAGGGTCGAGGGGCGTTCCGGGAGGTGAGGTAACCCGACCTTCCACAGAGCGCTGTGAACGACCCTGCGAAAGCGCTCGAAAAGGGTCGGTTGTCGTCGCACCTCGCTTGCCTCCTCCAATCTGGCATTATCCGCAAACGGTCGCACGGCGGTCAAGCGGGGAGGCCCGTCTTTCCGTCCGACCTGTTCTACAGGAGGCCGCGGCCGGCCCCGCCCGTCTGCTTGCGGGGAGCAATCCGATGGGATAGAATCTCGCAGGCGAATGTTCGAGGCTCACCTCTGTGGGAAACGGCGATGATTGTGGCGCTGAGGTCCATTCTCGCATCGGCCATCGTTGTGTGTGCCCTCGCGGGCTGCGTCGAGCGGCGCCTCTTTATCAGGTCGGATCCGGCCGGAGCGGAGGTGAGCGTCAACGGACAGCCCGTCGGGTTGACTCCGGTCAAGGTCCCGTTTGTCGCGTACGGTTACTACGATATAGTCGCCAGCGCGCCCGGGCATCACCGCCTCTCGAAGATCGTCGAGATAAGCCCGCCCTGGTGGGAGTACGTACCGTTCGACTTTTTCGTCGAGATGGTGTGGCCGTTCCGCGTGGCGGATGAGCGCGAGATTACGCTCGACCTTGTCCCCTTGAGCCCCGCTGACGACGCCGGGCTTGCGGCTCGGGAGGGGGAGATGCGGCGCTGGCTGGAGAAAGGGGGCGAGCCGCCGTCGCCAGCAGAACCATCATCCCGGGGCGAGCAATGACCCTGTCCAGGCGCCCCACGGACCGCGAACTTCTGAGCAGCGTCAAGCGCCATCTGGACAGGATGCGGGTCCTGGCCGAAAATCCGGGAATGGATTCTGCAGACCTCGACGAGTTCTTCCGGAGGCTCGAAGAGCGCCTCGATGCAAAGGATGATCCACCGGGGCGGGGTGTGCGGCGTAAGGTGATCGTCCGTGTGGATGGTGCTTCGCGCGGAAACCCTGGCCCTGCGGCCTATGGGGTGGTGATCGAGGACGAGGCCGGGCGCATTCTTGCCGAGGCCGGCGCGACCATTGGGCGGGCGACCAACAACGAGGCCGAGTACAGGGGGCTTATCTGCGGACTGGAGATGGCCAGAAAGCATTGCGCGGCGGAGGTCGCGGTCAGGGCGGACAGCGAACTCGTCGTCCGGCAGATCGCGGGCGAGTATCGGGTGAAGAGTCCGACGCTCCGTCCGCTCCATCTTCGGGCGATGGAACTTCTCCGCTCGTTCGCGCGATACGAGGTGACGCACGTGCCGCGGGAAGAAAACGCGCGCGCCGATGCCCTCGCGAATGCGGCGCTGGATGCCGGGTCGGGGTGAACGCTCCCCCGGCGATCGAGCGCATAATGCCTGTAAGGATAACTCGTGAAAGCGCTCTTGCTCACTGCTCCCGGACGGCTGGAATGCCGGGACGTTCCGCGACCCGAAGGGCCACCCGGGTGGGTACGCGTCCGCGTCCGGAGCGTCGGTATATGCGGCTCCGACATTCATTACTTCGTCGAGGGGCGCATAGGCGATCAGGTCGTCTCCTTTCCGCATCAACTCGGCCACGAGGGGAGCGGCGTGGTCCTGGATGCCGCCGGCAGGTTGCTTCCGGGCGTCCCTGTGTATCTCGAGCCTGCTGTCGTCTGTCACCAGTGTGATCAGTGCCGCATCGGACGCGAGAACACATGCCGGAGGATCCGGTTCTTCGGAAACCCGAACGAATTCCCTGGATGCATGAGGGAGGAGGTCGTCGTCCCGCCGGAGAACGTGATTCCGTTGCCTCCCTCGATCCCTGTCGAGGTGGGATTTCTTCTCGAACCGCTGTGCATCGGAATGTACGCCGTGGCCAGGTCCGGCATCGGCGAGGGTGCCAGCGTTGCGGTCGTGGGCTGCGGCCCGATCGGACTCAGCGTCATCGCCGCCCTCTCCGACGCGAAGCCCCGCATGATTTACGCCACGGATCCGGTGGGCGCTCGGCGCGAGGCCGCGCGTGCGCTCGGGGCCGATGTTGCCCTCGATCCATCGCCCCTCGAGCATGGTGCGGCTTCAGCGGTTCTGAGTCAGACCGGCGGAGTCGATGCGGTGTACGAATGTGCCGGCACCCTTGCCTCGATAGACGATGCGATCCACATGCTGAGGCCCGGTGGGGTGCTCATGCTCGTGGGGATACCGGAGGGCACGGACCGCGTGGCGTTCGACCATTCTCACATGCGCCGGAACGAGATTACCATCGTTAACGTGCGGCGTCAGAACCGGATGATCGGCAGGGCGCTGTCGCTTCTCGAACGTAGGCCCGACCTTCCAGACATTCTGATCACACATCGCTTTCCACCGGAGCGCGCGGAGGAGGCATTTTCGCTCGTCCACGAGCGCCGCGACGGCGTCATCAAGGCCGTCATCGACTTCTAGCCGTACCCGGCAGCGGCAAGGGTCGCGGGGTCTGGAGCCGATCGCGCCCGCGTATCCGCACGCGTCAAGGGGTTGGGCTCGCCATGTGGCCATCGTCACCGCGCCACGTTCGGGTAGAGTCGCGCCCCGATAACCACCAGCGTGACAAGCGCCCCGAATAGCACAGCCAGGTCGAACGCGATTCCGTAACTGCTCGTCCCGCCAGCCACCATCAGCGTGCGGAGCGCATCCACCTCGTAGGTGAGCGGGTTGAGTCGCGATATCGCACGAAGCCACGTGGGCATGATGTGAATCGGATATATCGCATTGCTGGCGAAGAACAGGGGCATCGTCATGACCTGTCCGATTCCCATGAACCGTTCCCGCGTCTTCACGATGCAGGCGACTATCAGGGAGAAGGTCGAGAACAGGCCAGCGCCGAGGATGATGGTGCAGAGGACGCCGGCAAGTTGCGGCACGCCCCACCGGATCCTCACGCCGAGGGCGAATGCCAGGCCGTAGATGATGACGGCCTGGAGCGCACTGCGCACGCCCGCCGAGAGCGCCTTGCCGAGGACGAGGGCCGTCCGCGGCGTGGGCGAGGCGAGAAACTTGTGTACGATCCCCAGGTCGCGTTCCCAGATGGTCGAGAGGCCATAGAATATCGAGATGAACAGGGCGCTCTGCGCGAGAACGCCGGGCGCCATGAAGTCGAGGTATCTCAGGTTGCCCGTGGGTATCGCCCGCACGCGCGTAAAGACCTGCCCGAAGACCACGAGCCAGAGCGCGGGCTGCATCGCGCGCACGATGAGTTCGGTGGGGTCGTGTCGAAGCCGCCGGGCCTCGATCTCGGCCATGACAATGGTCTTCGCGACGAACCCGCGCAGCGTCGCGAGTGTGCCGGATATGCGACCGGATCTGGCTTCTTCAGCCGAGCCTTCGTGCTGTCCGCCGGATGCGATAGGTCTCACGGTAACTGCCTCTCTTCACCGGCTCCGCGCCTGCGTAGTGGGCGAAAACGTCCTCCAGCGTGGTACTGCTCCCTCCGATCCTCGCCTTGAGTTCGTCCGGCGTCCCCGTTGCCTTCACCTGGCCGAGATGCATGATGGCGACCCGATCGCAAAGCGACTCTGCCTCGTCCATGTAGTGAGTGGTCAGAAGTATCGTGGTGCCGAATTCATTGCGGAGTTGTTCGACGCGTTTCCACACGGCCTGACGGGACAGTGGATCGAGACCGATGGTCGGCTCGTCCAGAAAGAGCACCCTCGGCTCGTGGAGCATGGACTGGGCGATCTCGAGGCGCCGTATCATGCCTCCGGAGTAAGTGCGGACCAGGCCGTGCGCGGCATCGGAAAGCCCCATTATCTCGAGCGCTTCGAGCACCCGCTTCCGGCGCACGGCGCGGGGAAGATCGTAGAGTCTCGCGAAGGTCAGGAGGTTCTCGTAACCCGTAAGGCTCCCATCGGCCGAGAGCATCTGGGGGACATATCCGATTACGCGCCGCACTGCTGCGGCCTGCCGCACGATGTCGAGGCCGGCGATGAGCGCGCGTCCCGACGTTGGCGGCAGGAGTGTCGTCAGCATCTTCACTACGGTCGTCTTGCCCGCGCCGTTTGGGCCCAGAAGCCCGAACACCTCGCCATCCTCAACGGCCAGTGTCAGGTCGTCCACGGCCTTCAGCCTGCCGAAGTAGCGCGTCAGGTTTTCCGTCACGACTATGCTCATGTATTCATCTGCCGTGGCTGGCCGGGAATCCGTTGTCGTCCGCGAGCGCCTCGCGCAACAGGGCCATCGCCCGCGAGATCGTGGCGCGCTCCGAGGGCCGGAGCCTCGCGAGTCGCCTCGCCAGATACGATTGCGCTGCCTTCATGGCGGTGTCATGTACCTTGCGGCCAGCCGAAGTGAGGCACAAACTGAGACGGCGGCGGTCTCCGGGATGGCCCCGTCGCTCGACCAGTCCTCGCCCGACCAGCGCGTCTATCATCCTGCAGGTCGTGGGCGGCGTCAGGCCGATATGATCGGCGATCTCGGAAAGGGAGGCGCCCTCCGTGCGCCTCAGGAACGCGAGGACTCGGAACTGGGGCACCGAGACCTCGAGGCCGCGGTGGCGGCGCATCTGGTCGCGGATGACGCGCATCACCAGCGGCACAGCCTCGATGACCTGCTGAGCAATGCGCCTCCCGGGCGCCGACATACTTTGCACTCCTAATGATTAGTGCCTGTAATGTTATCGCGGCGCCGCAGCGCTGTCAAGCCGGAGGAAATGCCGGGTTGGCATCGTTGCAGGCGTGGAAGGGGATCCAGTGCATTTGCATTCCTGCTCGACGGGACATATTCTGGCAGCGGCCGGGTTTTCCTCGTTTTGACGGGCGGCTGGAGACGCGAACAGGAGGGCATGACGGATTGCTCCCGCGAATCGTGCAGATGAATCTGGTTCTCGACCCGAGGGTGGCCATCTCCGGCGCATACCTGCCACGAGGCTGGTCCGGGAGATGTGGTTCCCCGGGGTGACAAGGTGCATCATCCTTGCCTGTGGAGCCACAGAGTTGCTCATCCCTCGAACTGGCCAGACAATCGTGCCCACAATTCCAAGGGATATTATGATGCGCCGACGCGAAAAGGCCGACGCCCTGATTGCGCCACAGGGTCCGCTAACAACTCATTCGGGCGTCTCCTTGCGGAGTCTCCGAAACATTTGATACCATTCGATGAGATGCTTATCAGGTCCGTTCTCCTTGGGACGCTTTGCCTGCCATGCGGATGGGTCCCCTTACGTTCGTCGAGATATTCGAGTCCAGGCCCTGGGGCGGAAGGGCGCTCGGTCGTGTTGCAGACAAGCGCCTGCCGCCCGGTGAGCGTGTGGGCGAATGCTGGGAGATCGCCGACCGACCGAACGCGGGTAGTATCGTGGCCGCGGGCCCTCTGCGAGGGGCAAGCCTGACCGAACTCGTGAAACGCCATCCGCTGGATATACTCGGTCGCCGGGCCGATGGGCGTTTTCCGTTGCTGATTAAACTCTTGGATTGCCGCGAGCGGCTCTCGATTCAGGTACATCCTGATGATGCATTCGCGAGGCGGATTCGCCCGGGAGATCGCGGGAAGATCGAGGCGTGGTATGTGGTCCGCGCGCGCGCGCATGCGGAGATTCTCGGCGGCGCGAGGTCGCCGGACGTCGTTGCCCGCCTTCGCGAACTCGCGTTGGGCGGGGTTCTGCCGGAGCACCTGCGGTTGCTCCGCCCGCGACAGGGCGAGGTCTGGCTGTGTAGACCTGGGGCCCTTCACGCTCTGGGCCCCGGAGTGGTTCTTCTCGAGGTTCAGACGAACTCGGATATCACGTTCCGTCTTTATGATTGGGGGCGAGTTGGCAGGGAGGGGAGGCCGCGGCCAGTGCACATCGAGGAGGCGGTCGCGGCGGTAGGTGGGAAGGCTGTCCCACTGATCCGCTGCAGACCCAGGAGATTGGCATCGGCTTCGTTCCGTGCCGAGAGGCTTGTGCGGACGGAGGAATTCGTGATGGACCAGTGGCGGCTGGATCATCGTGTCCTGCGGACCGGGACGGGCCGGTTCGAGATTCTGCATGTCCTCTCGGGTGTTGGCAGACTGGTGACGGCTGATTGGCCTGAAGTGATCCTGCGCAGGGGCCGCACGATCCTGGTTCCGGCGTCGGTCGGGCGATACGAGGTTCTGCCGCTTCGTCCCATCGTCGGCATCAGAATCGCGGAATCGGGGTGAACGCCTTGGCGTCCGAAAGATTGCAAAAGGTGCTCGCAGCGGCTGGTTACGGCTCGCGGAGGTCCTGCGAAGAACTGATCAGGCAGGGACGCGTCACCGTGGACGGCGAGGTGGTCAGGACGCTCGGCACGCGTGTTGACCCGCTCTGCCAGGATATCCGATGCGATGGCGAGCGGGTGCGACCGGCGCGGAAGGTATATTTTCTCCTTAACAAGCCTGCTGGAGTGGTGTGCACGGCGCGCGACGAACGCGGGCGCCCGACAGTATTCGATCTCCTGCCGCACCGGGCCGAACGCCTTTTCACCGTCGGAAGGCTCGATGCCGGCAGCGAGGGACTTCTGATCCTTACGAACGATGGCGACTTCGCCCAGCGAGTGGCTCATCCGCGACACGGCGTGACGAAGACCTATCGTGTACGAGTGGCGGGCAGAGTCGCGCCGGAGGCGCTCTCGCGCCTCACGTCGGGCATCTGGATCGCGGGGCACGTCTGCCGGGCGGAACATGTCGCCGTGGTCAGGTCGGGGCCGCGCGAGACGACTCTCGACATGACGCTTCGGGAGGGCCGGAAGCGCGAGGTGAGACGAATGCTCGGTCGCCTGGGCCACCGCGTTATGCATCTGAGCCGCATACGAATAGGCCCGCTGAGCGACCCCTCGCTGCGTCCGGGCCGGTGGCGGAAGTTGTCTCCTGAGGAGGTCGAACTCCTGCGCGGTGCTTCGTCCAGCCCGGCGCGCGTCGCGCGAAGAGGGCTTCCAGCCGCGCAGGCCGGAGGAACAGAACGAATGCAGGTGAAAGAGCGATGACGCAGATATCCGAGGCACGGCAAGGCAGGTTGACCGCGGAGATGCTCAGGGTCAGCGAGGCGGAACGCGTCGCGCCGGAGGCGGTCCGTGACGCCGTCGCTCGTGGCCATCTCACGATCTGCTGCAACCGCAGGCGTGCTGCACTGGGTCTGCCGCAGCCCGTCTGCGGAATAGGCCGTGGACTCCGCACGAAGGTCAACGCCAACATCGGCACCTCGGCGGATTATCCGGATCTCGATGCTGAACTCGCGAAACTTCATGTCGCGGTCGAGGCCGGTGCCGATGCGGTGATGGACCTCTCCACGGGTGGGGACCTGCGTTCCATCCGCCAGAAGGTGCTGGAACAATCGCCCGTGGTCGTGGGTACCGTACCGATATATGAGGCCGCCGTCCGTGCCGCTCGCGAACATGGCGGCATACGCCATATGACTGCCGAGAGCATCCTTTCCGCCGTCCGTCAGCATGCCGAACAGGGTGTGGACTTCCTCACCTTGCACTGCGGTGTCACACTCGCAGCGCTCGAGGTCCTCCGGCAGTCGCCGCGAGTCGCTGGCATTGTCAGCCGCGGAGGGAGTTTTCTCGCCACGTGGATGCGCTATCATCGTCAGGAGAACCCCCTCTATGAGCAGTTCGACGAGATTCTGGCCATCTGCAGCGAGTACGACGTTGCGATCAGCCTTGGCGACGGGCTGCGGCCCGGGTGTCAGGCGGATTCCCTCGATCGCGCGCAAGTCCACGAGTTGAGCACACTTGCGGAACTTGCCACCCGCGCGCTCGAAGCAGGGGTGCAGATAATAGTCGAAGGCCCCGGTCATGTCCCCCTGAACCAGGTGGAGACGCAGGTCCGCCTGCAAAAGGAGATGTGCAAGGGAGCGCCGTTCTATGTACTTGGTCCGCTGGTCACCGACGTAACGCCCGGCTACGACCACATTGCGGCGGCGATCGGAGGCGCGGTGGCGGCAGCCGCGGGTGTTGACTTCATCTGTTACGTGACGCCCGCCGAACACCTCTGTCTGCCCGACGTGGAACACGTGCGCGAGGGAGTGATCGCTGCCCGCATCGCAGGACACGCCGCCGACATAGTCAAGGGGGTGCCGGGTGCCGCGGAGTGGGACCTCGAATTCTCCAGGGCAAGGAAGGCCCTCGACTGGGAAAAGATGTTCCGCCTTGCGCTCGACCCCCGGAAGGCGCGGGAACTCCGGGAGAAGCGCCGGGGTGCCGGCGGAGATGTCTGCAGCATGTGCGCCGAGTTCTGCGCGCTGCGCATCCTCGAACGGGAAGAACAGGCCCAGGGAGGTTGCGCTGACGCGAGGGAGGCGCACTGATGACAGTCGCATGGCGGCGCCGTACGAAGATCATTGCCACGCTCGGCCCGGCTTCCCGTTCCCCCGAGATGATCGCACGTCTCATCGAGGCGGGCGCAAATGTCTTCCGGCTCAACTTCTCTCACTCGTCCCAACAGATCCACGGAGAGACGATCGAGCGCATCCGGGCCGCAGCGGCCGCGGCGAAGAGGCCGGTTGGCATTCTCCAGGACCTCCAGGGTCCAAAGATCAGGGTCGGTGAACTCGTCAACCACAGGCCTGTGGAACTATCGCCTGGCGGCAGGGTCGTCCTGACGACAGAGGCCATCGCCGGCGATGCTGAGCGGCTGCCAGTTACATATGCCGCATTGCCCGATGACGTGCGTCCGGACGACGCGATTCTGCTGGACGACGGCCGCATTCAACTCAGGGCAGTATCGGTCGAGAGGCGCGAGGTCATCTGTCGCGTAGTCATCGGGGGTCTGGTGAGAGAGCACCAGGGGCTGAACCTGCCCCAGACCCCCCTCAGCGCCTCCTGTCTGACCGAAAAGGATCGCGATGACCTCCGCTTCGGGCTCGAGCATGGCGTTGACTTCGTCGCTCTCTCGTTCGTGCGCGAGGCCTCGGACATCGAGGAGGTTCGCAAGGAGGCGCGCCGGATGGGGCGGGATGTTTTCGTGGTGGCGAAGATCGAACGGGTAGAAGCGGTGCGCAATCTGGACGCGATTGCCCGCGCGGCTGACGGAATCATGGTCGCCCGCGGGGACCTCGGCGTGGAGACCTCGATCGCCGAGGTCCCCCTCCTCCAGAAGCGCATCCTCAGGGTGGCGGCGCAGAGGTTGAAACCCGACATTACCGCAACGCAGATGCTCGAGACGATGGTGACCAGTCCACAGCCCAGTCGCGCCGAGGCATCCGACGTGGCGAACGCCGTGTTCGATGGCACCGATGCCCTCATGCTTTCCGCCGAGACCGCCATGGGCAAATATCCTGTCGAGGCCGTCAGAACGATGGCCGAGATCGCCTCGCTCGCCGAGCAGCACGTCGCCGAGTACGGGCGGTTGCCAGTTCATCGGCCCCGCGAAGTTGCCGGTGGAGTATCCGAGGCCACCGTCCGCGCCGCGTGCGCTGCTGCGGCAGAGGTGGCCGCCTCCGCGATAGCCGTATTCACCCTTTCCGGCCGCACCGCTTTCGTGCTCGCCGCCATGCGGCCCGCGGTGCCCATCCTCGCGTTTACGCCGCATGATGAGACCAGCCGGAGGCTGACGCTCGCGTGGGGCGTCACTCCGGTGCGAATCTCCTTCACAGCGAAGCCGGAAGAGATGATCTCCGTCCTGGACGGGTATCTCTCGGAGAGCGGCGCACCCCCCGGTCAGAGAGTCGTACTCGTCTCCGGCGCCACCACGAGCCCTGGTGCGACGAACATCATGAGGATTCATGAGACGTCGGCCGGCGGCTCGCGACGCCCGGCGGATGTCGAAGGGCGGACCGCGTCGGCGTAGCGGTGCCCCGGGTGCCAGACTGCCATGGATGACACCGAACTCGCATCCTGGGTCGTCCTTCATGCCCTGCCCGGCATGGGTCCGGTGACCATGCGCCGGTTACTCGACCGGTTCGGCTCGGCGCGAGGAGTGCTCGAGGCTGGGCAGGGCAACGCAATTCTGGAGTCGCCCGGGGTCACCACCGCTCTCGCCGAGGCCATCCGCCGCGCTGCGGCGAGCGTCGCTCACGCCGCGCGGAGGGTCGAGGACCTCCACAGATGCGGGGTGAGGATAGTCCGCATCGTGGACCCTGCGTACCCGCCGGCGCTGAGAGACCTTCGAAATCCGCCTCCGCTTCTCTACATCTATGGGGACATCGGCGACCGTGACGCCAGGGCGGTCGGCATCGTTGGAACCACCGACCCGTCTCCGCGGGGCAGGGCCATCGCAGAGGAGTTCGGCGCGAGGTTCGCCGCTGCCGGCGTGACGGTGGTGAGCGGCTACGCCCATGGCATTGACGCCGCCGCGCACAGGGGCGCGTTCAGGGGAGGGGGCAGGTCGGTGCTCTGTCTGCCCCATGGCCTGAGGCGCTTCCGCGCGAGGCCCGATTTCCCACCCCTCGCCGAGATCGGCAAGCGCGGAGCGCTGCTCAGCGAGTGCCCACCGGACGCATTGTGGTCCAGGGCCGCCGCCATCGCGCGGAACCGGATCATAGCAGCCCTTGGCCGCGCGCTACTCGTGATCGAGACTCAGCCGCACGGAGGCGCATTTCACACTGTTAGCGCCGCCGAGTCCCTCGGGAGACCTATCTTCGCCGTGAGGTTCCGCGAGCCTCCGGAGTCGGCACGCGGCAACGCAATGCTGATCGCGCGGGGTGCGACGCCGCTGTGCGCGTTCGCGGAGATAAACGAGGTCCTCAGGGTCGTGGACGCCCCGGCGAGGTCCGACTGACGGAGTCTCGCGAGCCGGAAGGCGCATGACCTGGGCCTTTTCCCGGTGGTGCGCTCCCCGGGCCCCTGCGTTCCGCAGGAGCGACCGGCTTGCCATAGCCGGAAGAATAGACGAGGAGAAGCACGCCGGCGAAGAACACGAAGATGCTTATTCGCTGCGCCACGCTCAGTTCCCCGGGCAGGCGAGTATCGCCTCGACCGAACTCCACCGCGAACCGGCATATGCTATAGAGAACCAGCGCCCACCCGGCTACAACACCCTCGTGGCGTCGGCGGCGGAGAATGAGCGCGAGTATCGCGAAGATGACGATGAGGTAGAGCGATGACACGATCTGGCTCGGGAACAGGGGGGTTCCCGGAGGGATTATCCGCCGACCGAGGAAGACGCCGCTCGGCGAGGAGAGCCCGAGCGCGCGGCTGGCCTCATGAAACAGCTGATAGGCCGGCGCGTCCGGTGGGAAGACCACACCGTACCAGTGGTGCCCGGTCAATGGGACGCCGTAGCAGCAGCCGTGGAGAAAGCAGCCGACGCGGCCGAAGGCCAGCCCGAGGCACAGCGACGGAGCGATAAGGTCGAGGACGTTCAGCGGTCGCTCTCGCTTGGAGTACGTCGTCAGGAGCAGTCCGACCATCCCTCCGAAAAGTCCGCCGTAAAAGACGAGGCCGCCCTCCCATATCTTGAGCACGTTCCAGAAGGGCACTCCCGGCCCGAAGAACTGTTCCGGAAACTGCGCGACGTAGAAGGCGCGCGCGCCGATGATTCCGCCGACCAGTGCCGCGATGCATAAGTCTGTTGCGGACTCGGGCGACACTCCGGCGTACCTGGCGTTCCGACGCGCCACGAACAGGCCCGCCAGGAACCCCAGCATCGCCATGAGGCCATAAGAGTGTATGGGCAGGGCACGACCGACGAAAGGCAGCGGAATCCTGAAGAGGATGTCGCGCATTGGCTACTTCGCGGAAAGCCGTATGTTATCGAGCAGCCGGGTCTGGCCAAACCGTGCCGCAACGAGTATCACCGCCTCCGACTCGATACGCCTTACCTCGCGGAGGCTCTCCGGGTTCACCACCGCGACGTAGTCTACTGTCGCCAGCGGAGCCTCTTGGAGGGTCGAGCGGACCGCCTGTATCAGCGCTGCGGCTCGGCGCTCGCCGGAGTCGAAGAGTTCCTTCGCCCTGCAAAGGCCCCTGTAAATTGCGGGCGCCTGGCTGCGCTCCTCCGGCGAGAGGTACCGGTTGCGCGAGCTCATGGCCAGTCCATCCGGCTCCCGCACGATGGGACACACGCGTATCTCGATGTCGAAGTTCAGGTCCCGTACCATCCTGCGGATGACCACGCTCTGCTGATAGTCTTTCTGCCCGAAATAGGCGACGGTAGGGCGGACTATGTTGAAGAGTTTTGCGCAGACGGTACAGACCCCATGGAAGTGGCCCGTGCGCAACTCGCCCTCGAAAGGCTCCGTGTAACGTTCCTGGAGGACGTATGTCGCGTAGCCAGAGTGGTACATCTCGCCTGTCCGGGGCGCGAACAGGACGTCAACGTTCGCCTGCTCACAGAGCGCGGCGTCGCCATCGAGGTCGCGCGGGTACCGGTCGAAGTCCTCGTTCGGACCGAACTGGGTCGGGTTCACGAAGACGCTTACCACCACCACATCGGTTTCTGCACGGGCGGCCCTGACCAGACTGAGGTGGCCGTCGTGCAGCGCGCCCATGGTGGGCACGAATCCCACCCGCGCGCCCCTGGAACCTCTGAGCGCCGCGATGGTCTGCCGTGCCTCCTGTATCTTGCGCACCAGCAGCATAGAAGGGAACCTCTCGATGTCTCGCTCTGTCCAATCGGCGACGGAACGCGATTATAGCCCTCGCAGGTAGCCCGCGCAACGGAGGTCTTTCAGCACCCGCCCGCATGACGACGCGTTGTCATGCCTGGAGTCCGGCGACGCGCGTGACGAGGTGGCGCAGGACAAGGTCTATGTCGGCGTTCTGATCGGTCTGCCGGCGGGCCGTCCAGAACGCTTCAACGATCTGCATGAGCCTGTTCGCGCCTAGCCGCCGGGCCGTCTCGTCGTGCGGGCCCGCAGCGTCGGTGAGAAGTGAGGAAGCGTCGCATCCCACCACGTGCGCAAGCATGTCGCGATACGTCAGAGCACCGAGACGCAGTATCTGACGAAGGTGTTCGCGCTGAACCTCCCGCTGCGATGCTTGGGATCGGAGCCATTCCAGGATCTCTTCTGCGACATCGAATGGGTCCGTCTTCGGGATGCGGAGGAGTTTATCGCGGAGGGAGAGGTAGAAGGCGAGGCAACCCGATTCGATGATGGCAATGGCCTCCGCGACCGAGCCGGAGGCGACCCTTGCAGCGAGATGCGTTTCATGCTCGGGGCATTCGACGCGTTTCCCGAGTATCTCGGCGACGACCGGCGCCGGCAGGGGCGAGCAACGGATCTCCTGGCAGCGGGAACGAATCGTTTCGAGCAGGCTCTTCGGTCGCGCCGTCGTCAGGAATATCACAGCGTAGGAGGGGGGCTCCTCGAGGGTCTTCAGCAGGGCGTTCGACGCCTCCTCGGTCAGCCGCTCGGCGTCCCTCACGACGGCGACCCTCCGGCTGGACCGGACCGGGCGTCGGCTGAACGCCTGAGACATGTCACGGATTTGCTCGATCGTTATGAAGCGTCTGCCCTCCTGCGCCTCGAGGAAAAGAAAATCAGGGTGGCTGCGCGATGTAACAGCGCGGCACTCGGAGCACTCGTCTCCATGTGGCGCTGCGGCCGACTGGCAAAGGATGGCCTTCGCGAATTCGATGGCAAGGAGTGTCTTGCCCGAGCCGTCGGGGCCGGTGAGAAGAAGGGCATGAGCCAGTCGGTCCCGCGCAACCGCCGACCGGAACCAGCCAGCAGCCCGCTGCTGGCCGAGGACGGAGTCGAGTGACATGTGGAGTCCTAGGATTCCTCCTCCTCTTCCTCTTCCTCGAACTCCTCGTCTCGCGCTTCGATGATGGCGAGGACATCTCCCACGCGCACGACCTCGTCCTCCTCGACGACCCTTTCCAGGAGCGTCCCGGAGCGAGGCGCATGGATCTCGACAGTGCCGCTCTCGCACTCTACCTCGAGCAGCACGTCGCCTTCCTCGACCTCGTCACCTTCTTCCACGCGCCACTCGACGACCGTGGCCTGATCTCCACCATCGGGTCCCAGATCGGGCAGTTCGACTTCGATGCTCATTTCGCGAGATTCTCCTCATACAGATTGACGACGTTCACCGTCTCGCCGGGGAATAAAACAAAGCAGTTTGGCCGCCAAATGTCAACCCCGCGGTTGTGCTCTGCCGCACGCCACGCCCGATACCTGAGTCAAGGCCGCCGCCGCGTTGTATGAACTGCGGACGAATGGCCCGGAGGCCACGTGGCGGAAGCCCATACAATAGGCGGAGCGTTCGTATTCTGCGAACTCCTCCGGGGTCACAAACCTTGCCACCGGAAGGTGCGAGGCTGTCGGCTGCAGGTATTGCCCGATGGTGACGCATGCGCAGCCGGCATCTCTCAGGTCTCGCAGAAGTTGCAGAACCTCCGCGCGGCTTTCGCCCAGACCGACCATGAAGCCACTCTTCGTGAGTATCTCCGGGGCGGTCTCCGAGGCGCGGGCGAGTACAGCGAGCGACCGGGTGTAGTCAGCGCCCGGGCGGACCCGTGCGTAAAGCCGCGGGACGGTCTCCACGTTGTGGTTGAAGACGTCGGGCCTCGCTGACAGGACCCGGTCGAGCGAGCCACTATTTCCGCCGAAGTCCGGCGTGAGCACCTCCACAGTGCACCGGCTCCTGGCGCGGATGGCCAGTATGGTGTCGCGAAACTGTTCTGCACCACCATCTGGAAGATCGTCACGCGTGACAGAGGTCACGACAACGTGGCTCAGACCAAGCCGTGCGACGGCCTCGGCGACCCGCCGGGGCTCGTCGGGATCGGGTGGCCCGCAAGGGCCACGCGGGACGGCGCAGAATGCGCAGCCGCGCGTGCAGCAATCGCCCAGGATCATGAAGGTGGCCGTGCCTTTAGCGAAACATTCGCAAAGGTTCGGGCATCTCGCGCTCTGGCACACGGTCGCGAGGCGCAGTTCCGCGACGAGTCGGCGCACCGATTCGAGCGCGCCAGGCGGGGGTATGCGCTTCTTCAGCCAGGGGGGAAAGCGCCGGAGTTCCCGGGCCTGATCCGCACTACTCACGACTTTGCCTCGCACGACACGCCGGTCCCCTCGTGGACACACAGCGTGAAACCGAAATGCTCGGAAAACCGCTCGATTATCGCGCGGCCGACGTCAGAACAGGTGGGCGTCGGTCGCAGGAATTCAGCCATCGAGGTCATCCGAACGCCCGACAGACCGCAGGGATTGATCAGTCGGAAGTGCTCCATCATCGGCGAAACGTTGAGGGCGAAGCCGTGGTACGTGATCCAGTGTCTCACGGCAATGCCGATCGAGGCGATCTTGCCACGCTCGGTCCAGACGCCGGTGTAGCCGTCCCTCTGGAAGGCGGGGATCCCGTATCCGTCGAGGACTTCTATCAGGACCTGTTCCACCGAGCGCAGGTAACGATGGATATCCTTCCCGTGCCGCCACAGCGGCAATATCGGATACCCGACAACCTGCCCCGGACCATGGTATGTCACGTCCCCACCCCGGCTGCTCGTGTGGACTGTCACGCCGGAAGCGGCGAGGGCTGCGGCCGGTGCGATGATGTTTCTCGCGGTTCCGCTCCGTCCTATGGTGATCACCGGCGGATGCTCGAGGAGTATCAGGACGGCTTCGTCGCTGTGGGACATCCGAATGCGTTCGAGCCATTCCTCCTGGAGGCGGCACGCCTGAGGGTAGTCCATCGTGCCAGGCTCCAGGATACGGAGGAGATACGCCATGCGATCTGCCCCTCTCGTAGTCCCTTTGCGTTCGCCTATACGATCGAATCGTACGCAGCCATGCGATCGCCTGTCAAGACCACGTGCGGCCTCGCGCCTGCCACTCAGGCACGCTTGCATTTTTCGATTGCTCCTTTCCAGTTCATGGGGTCGCGCACCCACCATGCGGCCGCGTCCGCCCTCCCATCCATCTCGTAATCCACCCTGAGGAGGTCCACCAGCAGCGTCTTGCCGCAGTGGGTCTTCACGAAGGAGATTTTCGTAACGGCGTCCAGCGGAATGCGGAGTTCCCTTGGCGGCGCTGCCATGAGGAACCAGAGGGCATCGCGCGTGAGGAGCAAGGCCCCATTTCCTCGCATCTGCGGCGCGCCCAGCGACTCGCGACCCATGAAATTGCACGTCACCGTGGCCATCACTATTTCGCCAGGGCGGAATTTCTCCGAGATGCGCGCAAGAAGCCTTCGCCTGACCGCTGCCATGATCATCCGGAAGAGGCCGTACATGAAGAAAACAGCAACGACGAGGATGGCCACAACGACCAGCACGACGATCATGTCGTCTTCCCCGCAGATCGGGAGGCGGACAGAGGATGCGCGCGGAGGTATATCTCCCTCAGGCGCTCCACGGAGACGTGGGTATAGACCTGTGTCGAGGCGAGGCTGGCGTGGCCGAGAAGTTCCTGGACGGCCCTCAGATCGGCGCCTGCGTCCAGAAGATGCGTGGCGAACGAGTGTCGCAACGTGTGGGGTGTGGCTCGCCGGCTCAGCCCCGCCGCTGCGATTCGCTTCTTCAGGATGCGGGCGACGCTGCGGTCGCTCAGCCTGTCCTCGTGAGGCTGGTGCGCCCTGTTGTTGCTGTGATTGAGGAAAAGCGGCTCGTCGCAGCCTGCTGCGGCCGCCGGCGTTATCCCTCTGGCATCGAGATAGTCGCGAAGCGCCTTGATAGCATAACTACCCACAGGACAAAGCCGTTCCTTCTGACGCTTCCCCATGACCCGGACGACGCCGGACGCTAAGTCAACGTCGCGGACGTTGAGAGCGACCATCTCGCTACGCCGCATTCCAGTACTGTAGAGCAGTTCGAGTATTGCGCGGTCCCGCAGGTCCGTGGGCTGGGTCCCGCTCGCGCTCTCGAGTAGGCGTCGCACCTCGTCGGTGCTCAGGACGGCCGGCAGCCTTCTCTCGCGCCGAGGTCCTCTGAGCGCTGCCACGGGGTTGGACCTTATCTGTCCCTCTCGGACGAGGAAGCGATAGAAGCTCCTCAGGCTCGCGAGTTTTCTCGACAACGTGGCGCGCGAAAGGCCGCGTTCCCTTAGTCGCGCAAGGAACTGTCTCAGGCGGTGGTGAGAAACCTCCGCCAGTGCGACATTCTCCTGCGCGAGAAAGCCGGCGAATTCCGAGAGGTCCGCCCGATACGCGCGCAGCGTGTGCGGCGAGACGTGCCGCTCATCCGCCAGGCGCTGGCAAAAGGCCCCGACGAGTCGGGCGATATCGCGTCTCATCATCAGCCCCCGGACAGCGGTGTTGACGGCCGGACAGGGCCAGCGTACAGTACACTCTAGCGAGGTGGTAATGCTTGCGCAACGGGTGGAGGGCTTACCGGTGTTTCGCGTCACCTGCCCGCACTGCCGCACCGAGTTGACCATTGACCCGCGAACGCGGCGGGTCGTGGACCACCGCACGCAGGAGGAGATCCAGCAACGGCCGGACGAGAAGTGGGATGCCGTCGTTGGGAAGATCGAGAAGGCGCGCTCCGAACGCGAGGCGAAGTTGGAGGAAGCGAGACGACGAGAAGCGGAAAGACAACGTCACCTGGAGGAACTTTTCCGGAAGGCGCAGGAGAAGGCGCGAGAAGCGGGCGAGGACGGGCCGCCAGCAGGGCCGGTATGGTGAGGACCGAGGGGCAGAGGAGGTGGCGGTTTCCGGCGTCGAGGCGGCCGGTCGCAGGTGCGTGGTCTTCGCTGGGGCCATGAAGGCATGATCGTGCGCGCGGACGGGCTTTTCCATCGCGTAATCGTGGGTCTCGTGTGGCTTCTGTGCGCGAGCGGCACAGGGCTGGCCCGCGAGGGCAATGCGTTGCCGACCGTCGAGCCGCACACGGTCCGCGTCGCGGTCATCCCCGTGCGCGGCGAGATAAACGTCGGCACTGCGAGAGCCCTGGAGCGACTTCTTCGCCGCGCGCGCGAGGACGCGGTCAGCGTGGTCATGCTCGAGGTTAACTCGCCGGGTGGCGCGCTCGATGCATGCGAGGCAATGTGCCGGCAGTTGCGCGACCTGGTGGAGGAGGGTCGCGGCAGCGTCCGGACGATGGCGTACGTCGAATCCGACGCGATCTCCGCTGCCGCGATAATCTCGCTCGCGTGTCAGCGCATAGTCATGCGTCGCGACGCCCGCATTGGCGACGCACAGGCGATACTTGCCACGCCAGGCTCCGTCGAGGTGGCCCCCGAAAAGGTCCAGTCCTACGTCCGCAGCCTCGTGCGCGCCCTTGCGCAGGCCAATGGCTACCCGGAACGCGTCTGCGAGGCCATGGTGGACCAGGACATGGAGGTGTACAGGGTCACCGTGGACGGCGGCGAAAGGCTCGTGACCGCCGAGGAACTGGCCCAGATGGAGGGTGAAAAGACCGGCCAGGAAAACGCCACCAGGAAGAAGGAACTGATCGTCCCGAAGGGGAAGATACTCACGCTGACCGCCTCGGAGGCGAAGTCGCTGGGCGTCTCGAGCGCGACTGTCGGCGACCTGCTCGAAGCGGTGCGGTTCGCCGGCGGAAGCGCCGAGAGCCTTGTCAGGTACGCGATGACCCCGGCGGAACGCGTGGTCCAGTTCCTGAACACCATGGCTGTCACGACAGCGCTTCTGACGATCGGGCTGATCGCAGCGTACATTGCGTTCAAGACCCCCGGCATTGGAGCGCCCGAGGCTGTGGCGGTCCTGTGCTTTGGCATATTCTTCGCCAGCCATTACCTGGCCGACCTGGCGGATTATCTGGACATGATCATCTTCGTCGTCGGGGCAGCGTTGCTGGTCGTGGAGATATTCGTGACGCCGGGTTTCGGGGTGCTGGGCGTGATCGGGATCGTGTGCGTAGTCGCATCGCTCATTCTCGCGATGCAGCGCTTCGTCCTTCCCGACCCCCGGATCCCGTTCGAGGTTCGCCGGTTCACCGACAATCTCATCACGGTGTTCTCGAGCGTGTTCCTCTCGCTGGTGGGGTTCGCGGTGTTCCTGCGGTACCTGCCGGAATCGAGCATCTTCAGGTCGCTGCGACTGGAGAGCACCGAGTCGGTGCAGGGGGGATACGTGGCTGAGAGTGCTGACCGGCGCGACCTCGTCGGACACCGCGGTGTGGCCCTCACCCCGTTGCGACCCGTGGGAAGGGCTGACATCGGCGGCGAGACGTTCATCGTGGTGGCGGACGGTGAATTCGTGGAAGCAGGTGAAACGATTGTCGTTCAGGAGGTGGCTGCCAACCGTATCATGGTGCGCAGGACGTGAGCGACGGGTTCGATTGAGACCGGGGAGTAGCGATCGTGTCTGGCATTGCTCAGATGGGCATCGTGGTGCTCTATGTGTTCGGCATGGCGCTGGTCGTGGTCGAGGTCTTCCTGCCCGGCGTTATCCTCGGGCTCTTCGGCCTCGCCTGCGTGGTGGGCGCGATCTGGCTCGCCTTCGCCACGGGATACACGCCGCTCGGCATTGTCCTCGTTGGCCTCACGGTTCTATCCATTCCGGTCATCGTCTGGATGTGGCTTCGAGTCATCAACCGCGTCCTCGTTATGAAAACGACGGAGAAGGACGCGACGGGCGCCGCCGTCGAGCACAAGACGCTGGTTGGCCAGGAGGGGGTCGCGCTGACACAGCTCCGGCCCGCCGGGGTGGCAAGGTTCGGCGACACGAAGGTTGATGTGGTGTCGGAGGGGCCGGTTATCGAGCGTGACGCGCGCGTAAAGGTGATCGAGGTCCGGGGGAATCGCGTGGTTGTCAGGGAGGTCAGGCGATGACCGGACAGCATTTGACCGGCGTCACCCGGCCGCATAGACTGAGTTGGCCAGGAGCGGAACTCGCGATGAAGCAATGGCGGGACTGATCGGAGGACAGTTATGACACACTTGCAGTCGTACGCGGTGGTAGTGACGCAAACCGGCGGATCGTCGGCCGGCTTCCTGGAGACCATCGGATACGTGCTCCTGGGCCTGGCCGCGCTGGGAGCGTTCGTGCTGCTCGTGCTCCTGCTGAAGTTTGGATGGCTGTACATACAGGCTGCGGTCTCGGGGGCGCAGGTCAACTTCCGCTCTCTCATTGCGATGCGCTTGCGGCGCGTTGACCCACGACAGATCGTCTATTCGCGCATAAGGGCCGTCAAGGCCGGGCTCGACATCAGCACCGATCAGCTGGAGGCACACTACCTCGCCGGCGGGAACCTCTCGCGCGTCGTCAGCGCCATGATCGCGGCCAGCAAGGCCGACATAGACCTCTCGTGGGACCGTGCCTGCGCGATTGACCTCGCCGGACGCGACATTTTGGACGCAGTGCAGACAAGCGTGAAACCGAAGGTGATAGACTGTCCGAATCCGGCACAGGGCAGGACGACGGTTGACGGTGTGGCGCTGGACGGTATCCAGGTGAAGGCGAAGGCGCGGGTCACCGTGCGGACGAATCTCTCGAGGCTCATCGGCGGCGCCGGCGAGGAGACCATCATCGCCCGCGTCGGGGAGGGAATCGTCAGCACCATCGGTTCGTCCGAATCCCACAAACGCGTGCTCGAGAACCCTGACCGAATCTCGAAGACCGTTCTCGCCAAGGGGCTCGACGCCGGCACGGCGTTCGAGATCCTTTCGATAGACATCGCCGACGTTGATGTCGGCGAGAACATCGGCGCCAAACTCCAGGCCGACCAGGCCGAGGCCGACAAGCGCGTCGCGCAAGCGATGGCGGAAAAGCGCCGCGCGATGGCCGTTGCGACGGAGCAGGAAAATCGCGCCAAGGTGCGCGAGAACCAGGCGCTCCTCGTCCTCGCCGAGGCAGAGGTTCCGAAGGCGATCGCCCAGGCCCTCCGCGAGGGCAAGATCGGCGTGATGGATTACTATCGCCTCAGGAACATCCAGGCCGACACCGAGATGCGCCAGTCCATATCCGGGTCGCAGCCGGCTGGGGAGACACCCGAGAAGCAGGGTGAACCGCGCGGCGGCGGGTTCTAGGGTCACGAGGCGAAGATGCATCCGACCGGTGTCGAGGACATCATCGGCGCGCTCTTCTCATGCGTAGTCTTCGGCTTTCTCGGCCTGGCACTCGTCATGGGTCTCGTCCGTTTCCTGCGGCAGGCCTCTGCCGCGAGTCGTGGCGGGGAGGAGGAACCGTCCGGTCAAGAAGGAGGTGCCAGGCCGGACGAGGAGATGCGCGAGTTCCTGGCTGCGCTGCGGGGTACGACCAGACCGGCGCCCGTCGCCGCTGCTCCGGCCCCGAAGCCCGCCGAGCCGGAGCCGTCCGGCGAGGTGCTCGTCGGTCCCATTCGCGTGCGGGTGCCGCCGCGGGCGTCTCGCCGAGGAGCAGGGCGGGCGATCAGAACTGTCCGTCCCGCTGTACCTCCTGCCAGCGGGCCGGGGGTTTTCCGGTTGCTGAGCAAGGCAGCGGTTCCGGTAGTGCCGCCGTCGGAGGTGGCTGCCACACCGGTGCCGCGCGCGGCGAGGCGTCTGGAGGAAATTTTGCCACGCGATCTTCTCAAGAGGGGCATCCTGCTGAGCGAGATCCTCGGCCCATGCCGTGCGCTATCTCCTTACGCGACGGTGGGCGACTGGTGACTCGCTCTTCCGGCTGAGGGATTCGATCGGGATGAGGCGGTGATACTCGAGAAGATCATCGCACGGAAACGACAGGAACTTGCGGAGCGCATGGAGCGCGTGCCGCTGGCGGAGTTGGAGCGGCGACTGCGAGATGCGCCTCCGACTCGCGATTTCGCCCGGGCGATATCCGGCGAGCCGGGACACCCCGTCCGTCTCATTGCGGAGTTCAAGCGGGCCTCTCCCAGCAAGGGTCCCATTCGCACGGACCTGGACCCCGCCGAAGTTGCGCGAGGGTACGAGGCCGCTGGCGCCTCGGCTGTATCTGTTCTCACAGATCGGACCTTCTTCGCCGGCACGCTTCGCGACCTGGAGCGCGTCCGCGCAAGGTGTTCCCTTCCCATCTTGCGCAAGGACTTTACTCTCTCGGTGTACGACCTCTACGAGGCGCGTGTCGCAGGCGCCGATGCTGTTCTCCTCATCGCGGCCGTCCTGTCGGAGGCGGAGATCCGCCAACTCATCGGGTCCGCCGGATCGCTCGGCCTCGCGGCGGTCGTCGAGGTCCACGACGAGGCCGAACTCTGTCGCGCGCTCGCGGCGGGCGCGAAGATAGTCGGCATCAACAATCGCAACCTCTCCGACTTCAGCGTGGACATCGAGACCACGTTCAGGCTGAGGCCAATGGTGCCGGACGGGGTGACGATTGTCAGCGAGAGTGGGATCTCCAAACGTGCGACCGTCCTCCGCCTCCAGGAGGCACGTGTGGACGCGGTCCTCGTCGGTGAATACCTTATGAGACGTCCGAATCCTGCGGATGCCGTCCGCGAATTGCTCGGCACCTGCTGAGGGAGGCAGCGATGCGCTGGCTACGATCTCGTTCTCGGACCCTCGGCTTCACGCTCGTCGAGGTGATGGCCGTCACAGGCATAATGTCGGCCCTGCACAGCCAGGGGGGCTATCAGTACGCGATTACGAAGGCGAACGAGGCGCGGGGGATACACAATCTGAAGCAGATTTACATGCTCCTCGAGGCGCAGTGCATCGGAGGCGCACTGCCAAACGCCGCGTTTTATCCGGCGGGCGACCCAATGCGGGATCCGAAGTCCATCGTGCGTTTGATCGAGGGCGCTTCCCCCGACCTGTTCGTGTCGCCCTTCGCCCCCGAGGGGCTCAAGCACAGGGGGCTCACGTTCGCCTGGAACGACACGGTGAACGGCAAGGATCTGAGTCTCCTCCCCCGGGATACCTGGCTCTTGATAGACCTCGCGGCGTTCATTGCGGACCCATCTGTGCCGAAGCCGGGCAGGTATCTCGTCCTCTATGCTGACGGTCGTGCGCTGGCAGTGAGCGATCTGCCGCAGGACATCGTGGAGATAGTGCGACAGGTCGAGGCGAAGAAGACGTCATCACGCCCGGCTTCGCAGTGAACGGTCCGGCAGGGTGCGCAGGAGGGGCGCTCCGCCTCGCGGCTCAATCCTTCAACACGACTCCCCGACGGCCCTGACGTACCTCTCCGATGATGAAAGCCGTCTCCTTCTGGTGCTTCAGGAGACGGAGGATGACGTTGGCGTTGTGCGCAGCGACGATCAGGACGAGGCCGATTCCCATGTTGAATACCCGGTACATTTCTTCCTCTTCGATATCGCCGAGCCGCTGGAGGAGGTGAAAGACGGCCGGGACCTGCCACGAGCCCTTCTTTATTCGAACCTCGCATCTTGGGGGGAGCAGGCGCTCGATGTTCGCCCGGAGGCCGCCCCCGGTGATGTGAGCAACAGCGTGCACGGCGTGCCTGCTCCGGTAGTGGCCGAGCACGGTTCGCACTGTTGCAGCGTATATCCGGGTCGGCCGGAGGAGTTCCTCACCAAGGGTGCAGCCCAACTCGTCAACCCGATTATCCACCCGCATACGGGCCTTGTCGAAGAAGACCTTCCTGGCGAGAGTGTAGCCGTTACTGTGCAGGCCGCTCGACGCGAGGCCGATGACGACGTCGCCGGGCGCGATGCGCTTGCCGTCTATGATCCTTTCCTTCTCCACGATTCCGGTCGCGAAGCCGGCAAGGTCGTACTCTCCCGGCTGGTAGAAGTCGGGCATCTCGGCCGTCTCCCCGCCGATAAGAGCGCAGTTGGCCTGGATACAGCCCTCGACGATGCCGGCGATTATGCGTTCCAGTTTATCTTTCTCGACCCTGGCGGTGGCGATGTAGTCGAGGAAGATCAGCGGCTCGGCGCCCACGGTGATGAGGTCGTTGATGCTCATGGCGACCAGGTCTATCCCAACCGTGTCGTGCTTGTCCATCATGAAGGCGACCTTGAGTTTCGTGCCGACGCCGTCGCAGCAGGCGGCGAGGACCGGCCGCCTGTATCTGCGCGCGAGGATCCCGTCGGGATGCAGCGCACAGAGGCCAGCGAAACCGTCGGGGAGGTCTATGATCCGGGGACCGAATGTGCGACGCATGAGTGCCTGGATGGCGTCGGCGAATGCGTCTCCAGCGTCTATATCAACCCCGGCGTCACGGTAGGTCAGACCTTTACCCATGTCGCTCGTGTCTCTCTGCTGATTCCAGGGCGTACTTGTTCATCTCGTTATCTGGCGTAATGCAGTAGTCGCCGGTGAAACAGGCGGTGCAGTAATGCTCGGGCGGCGGTTTCACGCAGCCGAGAAGGCCCTCGACGCTCAGGTAGCCGAGGCTGTCCAGGTTCAGGAAGCGCCGGATCATCTCGACCGAGTTCTCGGCCGCAATGAGTTCGCCACGGGCCTGGAAATCTATGCCGTAGAAGCAGGGGAAGCGATGGGGTGGACACGAGACTCGCATATGGAGTTCGCGGGCGCCGGCCTCGCGAAGCTGTGCTATCTTCTTGCGGGAAGTCGTGCCGCGCACGATCGAGTCATCAACGACCACCACGCGTTTGCCGCGCACGACCTCCTCGACCGGGCTCAACTTTATCTCGACATCGGATATGCGCCGTTTTTGACTCGGCTGTATGAAGGTTCGGCCGACGTAGTGGTTGCGGATGAATCCGCTGTCGTACGGAATGCCGCTCTCCTGTGCGTAGCCGATGGCGGCGGAATTGCCACCGTCGGGAACGGAGATGACCACGTCGGCGTCCACCGGATGCTCGCGGGCAAGCGCCATGCCGAAGCGCTTTCGCACCTCGTGAACGTTCTGGCCGAACACCATACTGTCGGGTCGCGCGAAATAGATCAACTCGAATATGCAGTAATGCGGCGCATTGGTCCCCTCCGGGGCGAACATCGCCGATTGCGTGCCCCACCGAGAGAAGCGAAGCATTTCCCCCGGCATCACGTCCCGGATGTAGCGCGCGCCCACCTGGCGGAGTGCGCAGGTCTCCGATGCCACCACAGGTGCGCCGTCCAGATCGCCCAGGCTGAGAGGCCGTATTCCGTGCGGGTCGCGCGCGGCGATCATCTCCTCCGGCGTGAGGATCAGTAGCGCGTACGACCCCCTGAGCGAGTTCAGCGCCTTTGCGAGTCCGCCCTCCGGGTCTTCGCGTGTGGCCCTCGCGATGGCGTGCAGGATAACCTCGGTATCCATTCCCGTCTGGAAAACGCCTCCGTCGTCCTCGAAGTGCCGGCGGAGCGCCGCAGCATTCACCAGGTTTCCGTTGTGAGCCACGGCGATTCGACCGCCGTGAAAGTTGGCTATGAAGGGTTGCGCGTTCTCGATCCGGCTGGCGCCAGTGGTCGAATAGCGCACGTGGCCTATGGCACACCGGTTTCGCAGACGCTCCAGGGCCTCCGGCGTGAGAGCGTCGCTCACGTGCCCCATCGCGCGGTAATCAATCAGGGATTCGCCATCGGTCGAGGCGATTCCGCAACTCTCCTCGCCGCGATGTTGCAACGCGTAAAGGCCCAGAAACGTGTTCTGGATGGCGTCGTCGTGGCCAAAGATGCCGAAGAGGCCACAGGCTTCCCTGGCTTCCCCTGGCACGGAAAGGCTCCGCGACCCCCTGATGTCGGGAGGAAAACGGAATAGCGGGCGTGGAGGGGGTTCCACTCGCCCGCCGAAGTCCACCATGTTATTATAGCAGGCCGGCATACCCCGTCAAGCGCGATGCGCGTCACCGCGCCACGATGGGTCGGACGCCTGTTTAGCGAGCGTGATGTCGCGGGGGTCGCGGCAGATGTCTGAAGTACGTCCAGCCTTTCGCCCGATGCGCCTGTACGTCCTTCTGACGCAGTCGGCGTGTCGGCTCGACATTGTCGAGGCGGCCATGCAGGTTATCCGCGGCGGGGCTGACGTCGTGCAGGTCCGTGAAAAGGAGTTGCCCGACCGGGAGATCGCGTCCCTGGCGCGGACATTGAGAAAGATCACGGCAGACGCGGGGGTTCGGCTCATAATCAACGATCGGCCAGACATCGCCGCGCTCGTCGGCGCGGATGGTTGCCACCTCGGGCAGGACGATCTGCCCATCAGTGCGGCTCGCAAGGTCCTGCGGCCGGGGCAGATAGTCGGCGTCTCCACGCACTCCATGGAACAGGCCCTCGAGGCCGTGGCCCGCGGGGCCGATTACATCGGCATCGGCCCGGTCTATCCGACCGAGACGAAGGGATATGAGAGAGGCATTGGACGAGATACGGTCGCACGGGTCGCGGAGGCTGTCCGGATCCCGGTCGTGGCGATAGGCGGAATTACGCTGGAGCGTGTGCCCGGCCTCGTGCGCGGCATGCCGGGGGATCGGTTCGGGATCGCGGTATGTTCGGCCATACTCGGGGCAGATGACATCGAGGCAGCCGCTGCGGCGTTTCGCGCAGCGATGGATTCTTGTCTCGGACGGGTCGTGCTCTAACCGTTCCGACCGGGTTTGACGATCAATTGGGTCCGGGATATAATTCTCTGGTGAAGTGGGTCAGGGCGATTAGCTCAGTTGGCTAGAGCGCATGGATCACACCCATGAGGTCACAGGTTCGAGTCCTGTATCGCCCACCACTTACCCGCCAGGATTTTTCCGCGTGAGCGTTGCATAGGGCTCCCTCTTCGGGTCCTTTCCTCCAGTGCCTCCTCGATTCCGCAGTATGCGCCCGCGTCTCGCGCGGCGTGTGTGCCACGTGATGGGGGATCGGTGCATGGAGGCGTTAGCCTTGACTGAACGGTCTCGACCGATTATGATTTTTTCGTTCATATCTGGAGGTGAGCCAGTGCGAGAGATACGCGTCGCGGTCATCGGATACGGGTTCATCGGCAAAGTCCACACCTTCGCCTATCGGGCCTTGCCCTTCTTCTACGACCCGTCGCCGGCGATCATTCGTCTCGTGGCTGTCTGCACCTCGCGCCGCGAGACGGCGGAAAGGGCAAGGACCGAGGGCGGGTTCGACTCGTGCACCACAGATGTCAGCGAAATCGTGAATCGGCGTGACATCCACGTGGTGAACATCTGCACACCGAACCACCTTCACGCCCCGCAGTTGATTGCGGCGATCGAGGCGGGCAAGGACATCTACTGCGAGAAGCCACTCACCGCGACCTGGCGCGACGCGGAGGAGGTCGCGCGTGCCCTGAAAGGCTACGCGGGGATCAGCCAGATGACGCTGAACTGTCGGTTTTCGCCGGCCGCGATGCGTGCGAAGCAATTGATCGGGCAGGGGTTCGTCGGACGGGTGACCCAGTTCCGCGCAGGTTACTTTCATTCCGGCAGCGTTGACCCGGCGAGGCCGATGGGCTGGAAGCAGGAGGCTCGGTCGGGGGGCGGCGTGATCAACGACCTGGCCAGCCACGTTGTTGACATGGTGGATTGGCTGGCCGGGCCGATATCCGAGGTCCTTGCGGAGACGCGCATTCTGTATCCCGAACGACCCGACCGGTCGGGACGCGTGGTGCGCGTGGACGCGGAGGACGCGGTGACGGTTCTCGCGAGGCTACGCGATGGTGGCACAGGCGTAATCGAGGCGTCGAAGATAGCCACAGGGACCGAGGACGAGTTGCGGCTGGAGATACACGGCCACAGGGGTGCGTTGAGGTTCAACTCGATGGAGCCGAACTATCTGGAGGCCTACTCGCTCGGGGATCCCGAGGAGCCACTCGGGGGCACCCGCGGCTGGAAACGTATAGCCACTGTCCACCGGTATCCGAAGCCGGCCGGTTGGCCGGGTCCGAAGTTCGCGACAGGCTGGCTGAGATCTCACGTGCATTGCCTGTACAACTTTGTCTCGGCGGTGGCTGAAGGCCGGCCGACGCAGCCCTCGCTGGTTGATGGGGTGCGGTTGCAACGCATTCTGGAGGAGGTGCGTCTTAGCGCGCGGGAACGGTCGTGGCGCCGGCTGCCGGAGGCTCTCCCGTGTTGAAAACAGGCCCGCGTCAGCGTCGTCTGGAGATCCTGTCGTTCCTGGGTCGGGGCAGCGTGTCGGTGCGGGCGCTTGCGCGCAGGCTCGGCGTTTCCGAGGTCACTATCCGGAGGGACCTCGCGGCACTCGAGCGCGAGGGAAAACTTCTGCGCGTTTACGGCGGTGCCTTTCCGAACGAACGAGTTGCGTACGAGTTTTCGTTCAGGGAAAAGGAATCGCGGAACCGGGCCGCCAAGGAGTCCATTGGTCGCGCTGCCGCAGGGCTCGTCGAGCCGGGCTTCGCTGTCTTCCTCGACACCGGTACCACGGCGCTCGCCGTGGCGCGAGCGCTCAGGGCCGCGCCGCCAGCGGTCATAGTCACCACAAACCTCTGCGTGGCCTCGGAATATGTGGGGCAGAGGGAGGTGAAGGTCCTCGTCCCGGGGGGCGAGGTAGGCGCCATCTCGCCCGACGTGTGCGGCGACTGGACCATCGAGACCTTGTCGGGTGTGAACGTTGACGTGGCCTTTCTCGGCTGCGACGCGGTTGACCCGACCGATGGTTTCTACTGTGCCGACACGCGCAGCGCTGCCGTGTCGCGCCTGATGCTGTCGAGGAGCCGGCGGGCCTATCTTATCGCGGACAGTTCGAAGTTCGGCAGGAGGTCCATGTTTCGCATCGCGCCTCTGCGACGGCTCACCGGGGTCGTGACGGATAACGCACTCCCGCCCCGGTACCGCGCTGCGCTGAGGCGGCTCGGTGTAGCGGTGATCGCGGAGAATGGTGGAAGGAAGGAGAAGTAGGATGTCGGGTCGTCCGTGGTGGCGAGAGGGGCTGGGCGCTGTGCCCCGCATCGTGGCAACCCCGCCGGGACCGCAGTCGCGCAGGCTCCACGCGCGAGCCGCGGAGATAATGAAGGGTTACTCCTCTCAGGTGAGGTTGTTTCCGGTTTGCTTCGAAAAAGGTTTCGGCGTCACGCTGACCGATGTTGACGGCAATACCTACATTGACTTCTCCAGCGGGATCTACGTGACGACCCTTGGACACTGTCATCCGAAGATAACCGAGGCGGTTCAAAGGGCGGCTGCGACGCTGATGAACTGCCACGATTTCACGACGCCGGTCAAGGTGAGACTTCTCGAAAAACTGGTCGAGGTGATGCCCGGGGATCTGAACGGGGTGCAGTTGTACGATTCGGGCACGACCGCGGTAGAGGCGGCACTGCGCATCGCTCGGGCCGCCACGGGCAGGTTCGAGTTCCTGTCGTGCTTTCGTGACTTCCACGGCAAGACCGGTCACGCGGTCAGCCTCGCGCGGATGAATCGTACAAACGGGCCCGGCCGCGCGCAGGGGTTCTACCTCCTGCCCAGGCCTGACACCTATCGCCCGCTCTGGGTCAGGACGGACGGCACCATTGATACCGATGCGTACATCCGGTTCTACGACGAGTTTGTCGCCGAGGCAACGGTTGGTCAGGTCGCCGCGATCTGCCTCGAACCGATACAGGGATGGGCTGGCTCCATCTTCCCACCGGACGACTTCTTCCCGAAACTGCGCAAGTGGTGCGACGAGCGGGGCATACTCCTCATTGACGACGAGGTGCTGTGCTGCATGGGACGGACCGCTAAATGGCTCTGCGTCGAGCACTGGAACGTCATCCCGGACATCGTCACGCTTGGCAAGGGCCTCGGGAACGGTTTCCCTGTCACCGCTGTCGTTTGCCGCGCGCACATCAAGGAGAGTGTCGAGAAGATCAGCGCCTCCACCTCCTACGGCGGTAACCCTGTCGCGTGTGCCGCTGCCCTCGCTTCCATCGAGGTCATTCAGGAGGAGGGCCTTCTCGAGAACGCGGCGCGCCTCGAAAGATTCTTCACGAGACGTCTCGAGAAAATGAAGGAGGAACACCCCATCGTCGGCGACGTTCGCTGCAAGGGGTGCCTCATGGGCATCGAACTCGTCAAGGACCGCCGCACGAAGGAGCCTCACGACGAGGCGGGCAGGCTTGTCTATCAGAAGGCGTTCCGCAAAGGCCTCGCGTGGATACCCGCCGGACATATCCTTCGCATGAGCCCGCCCATAATCATGGACGAGGAGATCGCGGCGAAGGGCATGGACATAATTGACGAGGCGATCGGCGAGACCGAGAGGGAACTGGGGTATTGACCCCGATGGTAGAACGCGGATGAACGGAAAGGCGATACGGTTCAATCGGCTCTTCGGAGGAGGGCAGAATGCCGCGATTGTGGCGGTGGACCACGGCGCCGAGTTCGGGTCGGTGCCAGGTCTCGACGACCTGTGCGCCGCGCTCGAGAACCTCGATGCGGCCGACGGCATTCTGCTGAATCCGGGGATGCTCCACCGCTGCGCCGGCTTCTTCGGCCGCAAGGAAGCGCCCCTCGTCATCCTGCGTGTCACGTGGACGACCGCTTACTGCTTTCAGTGGAAGTACAGCGAGTCCCATACATGCGCGATTCTGACTCCGGAGCAGGCGCTAGCCACCGGTGCTGATTTCATCATGGCGTGCCGTCTCCTCCGGACCGGGAGCGAGACCGTGGACCGCGACAACGTGCGCATCTTTGCAGAGATCGCCGCGGCTAAAGACCGGGCTGGCGTGCCACTTATCGGGGAACTCTACCCGGCCGGCGCCGAGGCCATGCCGACAACATTTGCGAGATAAGGGAAATCCCTCGGCGCTATCCTGACGTTGTCCTCGTCATTGCGCACCTAGGCCGGTGCTATACCGAACCGCACGCCCTCGAGGCCATCCCTGAACTCGCCGAGGACGAGGGCATCTACTGGGATAACTCCGCAGTGCTCAACCCGGTGGTCCATCGCATCGCCCTCGAAAGCATAGGCCGGGACCGGATCCTGTACGGCAGGGACAACCCTGTCTTCTACATGCGCGGACGGCGCCAATGGAAGGGCCGAACCTACATCAACCGCACGAACTATCCGTTCTGGTTCAACAGGGAGCGGGAACCGGCGGAGGTCGAGGCGAAGTACACGCTCTACATGTACGAGGCGCTGAGGGCGATAAAGGCGGCGTGCGACGAACTGGGCCTCGGTCGAAAGGAGGTCGAAGCCATCTTCCACGAAAACGCCAGTCATCTGATCGCCACTGTCACGCTCCGCAAGAAGGCGGACCACCGGGAGTCAGGACGCATCAGCCGGTCGGACATGACGGGAAAGCCCGGGGACGACGAAGCGGGTCTCCTTACGAGGTGATCGGTCGCTGCCGACCGTTGATGGGTTCGAGTCGCGCGCGTCTCTCGCCGATGTCCCGCCCCGCTGGCAATCTGAAGCCTCGATGCGCGACCTGCCGACGAGCGCTCGCGAGGTCTAACTGTTATAAAAATGCACGGCCCGACTCGCGAGTCGGGCCGTGCGCCGGAACTGCTTTTCTTCACACGGGTCGGACAGCCTCCTATTGCGCTGGACGCACGTCCACGTCAATGCCCGCGGCTACGTCGAGAAGGTGCCATGCGTAGGTACCGCCCTTGTTCCAGACCTTTCGGTTCTGCCGTGGGTCGCTCCACCAGTTCCAGTCGCTCCCGTCACTGTTGTACCACCACGTCAAACCGGTTCCCTGCGTGCCGTTGGCCAGGGTCGCCAGCATTCGTAACGACGATGGCCAGAAGTCGTAGTACATTGCCGGCCACCACATGAACTGTTGCTGCGGATCGCCGTACCAGCGGACATGACCGTCGCCGTAGAGCACGTTGTATCCGTCGCGGTGGGCGTAATAGCCTTCGCCGACCGGCGGCTCCATCCCCAGGCTCCAGGCTGTGTCGTTGCCGTAGTCGTTGCGTCCGAACGCATCCGCGACGATCGCCCTGCCAGCGAGTAGTTTCTGAGTCTTGAAGAGCGGACCGTTCACGGACGTCCTCACAGCAGGCTTCGTACCTCCGACCAGGATGTCAAAGAGCCTGATGGCGTTCGTCTCGGCGTACCACCCACCGCCCAGGCTACCAAGTTGTTCCACATGCCACGCTCGCACCGGCACCGTGACCGGTCCGTTCCGGTACATGTAATCGCTCTGGACGGCGTGCCCGAGGTCGCCGTACAGGTTGTAAGCACCGTACCACCTTCCATATCCCACGCTCCACGGATTGAGCCACTTCCAGTCTCCGTACATGATGGATTTGGCGTCGAAGCCACCCGCTCGCTGGAGGTCTTTCGGACTGGTCGCAGCATAAGTGCGATACCAGACGTCCCACCCCGGCATATTGGTACCGTATGCGTAAGTTACCGGCATATTCCCGCCGGTCGAGGGGCAGAAGAGGAAGCGTGCGTCGCCAGCGTATCCGCCGACCACCAGATAGCCCAGTCCGTGCGGAGCCATGTTCAGCCGACCTGCGACCGGGTCGGCCCTGGTTCCGGTCTACCAGAACGAATACGGCAACCTTGCTCCCGCGGGAGGGGAAGTGCAGTTATCGCCGTAGAACACGGTGCGATACCGCGTGACCGCACCCATTACCATGCCGTACATGTACACGTCGTAGTAGTGACCAGTACAGTTAGTGCGGATCTTTCCGCCGCGGCCATCGGTGTACCAGCCATCGTCCCACGAGCCGGCGGCATCGTAGATGTAAGAAGTGGGATAAAGCGTTTGCGCGTAGGTGTAAGGCAGGCTTCCCCAGGCGGACCAGCAGGGCAGGTACTGATTGTAGTCACCGGCGTAACTCTCCAGCGCCGTTGCCATCTGAGATAGATTCGCAACGCACGCCGTTCGCCGCGCCTTTTCACGTGCCGCAGCGAGCGCCGGAAGGAGAAGACCCGCGAGGATGGCAACTATGGCCACGACTACTAAGAGCTCGATCAGCGTGAAGGCGGCGGATAGCCCGATGCACATGCCCCGTCCAACGTCGCAAATCCTCTTGAACATGTTTGGCCTCCGATTGCAGAGCCCAGCATTTCAGAGCCTTCTGCGCAGTGCCTGTTCGAGCCTTGCTCACCTCCTTTCATCTGGAACAAGACATCCCGTTAGTTACCATTGGTCACCCAATGTATATCAGATTCCAGGTGGGTTGTCAAGTGGGTGCAAATGCGCCGAAGTCGCGCAGGAGTGTAGCCTCGTGAATCGGGGCGGGGTGGGGTATGAGACCGCGATCACACTTGACGTCAGACAACAAGCACCGTATAATTTGAAGACAATGGTATCAAGGGATACCAATCTACTGCAAGTCGGGTTCCAATCTGGTTACAGCCTCGTGCAAGGCGTGCGAATGGATCCGGGCGGCAGGGTTTTGAACCGGGCGGGGGCAAGAGTTACATCACGCGGATGCGAAATCTTGTCAGTACGCCCGGGCACGGTTGGCGTCACGCCGGATCGTAATTCGGTGCATGAGGTTGGAAGGGAACGCTGCTTGCGAAAGCGGATGTTATGTGAGATGAATACACCACCATCGAGCGCTACCGTGTCCAAGAAAATCCGTGCGGTCGAGGTGTTGAATGCTTAAACAAAAAGACCCAAAGAACCTCAAGGCCAACGTTCCATACCAGCGTCCGAGCCGGTGGGCGATGAACGAATTGCGCCGCCGTATCGCGGAAGGCCTGTATTCGCCGGATATGTACCTGCCCCCCGAGCGGAAGTTGGCGGCGGAATTGGGGATCGGGCGCCGGTCCCTTCGTGTCGCAATGAAGAGGTTACAGGATGAAGGGATCGTGGAGCGGGTTCGCGGGCGTGGCACTCGCGTATTGCGAAAGATCGAGCAGGTCGGCCACGTCGGCGTGGTCGTTCCCGTGTCTTCCAACGCGCTGTTGGGTTATCCCGAAGGGAACTTGGTTGCCAGGGGCATAATTGACCGGCTTGAGCGGGACGGGTTTCAGGCGGACCTGTGTCGTTACATCAGCCGTCATGACTTCCCATTACCTCCATCCATTCGGCCGATCACATTGGACGAGGTCGTCCATCTGCACGAACATTACACGGGGCTGATCTTTGTCGAATGCACATATCCTCGGGTATGCGAGTACGTCCTCGCCCTGGAGGCACGCCACTATCCCGTTGTGGTGGCGAACCTGGAGACAGACGTGGCGGTCTCGGCCAGCCGAGTGGACCACGCGAGGCTCATGAAGAAGGCCGTCGAAATCCTCGTCGGCTTCGGACACAGAAGGATTGCATATGTCGGCCGAAGGCCGGGCGAGTATTTCTATGGGCGTGCCCTCGAAGGGTACAAGGACGGTTTGCGTGAAGCGGGTCTCCCGTTCAACGACGAGATGGTGGCCGTCTGCGACAGGAGCGAATCCGCCGAGGCCTTGCTTGCGGCTCAGGCGATCCTCGACCTCCCGCAACCACCGACGGCCTTCGTGACTGCTCGCGACCTGTTCGCCGCCGGCGTGTGCCGGGCGATAGAGCATCGTGGGCTGCGCGTCGGTCGCGATGTCAGTGTGATAAGTTACGACGATATATCCTGGCGACAGGATGAGCCGTTCCTCACCACCTTCAGGGAACCGTGCTACGAACTCGGCACCGTGGCGGCCGAGTTGATGCTCTCGCGCCTCATGCACGGCTGGCAGCCACCGGAGCAGCGGGAGGTCGAGGCGCCTCTGATTCTTCGTCGGAGCGCAGGCCCTGTTCTCGAAGCGCCGGCAAGCGCAGGCGTGACTCTTTCCGCCGCGGCGGTTGCCCCGGGAGGAATCACGTGATCAGCGTCGCGGAGTCGGGGGAGCCGTTCCGCTTCGGCACACCGATACTTTTCTGTGGAATGAAGCGGAACGGATTTGGCTGACCTCGTTCTCCGGTCGCAGTATCATTGCTTTGTAACACGGGGGGGTACGATGTTTCTACCGGTTCCGTGCAACCGATCCCTTCTTGCTTCTCTCCTTGCGCTGATTTTTCTTATCGCTGCATCTGTTCACGCAGCGGTTCGCAAGCCTCTTTTCTGGGCACCCAGTGATCCCAACTACGCAGAAGATGTAGTCGGGTACTTGATGTCGCTCTCCGAGGAGCAGATGCTTTCGATGGTTCCGACGCAGACCGGTATCCGGTACACTTCCTGTCCGAACTGCCAGGCGGGAACCATGGACCAGGGCGACTGGGAATGGGTCCCGCAGCGCCCCCATGAGATACGCTGCAAGGGGTGCGGCGAGATTTATCCGGGCAATCCAAAGTATCCCGACGACAAGGTCCTGGTTGTGCCGGGGCCGGGCCGCGAGTTCAAGTACCCATATTACGAGCGGCCAAGCGACGGTTACCGCTTTTTCTTCAGGGCGCGGGCCGATTATTATGCGCAGAACTACATGGAGCGTGCAGCGTGGCTGCTGGCCTGCCGGTACTGGCTGACAGGCAATGAGGAGTGTGCTCGACGCGCTGCGTTGATTCTTTGTCGGTTTGCCGAGTCCTTCCCGGGATGGCCGTTCACCTGCGACCTTCCATTCCAACAGAAGCAGTTCTCGCCCTGGAATTGCCCGAGAATCGAGGGCGTCAGGGACTACTACGTGAGCAGATGGTACTACTGGACATACGGTGAAATCTCCACCTCGCTCCTTGCTGCATATGACCTGTTGCGGGACTGGCCCGGGCTGAAGACGCTTCAGAACGGCAAAGCGATACCCGCGATCGAGCACATGGTCGAACTGATGGTGACACACGCCCTCGGTGTAAAAGAGGAGTACGCGAACGTCTCCTATGGCGTCTGGCGCGGTGCGATCGCTGCTGGTCGCCTTTTCAATAGGCCCGAGTGGGTCCGGGAGTCGTTGGACAGGCTCCGCGTCTTCTACGAGTCTCATTTTCTCCACGACGGTTGTTGGAAGGAGCCATCCATTGGCTATGGCCAGACGCTTCTGGAGGACTCGCAGCAGAGGTTATACCCCGTGCTCGAGGGCTATGTCCCGCCGGCCGACGCATCGGCGGACCTCCGCGACGCGATCCGCGTGGGGTTGGCAGCGTTCGCCTCTGCCCGCGCAGCGATGGAGCGCGCTTACAACCTGGCCCGTTTACCCGATGGCAGGCTCGTGCCCGTGGGTGACACCTGGTACTACCAGAAAGGCGACCCGCCGCGGGAGAAGGGTTCCACGTTGCTGCCCGGACTGCGTCTCGGGATCCTACGGACGGGTGACACGCCCGACGCGGTATGCGCTTGGCTCAATAGCGCGTCCGGCACCGGTCATGAGCAGTATAGCATCCTCAGTATCGGGCTTTATGCCTTCGGCAAGGAACTTCTGAGCGACATTGGCTACACTCACACGAGGTGGCGTGGCTGGACGTGGGCAACTGCGTCGCACAACGCGGTCGTCGTCAACGGAATCAACAGCAAACCGGATCGAAACTACGACAAGAACCGGATTCGCCTTTTCGCAACCGATGGGAAGCGTTTTCACATTGTCGAGGCGGAAAGCGATGCTGCATATGAAGGGATCGCGAGCCGGTACAGACGGACCCTGGTACTCGTTGGCGAATCCGGTGAAGGGGCATACCTGATAGATGTATTCCAGGTTCGCGGGGGCCAACAGCACGATTACCTTCTCCACGGCAGCAGCGACGAGCCCTCTGACGCAAGTGTGCAGGGTGCGGTCCTCGCGCCCTTCGATGGAAACCTCATGAATCCCGGTGTGGTATTCGTCGAGCCAAAGGGCGAAAACGAGGGGTATGCGCCGGATTTGGGCCTCGGGTTCATTCGCGAACTCTCGGCGGGTCGCGGCGATGACGTAGTTCTCTTTGACCTCCGGCTCAAGGAGCAGCCGGAGATCGGCACGCGGTCTTACATCATCCCAGGACGCAACGCGACGATCTACCTCGGGCGCTCGCCCCAGATCAGGCCCGCGAAGGAACAGGACCGCGACCTCGATAAGTACTGGCGTCCAACCTTGTGCGCGAGACGAACGGGAAAGGACCTCAAGAGCACCTTCCTTGCAGTTCACGAACCGGTGAAGGGCCAGCCCGGGATCCTCGGTGTTAGATCACAGACGATTCCGGGGGGCGTTCTTCTCATGGTGGATCGTGGTTCCTCGGGTCGCGACTACTTCGTCATGGCCTTTGACGACCCGGTGGCTGTGTCCATCGAGACCGGCGACGGCGTTCTGGGTTTCGCCGGTCTCTGGGGCCTGGCAAGAGCACGCGAAGGGCGCGTTGTCGAGGCTCACTTTATCGGTGACCGGCTGAGTCTCGGCGAGCAGACTCTTTCTGGCTCGAAGGGGTGGCGCGGATCGATCCGGGCTGTCGGTCGAGAGGTTGGCGAGAGTACGCGAGGTTGGCTCGAAGTGGGCAAGGAAGTTGATGCGAAGGTGCGCGATGCGGCGCTCCTAGTGAAGTTCCCGAACGGGGAGAACCGCGCTTACAACGTCGCCCGGATTGAAGCGACGCCGAACGGATCCCGGTTCTATCTGGTGGAGGATCCCGGCTTCGACATGACCGCTGCCGGCGTTGAACTCCGCAGTTACCCGCAGCGGACCATTCCGGGGACATCCGTGACGTGGTGGCTGCCGGCGGTGACTCACTTCTCGGCGGATCCGGCGGTGCGATGAACTGCAGATGGTCTCGGACGTTCTGACCGCGACCTTTTGTCCGGGCACTGCGGTGGATCGAGTTCGCGGGCCAGCCCTCCGATTGTGCCACCGATCATCAGTGTCATTTGGTGCCTGCCAAAACATAACGAGGCGGGGACCTCATCCTGGTCCGTCGTATCGCAAGACCCCATGTGCAAATGATAACGGCAGGGACAATCTGGTCACGTTGGTCCGCTGCGGCGGAGGGATCGGGCGTTCGTGACCGCGGCCGGCACACGCCGGAATCTCCGCATCGCCTCGACCAACGCCTCGTGGTCGAGCGCTTATCTGGCTTGCGAGGTAGTAGCCGTGACGGTAACATTCCGCCAATGCCATCTGTCTCCACCGGTCTCCGTGCGATTCTGGCATGATCGAAGGGTCTGTGCGTTGCGTCTCCTAGGTGACTTTCTGGGCATCTGAAAAATCACCCTGCATCGAGTGGTCACGTGTCTGTGGAGGGCGTGGGGATGGATCTGAATCCTTCGGGCGTGGAGTGGCTCGCGTTCGTGGTCGCGGGTTTCGCAGCGCAGATGGTGGATGGCACGGTGGGGATGGCCTACGGCGTCACGCTGAACACTCTTCTGCTCAGTCTCGGGATCCCGCCAGCGGCGGCGAGCGCGAGCGTGCACGCATCGGAGGTTGGGAAGACGTTTGCCTCCGGTCTTTCCCACCTTCGACTCGGGAACGTTGACAGAAGACTTTTCCTCAGCCTCGTCATCCCCGGCGTGATCGGCGGAATAATCGGCGCCTACATCCTCGGCTTCGTGAAGGGTCGGGTCATTCGGCCATATATCTATGCCTACCTCCTGGTCATGGGGATTCTCATTCTCATCCATGCGATCCGCAAGCGCCCGGAGAGGGAAGTCCGTAACAGACATTTTCTTCGCGGCCTCGGCGTGGTCGGCGGCTTCCTCGATGCCGTGGGAGGCGGGGCTGGGGACCCATCGTCACCACGACCGTTGTGGCCGACGGCCATTGTCCGCGGTTGGCCATAGGATCGGTAAACGCGGCAGAGTTCTTCGTTACCGTCGCCCAGAGCGCGACGTTCTTCCTCACCATCGGCCTGGGTTACTGGAAGATCGTCATAGCGCTTCTCGTGGGCGGCGTGCTCGCTGCACCACTGGCGAGTATCTTGTGCAGGAAACTTCCCACTCGGCTCCTGATGGCGCTACTCGGTTGCGTGATCAGCGTCGTAAGCGCCAGGGAGATCTACAGGGCGTGGTTTTGAGGTGCGACCATATACCGCGTCCGTGAGGAGGGCGCCGTACGGGGACGAAGCGGCAGTCTTCCTCGCAGGGAACGGTCGGCCAACGGCGCGGCGACACGTGGGCTGGCGGTCATGTAACCCCCGGGAGTGAGCATCCTGAACGCTGCCGGCGTGGTAGCGCCGGCACCGCACGTCGTGGCCAGAGGGGCGGCGCGGCCGTGCGGATGATTCGCGTCCGCAGCGTTGGGCCTCGGGACGGGACTGGTTCGATTGACATGCGGAGGCGAGGCAGTCCCAGGTCTCCTCGTGCGTCAGCGAGGTTTCGACGAAAGCGTTGGTGTTGACGCGTGCGTAGCACGTAATATAAAATTATGCTACTTCTGCGGGGACACCTCGGCATTCGGAGGGCATGGGATGGCGAAGCGGGAGGCGGGGCCGGCGGAAAGCCTATTCGGACGGATGCTGCGTTTCATTGCAGCGTTCACGCTCATCGAGTTGCTGGTCGTCATGGCCATTGTAGGTCTGCTCGCAGCGTTGCTCTTGCCGGCGCTCTCCGCGTCGCGGGAGAAGGCCCGCGCGACGGCGTGCAAGAGCAATATGCGGCAGATGGGGATGGCTTTCGAGATGTACGTCGGAGACTACGGGGGGTATTTCCCGGGAAGGCAGCAGTTCAAGACGCGTCTGGCTCCGTATGTGCCCGATGCGATACTGGATCCGAGGTGCACGATTACAGATCCGGCAGATCCGCGTTACGATCCGACCTACTTGCCGGGTGCGGTCAACTATCCATCCTATCAGGACGTGAGGGTCTTCAAGTGTCCTAGCCGTCCGGCCCTGCCGTGGTATTACGGGCACGGCTACAACATCGGCGTGCCGGGGGCGCTTAGGCGCGACCTTCCACAACCCGCGCCGGACCTGCGCGGACCTGGCTGGTTCCCCTCTTCACAACTCGGCCCGAAGGTCGTCCTGACCGGTGGCATAGCATACGCAGTGGTCCGCTGGCCGGAGCACAAGATCGTGCTCCCCGAGTGGGACCGCTGCCTTGGCGGCCCGCCTGTGGGGAAGGCCGGACTTTTCTCGGGCGGAAGCGTATGCTTCTGGTCGGTGAGTCGCGTGCACAACAATGCATCGAACGTCCTCTTCGCAGATTGGCACGTCGAGTTACTCCCGCCGGAGAAGTATCACAGTGGCGTCGAGGGAACGGATGCCAACGGTTGGCCCATTGTCGGAGGCAAGGCCTATGGGCCTACGGACCCGATATGGGCACTGGGGCCGCCGTGGGTCGTGGATACGGACACATGGTCGCACTATTGGGACGTGGATTCCGTGAAATGACCGGAAGTGGTGGAGCGACATTTCGATGGTCAAGGCAGCAAGATGCTCGCTGTTTGCCGCTGTACTGTGTTTCGCGCCGATAGCGGCCTGCCTGCTCGCACAGGAGGCCACGTCGCGGCGCACTCTCGCGGACATCGTGGTGACGACGAGCATTCTGGAGTGCGCTGTGAAAGACGTGGCTGGTGATGCTGTCCGCGTGTGGCGGCTCATCCCGCCGCAGTCGTGTCCGGGGCACTTCGACGTCACCCCGGCCGATCTGGAGCGGATAGCAGGGGCGGCGCTGTTCATCCGGCACGACTATCAGGGGTACCTGGATGCGAAACTCACAGGAGCGGGCAAGAGGCCGGCTCGCTCCGTTTCGGTGCCCAGCGCTGGCGCGCAGACAATACCGGATAACTACGTCGAGATGTGCCGCTGCGTGCGCGAGGCGTTGTCGAATCTCCTTCCAGCCCAGGCGGACCTGTTTGCGAAGCGCCTCGAATCCACTGCCGCGCGGGTTCGCGAGGTCGAGGCGGAGTTGCAGCCACGGTGCCAGCGAATGCTGTGCGGAAAGGTCGTCGTCGCGTCACGGCTTCAGGCTGAGTTCTGTCGCTGGACGGGGCTCGAGGTGGCGGCCACTTTCGACGAGGCCGACCAGGCATCGCTGGCGGGCATCGCAGACGCCGTCCGTCTCGGCCGCGCCCGGAAGGCGAAAGCGGTGGTCTGCAACGCACAGCGCGGACTGCGAGAGGGTCAGGCGCTGGCCGAGCGGCTCGGGGTGCCGGTGGTCGTCCTGAGCAACTTCCCCGATGCCGACGGTGGGTACGTGAAACTCCTTCGCGCTAACGTCGAGGCGCTTTGCACGACCCTTGGCAATGAGTGATACAGTCGCAATCCTGTCCGATGTGAGCGTGTGTGTCGGGCGCACCCGGATACTCGATAACATCTCCGTGAGCGCGGCGCGGGGCGAGATGGTGGGGATCGTCGGGCCGAATGGGGCCGGTAAGACGACGTTCCTGAGGCTCCTGAATGGGCTTCAGCGTCCGAGCCGTGGCGCCGTGGAGGTGCTCGGAGAGCGCGTGGACAGACTGCGGGGCGGGGCCCTGGCGGCTTTCAGGCGGCGCGTGGGCTATGTGCCGCAGGTTGCCGGCGAGGGCGGCCTGGTCCTCATGAGTACAAGGGATGTGGTTGCGATCGGCCGCGCCGGAGTCGCAGGACTGTTCGCGCGATTCTCCGAAGGGGATCGCGAGAAAATCGAAATGTGGATGCGAGAGATGGGCCTTTGTCGAATCAAGGATCGGCCGTACCAGGCCCTTTCGGGGGGAGAACGACGCAAGGTCCATCTTGCGCGAGCGCTCGCACAGGAGCCGGAGATCCTTCTGCTCGACGAACCCACGAGCCATCTCGACCCGCGCTGGCAGGCGGAGATATCGGAGACTATCGAGGACGTGTGGCGGCGTCTTGGGCTGACGGTTTTTTTCGTGACGCACGAGATTCATCTGCTACCGCGGGCAGTGAGCCGTGTCCTGATCCTGTCGGAAGGGCGTCTTCTGGCGGCCGGCATGCCGGACGAAGTGCTGAGCGGGTCGAGCCTGTCGCGTTGTTTCGGCGTGCCCATCGAGACGGTGGGGTGCGCTGGCCGCCGGTTCCTCGTTGTCGGTCAGGCCGCCGAGGGATAGAGCGATGCTTCACGGTCTGGGCCTGTTCACGGATATTGTGATTGCGGCGGCTATCTCGGGCGCCAGTTGCTCGCTCGTCGGATTTTACCTGAGCAACCTCAGGTTGCCGTTCATGGGGGTGTGTCTATCGCATGCAGCGCTCGTCGGGGCGCTGATCGCACAGTGGGCGGGACTGCCGGTTCAGCCGCTCGCGTTCGCCGCGGCCCTGCTTGTTGCGCTATCTCTCGGTCCCCTCGCCGACCGCGCCAGGCTCGAGTTGGGCATGTCGCTCGGCATACTTTTCACCACGACGATGGGGATAGCATTCCTCCTGATCGGGCTCATGCCCGGGCCGCGGTCCGAGGCGCTGGGCCTTATCTGGGGTAGCGTGCTATTCGTGCGGTCCGTGGATCTCTGGGTGATGGCCGTGCTGCTCGCGCTTGTGGTGGGCTATGTGGCACTGTTCGACAAGGAACTCCGGGCGGTCCTGTTCGACCGCGAGACCGCTGCCTCCGCCGGAGTGAGGGAGACGCTCGTCTTCTACTCGCTTCTCCTCGTCTCTGGCGGTGTGGTCGCCGTCCACCTGGATGTCGTGGGCGGATTGATGCTATACGGCCTACTCGTCGCACCCGCCGCCACGGCGAAGCAGATCGGATGGGGTTATGCGAGTTGTCTGGTTGCCACGCTCATGGTCGGGATGGCGGGTTCGGTCGGCGGCCTGGCGGTGTCGTATCTTGTAGGCGCGCCAACGGGGGCGAGCATTGTCGTAGTTCTCGGCGTCCTCTTCGGTGGAAGCGTCATATACGCGAGGTCGAGGCGTTGATGTGTCTGTAGCGACGCGCGCGATGAGAGGCCTTCACTCCATCTTTATCGAGTCAATGGCCTTGCGGAAGGCCTCCTCGTATTTCGGGAAGTCCTCCTTGACGGTTCGGAAACTCACGGTTATGACTTCGTCATTTCTCGGTATGAACACCTCGTAGAGCATGTAATCGGCCTCGGTTATGACCTCGAATGCCTGCCGGCCGCACACATTTCGTGGGCCGCGCGAGACGATGCGGGTTCCTGCGAGGGCTGCCTCGCCGGTGTCCTGACCGACCACCTTGCCGAGCGCTTGCGCCATCCGCTGTTGCAGGTTTTCCATCTTCTGGACCTGCGCAATCAGGAGTTCCGCGTACTCGGCGACTGACTGGGGTTTGATGGACTTGCCATCGAGGTCTTCGATGATCATGGGGGAGACAACCACACTCCCCCAGTTGTCCGCTCTGGTAGGGTCGGAGAAGTCAGCCTGGAGCGCGCGGTCGGTCCTGTCTTTTGCTTCGAGGCCCGAGGACCGCCACCGTTCGGGCAAGGTCATCGAGAATCCGAGTTCGCGGATGACTATGCGTTGTCCGCGTTTTCCGCATCCACATGCCAGGAGAAGGGGCACCAGGACGACAACCAGCGCCAGGCCAGAGAATGGACTAGAGAACCGCGCGCGGCAGGCTGGACAGTACATGACTCGTCTCGCCGATCGAACCCCCGTGGACTTGACCCCGGGTCGAATTATATGTCGCCCCGGTGGCGTGCGTCAACGTCCTGCCGGGGGTCGGGAATTCGGCGGCTTGACAATGGGAGCGACGGGAGTTATACTTCGGGCCTAACGCGATGGCAGCGGGGCATCGCGTTAGGAGCGGGGCGGCCCCTCCTTGGCTATGTCTCGTAGGTCCTCATGAAAGGGGAGAGTCTATACATGAGCGACTGGAAGTCTATCTGGAGCCGCATCGAGGCGACCGAAGTGCCACAGGTCCGGAAGTGCGCCGTCGCATTCAGCGGTGGTTTGGATTCTTCGCTCGCCATAGAACTTCTGCGTCGAAAATACAAGGTGAAGGAGATCGTCCCCATAAACGTTGACGTCGGACAGGGCGAGCAGGAACAGACGGAGATGTACGAAAAGGCGAAGGTGCTCAAGATAGAGCCGATCGTGATAGACGCCAAGAAGGAGTTCGCGACGGAATGGCTGCCCAAGGCAATCCGCGCCAACAGCGACTACAACGGCTATCCGGTCTCCACCTCGATGACGCGGCAGTTGGTGGCGCGTGTGGTGGCCGAGAAGGCGCTGGCGCTGGGTTGCGACGCGCTTCTCGAGGGCTCGACGGGCAAGGGCAACGACCAGTACCGCATGCACAACGTCTTCAAGATGTTCGCGCCGAAACTGGAGGTGCTGGTGCCGGTCCGCGATTTCAACCTGACGCGTGCAGAGGAGAAGACGCTGTGCGAGGCGTGGGGCGTGCCGGTGACCGAGCAGATCACAGGCGGTGACGACAAGACGATGTGGTGCCGCTCGATCGCCTCGGGCGCCGTTGACCTCAACCAGGAAATCCCTGATGACATCTGGATGTGGCTTGTGCCGCCTGAGAAGGCGAAGGACGAGCCGACGTACGTTGACATCTCGTTTCGCGCCGGTCTGCCCGTCTCCATGAATGGCAAGGCGATGCGGCTGGACAGGTTGATCATGGAGCTCAACGTGATCGCGGGCCGGGCGGGCGTGGGGCTGATAGACATGTTCGAGGACGGTATCATGTCGCTCAAGAGCCGCGAGATCTACGAGGCCCCGGCCGCCCACGTCCTCCTCAAACTCCATCGCGACTGCGAACAATACTGCCTGACCAAGGAGGAAATCCAGTTCAAGAAGATCGTGGACGCGAAGTGGGCGTATCTCACCTATCACGGCATGTGGTACCATCCGCTGAAGAAGGCAGTCGACGCGTTCATCGAGTCCACTCAGGATGTGTGCAACGCTGATTATCGAGTGAAACTTTACAAGGGGAACATCGTGATCGTACACAGGGACTCGCAGACGAGCCTGTTCTCACCGGAGATCAGGTCCATCAAGGCGACAGGCTTCGATCAGCGCTGGTGCGCCAACGCGGCGAAGGTGAGGGGCTTGCCGTTCGAGATCCTTGCGAAGCGCGAGGAGGCGATGCGGCGTTTCCGGAGAGCGCAGGGGAAGGGCAAGAAATAGGCCGGTCCCCCTGGATAAGATTTTCGACCGTGGCCGCTCCCTCACAGAGGGGGCGGCCGCGGTGCTTTCCGCGACCAAGATGGTATGGATTGCGTCAGTTTTCGGCGCTCAACGCGAGGTCAACCGGCTCGCGCCCGGGGGCATCCAGGCCGCGGCGGTCGAGCAGGGAGCCATCGAGGCGGTACAATTCGACGAGCGCCTTCATGTAACTGATGGTGGCGGCGACTTCCGCCAGGCGGCTGTCGAGGAGATCGCGCTGGGCCTGGGCAACCAGGAACGACGTGGACTTGCCGACTTTGAACTTCTCGGTTTCGGCGTACAGGGTGCGTTCGCGGTACTGGCGGGTGGCGGTGGTGGCCTCCATCTGTTCGATGGCCCGTTGGACCTCGAGGTACGCGGTGCGCACGTCCAGTTCGACTATCTGCTGGAGGTTCTGCACCGAGCGGATCATCTGGCGTTCGGTCAGCACGGCCCGGCGTGCCTCCGCGCGCGCGGCCCTGTTGATCGGCGCGAACTCCATCGTGAGGCCAACGGCAGCGTCGTAATGACCCGTGTCAACCTCGCCGGGGGCACCGCCGAAGGATTCGGAGTAACCGGTCGCGCCGAGAGCGACGAAAAAGTCAAGTCGCGGCAGAAGCCCGTTGCGCGTGCGCACGACCTCCAGGTTGCCCTTCTTGGCGTTGAGGCGGGCCTGGTTGAGTTCGGGCCGCATCCTGAGGGCGACGGCAATATGGTCCGCGAGCGGTTCGAGGATGTCCGGCTGGCCAGGAGGGGAATCGCGCAGCGCGAGCGGATTGTCCCAGGCGGGGGCCGATGGAGGACTGATGAGCCTCAAGAGGGCGATCCGTCGCTTGTCGGCCGTCCTCTGGGCATCTATCAATTCCTCCCGGCGACGCGCGACCTCCGCCTCCGCCGCGGCGAGTTCCGTCTCTGCGATGCGGCCCACCTTGACCCGCTCGCTCGTCTCCTGCAACTGCTTCCTCGCGAGCGACATGGATTCCTCGACGATCTCCGTTTGTCTCTCGGCGAGGGCGAGGTCCCAGTAGGCCTTCTCGACGTTGGCGACGAGGGACTCGATAAATCCACGAAGTTCATACTCTGACATCCGGGTGTCGAGGCGGGCCTCGTACAGGCGCGCAAGGTTTGCGCGCAGGGACACGCCCCTCAGGAGCGCCTGTGTCACGGTGAAACCCACGCGAGCCTGCGAGGCCGGCTCCGCATACAGCGTCGACTCCATCTTCTCCCCGGATACCGTGCCAGCGATCCGTGTGCCGGTCGGGAGGTTCTCCTCGATGCTAAGTTCGCCGGAGGTCTTTTCCGTGAGGGCCTCGCGTGCACCGACAGCCCGTGAGGGGTCCCAGTCGCGCACGCGTTCGCGTGCCGCGGTCGCGCGCAGGACCGGATCGAATGCGGCTCTCTCGACAGCAGCGAAGGTCTGTCGGATCTGGGGCGAGAGGATCTCGACCCGCAGATCCCCATTGTTGGCCAGCGCAAGGAGTATCGCTTCCTCGACGCTGATCGAGAGCGGCCGGTTGTCGCTCGTGGCGGTGGTCGCATCCCCGGCCTCGGTGGTCACGGGGTGCGCCGCTCCATCAAATGATGTAGCGTCCGTCGCGTTCCACATCAGCGCGAGGAAAGCGACGGCCAGGATTCCTGGTGTCCGGGTGGAGAAGAACATGTGTGGTTCCCTGACGTCAAAGTGGCGACACCTGCGCGAGGGGTCCGACTCGATCCCCTCGCGAGTCCGTTCGGTAGAGCGGTATTCTAAAGATATGCGACCCGCCCGACAAGCGAACGCGATAAGGGAGGGCACTGGGAGTTCCGCGGTCATCCGCCACGCGAGTCGAGTATCACCTGGAGAATGCCGCGCCTGATGTACATCACGGCCATGGCCGCGAGGACGAGGCTGACGAGTTTGCTGAAGACGCGTGCGCCGGACCGGCCTATGACCCTGACTATGACCCTCGACCAGAACATTGCGGCCCCGACTATGGCGATATTGGCCACCGCCGCGAGGAGCGTCATGAGGATGCCGTGGGCGTCCACCAGCATCATCGAGGTCGTCAGGACGGCCGGTCCGACTATGAGCGGCACACCGAGTGGCACCGCGCCCGGATGGTCGTCGGCGTTTGCAGCGCGATGGGGCATCTTCGACGATGCCACGAGGTCAACAAGCGCCAGGACGAACAACAGGGCGCCACCTGCCACGAGCATGTCGCTGACGGTGACGCCCAGGACGCGGAAGAAGAGTTTGCCGATCGCCACGAATCCGGTCGCCACAGCGAGTGCTGTCACGACCGACTCCCCGATGACGCGTCGCCTCGTCCCCTCTTCCATCCCCTCTGTCATTCCGATGAACACGGGCAACAGTCCCACCACGTCAACTGCGACGAAGAGCGGGATGAAACAGAGCCAGAACTCGTTCACGCGAGCCTCTCCTTTCGTGCAGCGTCAGTGAACGAGATTTATACCAGGCGCGACAGGTGAATTGCCACCGGTTCGCAACGACTTGTTGAAGGGCCGGCGGGCGCCAAGTATAATCGGGTTGTGCACGGTCGGTCCCGCTAGGATCTCGCAAGGAGTCAGCGCGGTGTGGCAGTACTCCGAAAAGGTCAAGGATCACTACTTCCATCCCCGGAATGTCGGAAGACTCGACGATGCCAACGGAGTCGGGGAGGTCGGATCGCTCGCGTGTGGTGATGCGCTGACGCTTTATCTCAAGATCAACGAAAACGGCGTAATAGAGGACGCACGGTTCGAGACCTTCGGCTGCGGGAGCGCGATCGCCTCCGCATCGGTCCTCACCGAAATGATCAAGGGCAAGACGGTCGAGGAGGCGGAGAAGATAACCAACCAGGATATCGTCGAGGCGCTGGGTGGCCTGCCGCCGGAGAAAATGCACTGTTCGGTTATGGGGCGTGAGGCGCTCGAGGCGGCGATCGCGAACTGGCGGGGCGAGAAATTGCCCCGACACGACGAGGGCGAGGTCGTCTGCAAGTGCTTCGGGGTGACCGACGCGGAGATAAAGCGGGTGATCCGCGAGAACCGCCTGACAACGGTGGAGGAGGTGACGAACTACACGAAGGCGGGTGGAGGGTGCGGCGGATGCAAGCCGCAGATACAGAAGATACTCGATGAGGTTATCTCGGCGGAGCGCGTGAAACAGCCCCGCAAGCGCCTGACGCTCGTGCAGAAGATAAAACAGATCGAGGAGGTGCTGGATCGTGAGATCCGCCCGCAACTGCAGGCGGACGGCGGAGACATCGAGTTGATAGACGTCGAGGGCGACCGTGTATTCGTCGCACTGCGCGGTGCGTGCGCCAACTGTCCGAGTGCCGGCTTTACACTGGCGCAATGGGCCGAGAAGAGACTCCGGGAACTCGTTGACCCGGACCTGGTCCTGGTGGAGGCCGAGGCATGAACCCGGCGACGCGGCAGGTGATCTACTTCGATAATAACGCGACCACGCAGGTGGCGCCGGAGGTCCTCGATGCGATGTTGCCGTTCCTCCGCGAGCGATACGGCAACCCGTCGAGCATGCACACGTTCGGCGGCGCCGTGGCGCACGATGTGCAGAGGGCGCGCGAGCAGGTGGCGGAACTCATCGGTGCGTCGCCCGAGGAAATCATATTCACCAGTTGCGGCACGGAGAGCGACAGCACGGCCATCCGCAGCGCCCTGGAGGTCCGGCCCGGCAAGCGGCACATCGTCACATCTCGCGTCGAGCACCCCGCGGTCCGCGGACTCTGCCGCTGGCTGGCGGACCGGGGATATCGTGTAACCGAGATCGGGGTCAACAACGAGGGACTTCTCGACCTTGCGGAAGTGGAGGCGGCGCTGACTCCGGATACGGCGGTGGTCTCGATCATGGCCGCGAACAACGAGACAGGCGTGCTCTTCCCGGTCGAACGCATTGCAGAGATGTGCCGGGCGCGCGGCATCCTGTTTCACACCGACGCCGTCCAGGCGGTCGGCAAGGTTCCTCTCGATATGCGCCGCAACGCGATAGACATGCTCTCGCTCAGTGGCCACAAGTTGCACGCGCCGAAGGGTATCGGTGCGCTATATTTGAGGAGGGGCACACCGTTTCAGCCTCTTCTCATCGGCGGGCATCAGGAGCAGGGGCGTCGCGCTGGCACCGAGAACACCGCCTACATCGTCGGACTGGGCAAGGCCTGCGAAATGGCGCGTGCCGCAATGGCCGAGGAGACAATCCGGGTCCGCGCCCTGCGCGACCGGCTGGAGAACGGCATACTCGAGCGTGTCCCCTATACCAGGCTCAACGGCAACCGCGAACAGCGCCTGCCGAACACGACCAACATCGGTTTCAAGTACGTCGAGGGCGAGGCGATTCTCCTGTACCTCGACCAGGCAGGGATCTGTGCCTCATCCGGTTCTGCCTGTACCTCCGGGTCGCTCCAGCCTTCCCACGTCCTCAGCGCGATGGGAGTGCCGATGGCCTACAAGCAGGGTTCCATCCGGTTCAGCCTGAGTCGCTACAATACCGAGGCCGAGGTTGACCGCGCGCTGGAGGTGATCCCGCAGGTCATCGCGCGCCTGCGGGAGATCAGCCCCTTCGGGCCGGGCAAGAAGGAACTCCTGGAGGCGGAGACGACCGGCCACTGAGTGTTCCATCCGGCGAAGTCTGCGGCACCGCCACCCGGGGTTGCGGCTAGACCTTTCGCTCCTGTTCCTTGAACAGCCAGGTGTCGAGTTCGACCGGCTTGTCATCCAGGTATTCCAGCGACTCCCTCCAGTATCTCTTCGATTCCAGCGGTTCCTCGTCCAGTTGCCAGAACTGGGTCATCCGACGTTCCTTCACGATGGGGCCCTTGCCCTTCTCGAGAAGGTATCGCTCCAGGTCGTGAGGTGCGATTCGGGCAGCCGGCTGGAACGCGTCGGAGGTGACGTACCGGACCAGAGACTCGAACATGGCGCAGGCCTCGGGGACGCCGGTATTGACGCCGGTCAGATTGAATCCGCTGACGAGCAGCCTGCCCTTCCCCACGCGGAGTTCGAAGAGGTAGCCGAAGCGGCGCATCGTGTAGGCCGGTTGGAGTTCGGAAAGTTTGTACGTGTAAACGTCGAAGCGATCACGGGTCGCCTTGTCGACACCCTCCACGATGGGCTCCACCGGAACCGGGAAGTCGTCCAGGATCACCTTGTCACAATCATCCACGATGCCGTAGAACTGGAGGTCCATGAAGCCGTCGTTCGGGAATCCGGCGAGAGCGGCGCTGGGGCGTACAAAGGCGCCGCAGTTGTGACCTCGATCCCAGATGACCGCCTTGAAGCGGTCCCAGGTGGCGGGGAGATAGTAGGGTTCCCTCGGGGCACGCCTTTTTCTATCTCGCGTGACCGGCACCCGGTAAAGCATGAGAACGTCCCCTCCAGCGGCCAGGTGTTTGATGACCGGAGCCGAAAATCGGTTGACGATCAAGAGGCGCGCCGGCTTTTCCAGCGACCCCGTGGCCTCGATCTGCGGGTATCTTGCGGCGAGGCGAACCTCGTCGAGCGCGATCGTCGCCTCGAGCGGTGGAAGTTCATGAGGGCGATCCGGGTAGAGCCACAGATTCCATTTGTTCTCGATGGTGTAGGGCTGATTGCGGCCCCGCAAGGTGAGCGTGAAGACGAGCGCTTCGGGTCTTGCCACGCGCGGTAGCCGCACGACCAGATGCGCAATCTCCCTCCGGCCGCGTTCCTCGAGGTCTATCTTCTCCAGACTCCCACCCATCGAAACTGCCTTGCCCTCTCTGCTCTCGAGCGTGAACGAGAGGTCGGCCAGTCCACCGTATTGCTGCGAGAAGTGAGAGACGATGATGGGTATCCGCACCTCCTCTCCCTCGAAGTAAGTGCGACGCGGGAGGTCGGCGAGTATCACGCTGTCGCCGTTGAAGGCGAGGAAGGCGTTCTCGTCCGTCCCCTTCGGATCGTCGAAGCAGTCGAGGATCCCGTTCGCGTTCTCGTAGCGGTCCGTGTCGGAGAGTTGGAGGAAGTGGAAACCGGACAGGACCGGGCTTCTCCGCGCGGCCTCTATGGTGAGTTTCCAGCCGAGGAATTGAAACCGTCTGCTCGCCTCGAGGAGGAGAGGATAGTTCTTCTCGTGCCCCTTCAGGCGGATGAGTTTGATGAGTTCATCTATCCACCACGGCATTGCGGCGCCGGAGCGTTCGAACTTACGGCGCAACTCGTATACGTCACGGAGAGCGACGTAATGGGCGATCTCGTGGGCGAGAACGGGCCGTGGGGACGGAATCCGGCGCATGATCTTCCATGTGTAGCCATCCTCCGCGTCCTGCGAGATCATCTGAAGTGTGGGGTCGGCAGCCCCGTAGATTATCCAGTTCTGCGTGTCCTCGAACATGCCGTAGTTCCGCCCGAAGGGATAGAAGTAACTCATGTGTTGCACATCGAGGTCCACAGACTGGCGATCGAACTCGCCACGGGAGCACGTATCGAGGAAGAGGCGCGTTGGGTCGAGACTTCGGGTCAGATCGTAAAAATACTTGCACCTTGGATTGCGCCCGGGGTGATCAATCTCGTTGCCCATGCAATAGACCATGAGGGAGGGATGATTGCGCAATTTCTTCACCATCGCTATCCAGTCGTTTTCGTCGAGCAACTGGCCCTCGTCCATCATCAGTTTGCGTTCCTTCTGGTACTTGCCATAGTACTTCCTCATTTCAACGTGGATGAATATGCCCAGTCTGTCAGCGACGCGGAAACATTCCTCCGGTGGCACGCACGAGTGGAAGCGGATGAAGTTGAATCCGTACCGTTTCGCCATCCTGATGTTCTTGGCGTAATACTCCTCCAGCGGCAGGTTCTCGAGGTTGGGATGGTCGTGTGCCTCGCGGCCGCGGATGTATCCTCGCACGTAGAAGGGCTGGTTGTTGACGAAGAGGCCCTCCCGCGTGATCTGGATCTTGCGCATCCCGAAAGTCTCGACCTCCTGGATCTCGGTCCCCTGTCCATGAAGCCGCAAATGGAGGTGGTAGAGGTTGGGAGAGGTCACATGCCACGGCTTGAATCCCTCGAGGGGGATCACCAGCGCCGCCTCGGCCCCGGGTTCGATCCCGGTGGAACCCTCGGCGACTGTATCGTGGCCGTCGGTGACTTTCCACGTCGCGACCGAGCAGCCTGCCGGGACGGTGAAGTGGGCAACCGCTCGCGCCGCATCGAATTCGGGTCGGATGAAGAGGTCTGGCAACATCTGTGGCATGGGCAGCATCTCCCGTTCATCCTGAGTGGGTGATTGGACAAAGAACGAAACAGCACTGGTGTGCGGGAACTTTACCCGACAGAATCTGCCAGTGCAACTCCTCTGGCCCCGGGCACCGGGGAAGGGACGCCGCCATCAGCCCCCGTTTGCGAACCGCCCGATCCTCGGACGGACCAGCCTCTCGAAGTCCTTGTAGGCCATCTGGACGAGTTCGCGATGTGTCCCGGCATTGAACGCAATCTGCTGATCCTCGGTCAGCGATTCGTCCGCGAAGACATCCATGCCGTACAGGTTGCCAAAGGGTGGCATGGCGCCGATCTCGCAATTGGGGAAGCGGTCCTGGAATTCCGACTCCTTGGCGAGTTCCGCGGACTTGACGCCTGCGACGGCGCGGAGGAGGTCGAAGTCCACGGATCTGCTGGCCGGGAGGACGGCCATCGCGAGCCTCCCGTCCAATTTCACGATCACGGTCTTGGCGAGTTCGCGACCGGATATGTGCGCGGAGGCAGCGATCTCCTGTGCGGTGAACTCGGGCGAGTGGGTGATGACGACGTATTTGGCGCGATTTCGGTCCAGGAATTCTTTCAGGGCGTTGACCGGCATGGGCGTTCCTCCCGTGGCAAGGTCCCGGGCCGTATTCGCCGGCGGTCCCGCCCGGCCAGGTGCGCCGGTGTCGGCCCCACGCCGTCATATTGCCCAGCCCGGCCGGTCGCGTCAAGCCCTCGGGGGAAACCTCATGCGTTCCAGTCCACGCGAGGCGCGTCGCCCCAGAGCAACTCCAGGTCGTACAACTGCCGCCACTCCGGCGCAAAGAGATGCACCACGAAGTCGCCGTAGTCCAGGAGGAGCCAGCGGCTCGTTGTGCCTCCCTCGATCCCCAGGGGCTGCATGCCCCTCGCCAGCATCTCCTCGTGGATCGCGCCGCCGATCGCGTGCATCTGCCTGGGGTTCGTCGCAGTCGCTATGAGGAAGTAATCCGTGACGTATGCGAAGTCGCGAAGGTCCAGGATGACTATGTCCTGCGCCTTCTTGTCGTCTGCGATGCGCGCGCAGGCACGCACCGGTTCGAATCCCGCCGGCGGGTCTGTGCGCTTTCGGTATCCTCCGGTGCCTCTCATCCTCCCTCGCGGCTCACCGGCCGGTGAAGCGGCTGAAGAGATCGTGCAGGAGTTCCATCGAACGCGGCGAGATGGAGACGACCACTCCCGCAAACACCACTGACACCATTGACATCAACTTTATGAGTATGTTCAGCGATGGCCCGGACGTGTCCTTGAACGGGTCGCCGACGGTGTCGCCCACGATCGCCGCCTTGTGCGCGCTCGAACCTTTTCCTCCGTGCATCCCCTTTTCGATGTATTTCTTCGCGTTATCCCACGCCGCACCGGAGTTGTTCAACATACACGCAAGCACGAAGCCGGTCGCAAGGCCGCCGGCGAGCAACGCCAGCACACCCGCCACGCCCAGGAACAGCCCGGCGGCGACCGGCACGATAATCGCCAAGAGCGCCGGCAGGATCATCTCGCGCTGCGCCCCCGCCGTCGAAATGGCCACGCAACGAGCGTAGTCGGGTTTTTCCGTCCGTGTCATGATCCCCGGCCGTTCGCGAAACTGGCGGCGGACCTCCTCGACCATCCTGCCAGCGGCGCGGCCGACCGCTCTCATGGTGAGCGCCGAGAATATGAACGTCATCATGCCCCCCAGTATCAGGCCGCAGATCACCAGTGGGTTCATGATACTGATGTCGTACGCCCTGATGAAATCCGCGACACTCGCATCCGACGTGCCGATGACCGTCAGCCCCTTGTCCCTCAGCGTTGCCACCGCCGTCTTCATCTGGTCGGACAACGCCGTCGCGTGGCCGTTGAAGAACGCCATCTTGGCCCAGGGGACATGGAAGAACCCGTCGGGGGCATGCGATGCGATCTTCCCGATCCAGAGCCGCACCTCCTCCAGGTAGGCAGCGAGCAGCGCCAGCGCTGTCAAAGCAGCGGAGCCTATCGCGAAGCCTTTGCCAGTGGCTGCGGTGGTGTTGCCGAGCGCGTCGAGCGCATCGGTGCGCTTGCGCACCTCCGGACCGAGTCCGCTCATCTCGGCGTTGCCACCCGCGTTGTCGGCGATGGGGCCGTAAGCGTCCGTGGCGAGCGTTATCCCCAGCGTGGCCAGCATGCCGACAGCAGCGAAACCGACTCCGTAAAGTCCGTAGGCCATGTCTGTGAATCCGCCCGCGAAGCCGAAGGCGCATATCATGCCCGCACAGATGATGACCGCCGAAAGTCCCGTGCTCAGCATTCCCACCGAAACGCCGTCGAGAATTGTCGTCGCGGCGCCCATCAGCGACTGGTTCGCTATACCCCTCGTGGGTTTGTATTCATCGCTCGTGTAATACTCCGTTACCTGGCCGATCAGCACGCCTGCCACCAGGCCGCTTGTCACCGCCCATACGATTCCCCAAGCGATCATCCCTGCCAGGGCCATCCCTGCGAGGACGGCGATGATGAGGAGCGAACTCCCCAGCGTGCCGGCGAGAAGGGCGCGAAGAAGAGTTTTCTGCGAAGCATCCTCGCGCGTCTGGACGAAGAAGATGCCTATGATTGACAAGATGATCCCGATCCCTGCCACGACCATGGGCGCCACGACGGCAGCGGAGCCACCGGTCATGGTTCCCAGGCCAGCCCCGAGTGCAGCCGTTGCGAGTATGGACCCGCAATAAGATTCGTAGAGGTCCGCACCCATGCCAGCCACGTCGCCGACATTGTCGCCCACGTTGTCTGCGATCGTCGCAGGATTGCGCGCGTCGTCCTCGGGAATGCCGGCCTCCACCTTCCCCACCAGGTCGGCGCCCACGTCAGCCGCCTTGGTGTATATGCCGCCGCCCACGCGCGCGAAGAGCGCCTGCGTCGAGGCGCCCATCCCGAACGTCAGCATGGTGGTGGTGATCTCGACCATCTTCGCCCGGACGAAGTCAGGATTCCTCAACAGGTCCGGTGCCCACTGGAGACCCAGTTTGGCCGCCGCAAGGCGCTCGGAGAGTCCGAAGACGTTGTGGTCGTACAGGTAATTCAGCACCAGGTACCATATGCATATGTCGAGCAGCCCGAAGCCCACGACGACCAGGCCCATCACTGCGCCTGAACGAAACGCGACCTGAAGTCCACGGTTCAGCGACGTCCGTGCCCCCTCGGCGGTCCTGCTCGAGGCCAGCGTAGCAGTGTTCATGCCCAGGAAGCCGCACAGCCCGCTGAAAAAGCCGCCCGTCAGGAACGCAAAGGGTACGAACGGGTTCTGCACACCGAGGATCGCGAGGACTGTGAATATGGCCACGAGCACCGCGAACACCACGCCAACGACCTTGTACTGTCGTTTCAGATAGGCGAAGGCGCCTTCGCGCACGTAGCCGGCGATCTCGCGCATGGTGTCGTTGCCCGCTGGCTGACGTAGCATCCAGCGGTAGAGTCCATAAGCGGTTACGAGCGCCGCGGCCGCCGCGCACGGGGCAAGCCACCATATCGCGGGTGTAGCCGAGGCCACCTTGTGGCTCGCGGCTGCCCCTGACTCTGCCCAGGCGATTCCGCCTGACGCAAGAGCAGAAAGCAGGACCGTCAGACTCACGATGCGTTCATGGCGTGCACCACTTTTGCCAATATCCATCGAACGGTTCTCCTTCGAAGAATCCCCAGGAGCGATCGCACTACGTCGCCAGGATTGCCGGGAGGCTAGCGTCCGAAGGGAATCGCTACCCTGAATGCCGCGTCTGCCGTGGCCTCGATTACTTCTTTGGCCCCGTCTTCAACTTCGGCCTGGTGCGGTGGAGCGTGGGCTTCTGGCCGTGGTTGGCGCGGCTATGCCGAATCTTCATCCTCTGACGGCTTCGTCTCTTCATTCAAGGTCCTCCAAAACTGCTCAGCCCGGCGCGAAGGGGGGGCAGCCCCGGCCCATCCGACAGGGGGGTGCCTGCCGGAAGTGGGGCACGGCCGGAGCTGCCGGGGGAACCTTCGTTCATCTGACGACCACTTCCGCGGCACGGGCCGCGCAATCGGAGAGGGAAGTATATGATTCACATCCACCCTTGTCAAGTGCAACGAGAGGGGACGCTCCGGACCGGCATTGACTTCTGCCGAACGCGTTGCCTACAATACGCCTCGTGCGTCGGGCAAGGGGCACCGACGGGGACGCGTTCGACGTGGGTTCGGGGCGGGAGAAGGCATCATGGGGAAGGACCTTTTCCGGGAGCGTATCGAGAATTTTGCTTCCGAGGGCGACCTGTCGGCGTTCAACCTTGCTTGCGTGGCCGAGGCGCTCGATACCATTAAACGGCTGGCAGATGAGAACACTGGCGGCGAGACTGTGGAGCGGCGCATCGGAGAGTACAAGAGTTGGGATCCGGACATCTACAAGGTGGACAAGGACACCGAGGACGGCTTCGTCAGACGCCTGAAGGAGCGCGGCAAACCGGTCATCCTCCTCAGCGAGGAGGCCGGGCGCGTCGAACTGAACTCCGGTGTGCCCGGGGAAAAGATTTATGCCGTCGCCGACCCCTTTGACGGCAGTTTCCTCTTCAAGCACGGTCTCCCTGATTTCTGGTACAGTTCGCTCGCGTTCTACGACAAGGAGTTGAATCCCCTCTGCTGCGCCGTGGGCGACGCCGTGCAGCGCAACATCGCCTACGCTAACGACCACGGCGCGTTTATCGCGCATCTGGAGGGAAAGCGGCTCGTCCACAAGTTCCGCCTGGGCCGGGAATATCGCGAACTGATGGGCCGCAAGGAAATGACCGACCTCGAGGGGGCCTCGATCGAATCGTATGCGCTGAAACCCAAGAAGTTCCTGATGCCTCTGGTGGACCAGTGGAGGGACCTGCTCCTGCCGTTCAAGTTCTTCCATCCCAACGGCGGCCCCTACGGCTTCGCCGATGTGGCGGAGGGCAAGATAGACGTCTATTTCGCCCCGCGTCAACCATACGTGGACGTCTTCAGCGGGATACTCGTCGCGCAGAAAGCTGAGTGCGTCGTGACGGACTTCGATGGCAAGCCCGTCAAGCCCGGTGATGACGTGAAGACCCTCTGGGACGTGGTGTGCAGCACCAACGCCACGCTCCACGCGAAGGTCCTCGATGCCATCGCGGCTTGCAGAAGGAAGCAGGCCAAGAGATGAGCCCCCTCCGATTCGTCTTCGGCGATCCGTGGTCAGGCGATACGCCATGAGCGGAGTTGCGTCTGTTTATGCCCATTTCGAGAAAGGGTTGCGAGATGGCCGAGGTGATTGACCTGTTGAAGATTCCCGCCTCGCAGGTGCCGGCGCCTTTCAGGGTGGAGACGTACTTCGACTTCAAGGCTCATCCGTTTTTGCACGAGGCCTTCTTCAGGGACCCAAAGGTCACGAGCGTGGTCGCCGCGGTACGGGCCATCGGCGGCTACGTGAAGGACTGGCTGGCGCGAAACCTGCCCAGATTGGAAAAGGAGAAGGGCGACATAATCCTGACCGACTCCGCCCCGAACGGTACACCATGCTGCGGACGGTTCAGGGTCGTACTGGAGAAGGGCGCCACCTTCGCCCCTGCCGCCGTCTTCGGTGTCGCTGCCGGGAAGACGCCGAGCACCCTCCATGTCGCCGCCGGTGCATCCGTTTATGGCGACGTTTACCTCGACGAGGGGAGCATCTACATCGGTGAGGGGACGAAGGTCGAGCGCGGCGCAGCGATCAAGGGACCTACCATTATAGGTCGCAAGAACGATATTCGCATGGGGGCCTACCTCCGCGGCAGTCTGCTCATTGGCGACGAGGGAACCTTCCGCGGAGAACTCAAGAACGTTGTCATGCTGGACAAGGCCAACTTCCCTCACCCCAGTTACGTTGGCGACAGCCTCTGCGGTTACATGTCTCACTTCGGTAACCAGGCCACCGCGGCGAACCTCGGGATATTCGAGGGCGTCCGAGATCCTGCGAAGCGCAAGAACCTCCGCATGAAATGCGAGGGGAAGGTGTATGACCTGGGTGGGCCCAAACTCGGCATCATCCTGGGCGACTTCAGCCAGGTCGGGTGCAATTCCGTCTCCGATCCCGGCACCTTCCTCGCCCCCTACACCATCGTCTATCAACTCACGCGCATCAACAAGGGCTTCTATGGTCCTAACGTTCTCATCAAGAACAAGCCAATGGAACACGGCGTGGTCGAGATCGTGCCCTTGACCTCACTCGAGGATTGAGGGTGCGACTGGCAGGGTGACTCCGTCGCCCGCGCTGTGGAATCGGTTCGGGGCATTCGATGGCGGAGGGCGTGCCTGTCGCGGGTATTCGGACTCTCCGGGAATGGTTGAATCTGTTCCGCGACCCGGCCGGGCCGGCGTTCCGCGCGCTGGCCGAGATATACGGGTGCGATCGCTCCGTTCTGGTCGAAAAGGCAGCCTTCGCGCTCCGCGCGCTCGAGGGATTCGCCCGCGAGTTCCATCCCGGTGCGCGCGTTCTTCTCGTCCGTTCCACCGGGCGGATCAACCTTGTCGGAATGCACATTGACCACAGGGGCGGTGCTGTAAATCCCATCGCTGTCCGGGAGACCTGGTTTGTCTGCGAACCGCGCGACGACGACGTGGTCGAGTGCGCAAACCTTCGCGAGGACCTCTTCCCGCGCCGGCGCTTCTCCATTCGGGACGAACTCGGTCCCGAGCCGATCCGGGACTGGGACAGGTGGACCCAGGACCTGACGACCGCTCGCCGGGCGGCGGGCACGGCCGGTGACTGGGTCAATTACGTCAAGGCCGCCGCTCTGTACCTCGAGCACATCCGGCCCACGCTGTCGCCCCCTGTCGAAAGACCACTGCGCGGCATGAACCTGTTCGTGGCCGGAGCAGTTCCCCTCGGCGCGGGACTCAGTTCCTCCTCTTCGCTAGTGGTCGGCGTCGCCGATGCTATGATTCGCCTCAACGCACTGCCTATCAGCGACCGGGAACTCGTCGAGATGTGCGGCCAGGCGGAGTGGTACGTGGGCACGCGGGGCGGATGCGGCGATCACGCTGCCATCAAGTTCGGTCGCCTGGGGCATGTCTCGCATCTCGGCAATCATCCCCTGACCATAGACGCGGTCCCGTTTCCGGAGCACCTCCAGGTGGTCCTGTGCGACAGCGGGATCGAGGCGAAGAAATCGAGCGGAGCCAGAGACGAGTTCAACAACCGCATCGCCGCATACGAGTTTGGTCTGATGCTCCTGAGAAAGGCGTTCCCGCGCCTTGCCGGACGCATGGCGCGCCTGCGCGACGTGAATCCCGAGACGCTGGGCGTCGCTGAGTCAGAGATCATTCGCATGCTCACGGTATTGCCGCTGCGGATGAGCCGGCGGGAAGTCCTCGCTGCGCTTCCCGAATATCGCGACAGGGTGGAGCACATCTTCGGTTCCCATGCGGAGCCGCCCGCTGGTTACGCGGTCCGCGGTGTTTGTGCCTTCGGAATCGCCGAATGCGTGCGGTCGCGCCTCGCAGCGCGGGCGTTGCGGGAGGGCGACGTGCAGCGATTTGCGGAGATCGTCAATCTCTCGCACGACGGCGACAGGGTCACCGTGGCGGCGGCTGGCCGACGGGTACCGTTGCACAAGCCATTGTCGGATGAGGTCCTCCGGCGCCGAGCGGACGATCTCGACAGCGGCGACCCTGTCCGCGCCGAACGTGCAAGGCTCTGGCGTCTCCCGGGGGCCTACGATTGCAGCCTTCCGGATCTCGACGAGATCGTCGACATTTGTCTGAGCACCGACGGCGTGCTGGCATCGCGGGTCGTCGGGGCGGGGCTCGGCGGTGCGGTCCATGCCGTGGTGGAAAGGGAACGGGTTGATGTCCTACTCGAGCGACTCCGAAAACTGTACTATGAACCGAGAGGTCTTGCCTGTGGGGCACAGGTTTACACCCCGGTGGGGGGAGCGGGAGTTTTCGGGGGGTGAGGTAACCCGAGGTCCGGGGGCGAAACCGGTTGACGGGGCGAGGCCGGAGTGGTATTTTCAAATGCTCTGAGCGGCTGTCCGGCGAGGCCGTAGCGAGGGGACGCACCCCCGGCTTGGCCCGTCTCCTGGTATTCCGAATGAATCGCGAGATTGACATAGACCGCCTTCGACGACGCATAGACCAGCTCGACCGGCGCATCGTGAGGCTCATAAGCGACCGGGCACGGCTGGCATCTCGAATCGGAGAGACCAAGCGGCGGAACGACCAGCCGGTGTTCTCTCCCGATCGGGAGGAGACGGTGCTTCGCAGGGTCTCCGAACTCTCTCGCCAGATGGGGTCCGTCTCGCAGGAAGCCATACGCAGGATATATTCCGAGATCATATCCGCCTGTCGCTCGGCCGAACGGGAACTCACGATCGCCTTTCTGGGCCCGCGCGGGACTTTCAGCCATCATGCCGCGTGCCAGGCGCCCAAGGCACTGTCGCTCGCTCTGCACGCGGCGCGAAGGCGCTTCGGCTCCTCGGTCAACTTCGTGCCCGTGACCGGCATAGATGCCGTCTTCGCGGAGGTCACCCAGGGGCGCGCCGACTACGGAGTGGTGCCGATAGAGAACTCGACGGAGGGTGGCATCGGTGCCACACTCGACATGTTCATGGAAACGGACCTGAAGGTCTGCGCGGAGGTCCTGGTCCACGTGCATCAATCTCTCATGGCCAGATGTCCCGAACGGGCCATCAGGCGCATATACAGCAAGGCCGAGTGCTTCGGGCAGTGCAAGGGATGGCTGGCGAATCATTTCCCGGAGGCACAACTCGTCGAGGTTGCTTCGACGGCCCATGCGGCAGAACTCGCAGCCCGCAGCAGGAACGCGGCCGCGATAGGCCACGAGGAAGCCGCAGCGCTCTATGGTCTCCAGGTCCTTCACAGGGCCATCGAGGACAATCCCGCCAATATCACGCGCTTCTACGTCATCGGGCACGAGGATGCCCCTCGCACGGGCCACGACAAGACGAGCGTCCTTTGCTTCATCAAGGACCAGCCCGGTGCGCTGTATCACATCCTTCTGCCATTCTGGCGGGCGAGGGTGAACCTCACGAAGATCGAATCCTGGCCTTCCAAACGCAAGGCATGGGACTACTGCTTTTTCATTGACTTCGTGGGACACCGGTCGGAGCCGAAGGTGAGCCGTACCTTGAAGAGGGTTGCGATGCATTGCAACGAACTCAAGGTCCTCGGTTCTTTCCCCGCGGCGGTCTGAAGGGCGGCATCCATTTTCGGAGGAGGTTTGCGCACCGTGAGAGTTCGGTTCGTCGCCGGCAACTGGAAGATGAACACGAACAGGGCGCAGGCGCGGGCGCTGGCCGAGGCCATCGTCGCCGGCGCGGGTGCGATTCCAGAAACCGTCCGCCTCGCCATCATGCCCCCGTTCGTGTACCTGGAGGCCGTCCGCGAGGTCCTCGGCAATGGTCGAGTGGCGCTTGGCGCACAGGACGTGTACTCCGAGCCGGAGGGCGCTTACACGGGTGAGGTGAGCGCGGCGATGCTGGTCGACGTCGGTTGCCGATACGTCATAGTAGGTCACTCCGAGCGGCGCCACATCCTCAAGGAGGACGATGCCCTGGTCAATCGCAAACTGCGCGCTGCGCTCGCTGCGGGTCTGGATCCCATCCTGTGCATCGGGGAGACGCTCGACGAGCGCGAGCGCGGCCTGACGCTGAGCGTTTGCGAGCGTCACGTCCGCAGCGGGCTTTCCGGTGTCGGCCCCGACCAGATGGCCAGGGTCACCATTGCCTACGAGCCGGTGTGGGCCATAGGGACGGGCAGGACCGCAACGCCAGAGCAGGCGCAGGAGGTGCACGCCGAGGTCCGGAGCATCCTCAGGACGATATACGGCCAGCCCATCGCCAGTGCTGTCTGCATACAGTACGGAGGATCCGTGAAGCCGGAGAACGCCGGCGAATTGATGTCCCAGCCGGATGTTGACGGTGCGCTGGTGGGTGGCGCGAGTTTGAAGGCTGATTCGTTCCTTGCTATTGCGCGCGCGGCAAGCCGACGCAGTGCCTAGTCCGGTGGCACCTCTGCCCGGTGTGTGACGGCCGTCCGAAAGGAGTTGCATGTGGCGATACTGACTGTCGTATTGCTTGTCCTGCTGATAATCGTGTCGGTCGTACTCATCGCAGTGATCCTCATCCAGCGAGGGCGTGGAAGCGGCCTGGTCGGGCTCGGAGGCAGCGGGGTCGAGCAGGCCTTCGGCACCCGTGCCGCGACCCTCGCCCAGAAGGCGACCGTTGTGCTCGCTGTGCTCTTTCTCGCGCTCACGGTCGCCGTGGGCCTGCTCTATCACCGTACGACAAGTGGTTCGTTGAAGCGGACTGGTGGCGCGGCACCGCGCGGTGAGAGGGTGCCGGTCCCGCCGACTGTCCCCGAGGAGGCCGAATAAGGTGGAGCGAGAGGAGGTGCTGGGAATATTCCGCGAGTGTGGCGCGCTGTTGGAGGGCCACTTCCTCCTGACCTCCGGCCTGCACAGCGACCACTACCTCCAGTGCGCCCTGGTGTGTCAGTATCCCTCCCTCTGCGAACGGCTGTGCAAGGAACTGGCGCGCAACCTCGCCGGAGTGAAGGCAGATGCGGTCGTCGGACCGGCGCTCGGCGGGATCGTTCTGGCCTACGAACTTGCCAGAGTTATCGGGGCACGCGGGTTGTTCATGGAGCGCGACGATACGGGACGGATGACGCTCCGCCGGGGTTTCCATCTCGATCCCGGGGAGCGCATCATTGTGGCAGAGGATGTGATGACGACCGGAGGCTCGGTCGGGGAGATCGTCGCCCAGGTCGAGGCCGCCGGCGCCGAGGTGGTTGCCGTTGCCTGTCTCGTGGATCGAGGTGGAATGAAGCGTTTTTCCGATCGGCGTTGTGCCTCGCTCCTGGCTGTCGAATTCCCCACTTACGAGCCGGACGCCTGTCCTCTGTGCAGAGCGGGCTCGCGGCCCATCAAGCCCGGCAGTCGCAAGATCCCTGGAACGTAGGGCCATGATTCGGAGCATGACCGGCTTCGGCCGGGCAACGATATGCGAAGGCCATTACCAGGTGGATGTCGAAGTCCGCTCGGTGAACCATCGTGGCCTGCGCGTGACTCTGAACCTTCCGGAGGTGCTCCAGTCCCTGGAGAACGCCATTGAGAGGCTCGTCAGATCTCGCATCGCGCGTGGCACGGTCTCCGTCGCGGTGCGTTGCGAGGACCTTTCGGGCGAGACCGGCTACGAACTTGACGAGGCGGCCCTGGCCCATTATTGGCAGGCATTGTGCCGCGCGAGAGAGAGGCTTAATGTGCCGCTTGGCGATGCCCTCGACGTCCTCCTCGCTCTGCCCGGCGTCATCAGAAAGCGCGTTGGCGGAAGCGAGGTGCCGGAGGCGCTTCGAGAAGCGGCGACCCGGGCGGTGGAAGTGGGATTGGCGGAACTGGTGAGGGCGCGCGAGCGGGAGGGTGAGTTCATCTGGCGCGACATATCTGCGCGCTGCGACGCCATAGAGTCGGCTTTGGCCGACGTGGAGGCCCGCATGCCCGCGATGCTCTCGAACTATCGGGCCCGCCTCCGCGAGCGTCTCGGTGCGCTCCTGCGCGACACAGGTGCTGCCCTGAGGGAAGAGGAACTGCGTCGCGAGGTCGTGCTGTTCGCTGACCGGTCCGATGTGACCGAGGAAGTTACGCGTCTTCGCAGCCACCTTGCTCTGGTTCGCTCGTTGCCAGGGCGGGAGGAACCGGTCGGGAGACACCTCGAGTTTGCAGCCCAGGAGATGTTCCGCGAGGCGAACACGATCGCTTCGAAGGCCGCGGGCTCCGAACTGATCGAGCGGGTGCTCGACTTGAAGGCGGAGATCGAGAAACTCCGCGAGCAGGCCCTGAACGTCGAATAGGGCGGGGGAGCGCTCGAATGGCGTCACCCACCAGAGGCGGCGGGTTGGTCGTCGTCATCTCCGGGCCCTCCGGCGCCGGCAAGACCACGCTCTGCCGCCGACTCGTGGAGCGCTATGGATACGAGTTCTCCGTCTCGGTCACAACGCGCCCCCCGCGCAGCGGGGAGGTAAACGGCAGGGATTACTTCTTCGTGACACCGGAGGAGTTCGGTTCGATGGTGTCGCGCGGCGAATTGCTCGAACACTCGGAACACTTCGGACATCGGTACGGCACGCCGCGCTCGCCGGTCGAGCGTGCCATAGGCGAGGGGAGGGTGATATTGCTCGACATAGATGTGAACGGCGCGGCGCAGGTGCGGAAGCAGTTACCGGGGGCCGTCTGCATATTCGTGTCAGCCCCCAGCGACGCCGAGAACGAGCGGAGGCTGCGCGGTCGCCACTCCGAGGACGAGTCTGCGATCCGCCAGCGGCTTCTCCGGGCCGAGATGGAAAAGGCGATGCAGGTCGAGTACGATTACAGGGTGGTGAACGACGACCTTGAGCAAACCGTGGCCAGGCTCCACGATATTATACAATCGGAGGCAATGCGACGGCATGGACGTGGAACGACTTGAAAGATTGACTCGGAAGGTCGGTGGGAGATTCCGGTTGACGTCGCTCCTTCAGAAGCGACTGGCCGAACTGGTCAAGGGTTCTCCGCCCCTCGTGGATCTGCCGCCCAACAACTACCTCGAGGTTGCGCTGCGGGAGGTGGAGGAGGGGCGAATCGAACTCCTTCTGCCGTGGACGAAGGAGGAGCCGGGGAAACTGGAGGCGCCGAAGGAGAAATGACTGCGCTCGAAGGCGCCAGGGTCCTCCTGGGCGTCACGGGAAGCGTCGCGGCATACAAGGCGGCAGACCTCACCGTCCGCCTGAAGGAGGCCGGTGCGAGCGTGCGGGTGATTCTTACCGAGGCAGCGCAGCGGTTCATCACTCCGCTGACGTTCGAGACGCTTTCCCGCGAGCCGGTTCTCACCGGCATGTGGGAGCGGAGCCAGTTTCCGGAACCCCGGCACGTCACCATTGCAGAGTGGGCGCAAATCCTCGTGGTCGCCCCGGCGAGCGCTGACATCATCGGCAAACTTGCTTGTGGCATTGCGGACGACCTACTTTCGTGCTTGGCACTGGCTATTTCGAGGCCGCCCGTCATTGCGCCGGCCATGAACGACGCGATGTACCGCCATCCCGCAGTGCAGGAGAACATCGAGCGGTTGCGGCAGCGCGGCTGCGTCTTCGTCGGGCCGGTCGAGGGGCGGCTCGCAACCGGTAAAGTGGGGATCGGCAGGCTGGCGCCGGTGGAAGATATCATGGCGGCCATCGAGGGGGCATTGCAAATGCGCGCGGCTGGGCAGCGCTGACCCCATCGTGTCGAGCGACCGTGCCAATATGAGCGGAAGTGGCCGTTTCCGAGGGGAAAATGCGAATCGTTGTCACAGCCGGGCCTACCCGCGAATACCTCGATGACGTCCGTTTCATCACCAACGCATCGAGTGGCCGGATGGGATATGCGATAGCGCGGGCCGCCGCCAGGGCGGGCCACGAGGTGGATCTCGTCAGCGGTCCCACGATGCTGGAGCCGCCTCGCAGCGTCCGCGTGACCCATGTCATGACCACGCAGGAGATGTACGAGGCCACAGCGAGGTTGTTCGAAAGGGCGGATTGCCTCATCGGGGCTGCGGCGCCTGCCGACTACAGGCCGGCGCGTCGCGCCAGGGGCAAACCCCGGAAGCCGACCGGGCCGTTCGCCCTGCGACTCCGCCCGACGGTGGATATCCTCGGCGTGCTCGGCCGCAGGAAGGGCCGGCGCGTAATTGTGGCGTTCGCGCTGGAGGTTCAGGACCCGGTGAGGCGTGCTGTCGAGAAGATGCGGCAAAAGCGGGCGGACGCCGTCGTGCTCAACGGGCCCTCGGCTATGGGCGCGGACCGTGCGGATGCGACCGTTATCGCGCGCGATGGAGTCCGAATCGAGATGCGAAACGCCTCGAAGGAGCAGATCGCTGCTCGCATAGTCAGGTTGGCAGAAGAGTTGTGGGCCGGCTTCCGAACAGCGAAGGTTCAGGATGACAGCGAAGACCATCATCGTGGGCGTCAGCAGGGTCGCGGGCGCTGAAGATATACCGCTGCCCGGCTACCAGAGTGAACACGCGAGCGGCATGGACCTGTGCGCCGCAGTCACCGAGCCTCTCCCCATTCCTCCGGGAGAGATACGTCTCGTGCCGACAGGACTGCGCATCGCGGTACCCCCTGGCTACGAGGCGCAGGTGCGAGCGAGGAGCGGTCTGGCGCTCAGGCATGGGATCTTCGTTGTCAACGCGCCGGGCACCATTGATGCCGATTACCGCGGCGAGGTCGGGGTCATCCTCGGGAACTTCGGCAAGGAGACATTCGTGGTGCATCGCGGGACGCGAATCGCGCAACTCGTGATCCAGCAGGTCGTCCGCGCCGAGTGGGAGCCGCGCGATGAACTCGACGCCACTCGAAGGGGGCCCAGCGGATTCGGGCACACGGGGCATTGAGCGGGCTCGCCGTCACCGCTCCTGCACCACGATCTGTGCGGTGATGGCATACACATTGACCGTGGGGTATAATCTCGTCGAAACCTCCGGGTAACCTGCGGACCGCGCGATGGACCGGAAACGACGGTATCGTCTTATCGCCGGCTTCTTGCTGTTTGCTGCGGCGCTGATGCTTCTTCTCAGCGTCGCCAGCCACCATCCCCAGGACTTGCCGACGACGGGTTATCCGCCGAATCGGCCTGTGCAGAACCTTCTCGGGATAGTCGGCGCCCACATTGACTACGGTGGGCGGTTCCTCATCGGCAGCGGCTGCTATCTCGTCTCGCTGTTCCTTGCCGTTGCTGGTGCGATGATGATAGCTGACCGGCCGGTTGACGATGTCTGGGTGCGGATCCTCGGCTGTGCGATAATCGTCCTTGCGTGGTCTTCAGGTGCGGGGTTGCTCCTGGACGGGGGAATCCACCCGGGCGGCTTCGGCGGCATGCTCGGTCGCCTCATGGCCGAACGGGTCCTCCGGCCATTCCTGGGTACGACCGGTGCCTACCTCGTTGTGGTGCTGGCGCTCGCCATCGGTTCCCTGCTCGCTGCCGACGTGATCGTCCTTTGGCTCGGACGAAGGGGGCTGGCGCTGATCACAGGACGAGGCCGCGCTCTTGGCGACACGGGCGATGGCGACCGCACCGCCACCACGATCACCGCCGACCGGCTCGCGGAGCAGAAGGCGATGCTACAGCAGCGCCTGGAGGAGATGCGCTCCCAGGTAAAGGAGACGCAGCCAGCGGCGACGCCTCCTCCGCAGGAACGGAAGCCGGCGACGAGCGAGGTCACCACTCTCATAGTGCACGAGAAGAGGCCACCACGCGAGAGCAAGAGGGCCGAGGCTCGCGAGACGGAGACGGGCTATGTGCTTCCGGGCGTGGACCTGCTGGATCCGATTCCTCCGGAGACACAGCGGCCCGACGAACATATAGAGATGAAGCGCGAGGTGCTGGAGCGAACGCTGGAGGAGTTCCGGATCGCGGCGCAGGTCGTCGAGATAGACCGGGGTCCGGTGATCACGCAGTTCGAACTCGAGGTTGCTCCGGGAGTCAAGATAACCCAGATCGCCACGCTGGCTGACGACCTTGCCCGCGCCTTGAAGGCGCCGAGCGTCCGTATCGTGGCTCCCATCCCTGGCAAGTCCACCGTTGGCGTCGAGGTCCCGAACACCCATCGCGAGATCGTCCGGTTCCGCGAACTCTTCGAATGCGGCGTCCTCGAGCGGAAGCGCATGAACATCCCGCTCCTACTGGGCAAGGATGCAAGCGGTGTGCCGCTGGTGGCGGACCTCACCCAGATGCCGCATCTTCTCATCGCCGGCGCCACGGGTTCCGGAAAATCCGTCTGCATAAACTCGATAATCATGAGTTTCCTCATGACGCAATACCCCGAGGAGTTGAAGTTGATACTCCTGGACCCGAAGATGGTTGAACTTGCCGCCTTCCGGGACGTGCCGCACCTGATGACGCCAGTGGTCACCGACATGAAGAAGGCAGCGGGCGTGCTCGAATGGGCCTGCCGGAAGATGGACGAGAGATACTCGCTCCTGGCGAACGTCGGTGCGCGCAACATCACGGCCTACAACGCGCTCGGTGAAGACGGGATCCGCAAGCGCCTTGACGTGACGAAGGACGAGCCGCTGGACGGGGTCCCGTTCCACATGCCCTACATTGTCATCATCATTGACGAACTGGCTGACCTGATGATGGTTGCGGCAAAGGACGTGGAGAACCTGATCACGCGTCTGGCCCAGAAATCCCGCGCAGTGGGCCTGCATCTCATCGTTGCAACGCAGAGGCCTTCTGTTGATGTCGTGACGGGACTCATCAAGGCGAACCTGCCGTCGCGCATCGCCTTCCAGACGGCGAGCAAGGTTGACTCGCGAACCATCCTCGACCGGAACGGGGCCGAGAAACTCCTCGGTCGTGGCGACATGCTTTTCTTGCCCCCCGGCAGTTCGAGCCTGATTCGGATGCAGGGCACCTTCGTAAGCGATGACGAGATCCGCCGGGTGACCGCGTACCTCTCCGAGAGGGCCAAGCCGCGGTTCGAGCAGGAATTGCTCAGGCCCGCCGACGCCGACGAGGCGGCCCCCGGCGAGCGCGACGAACTCTTCGACGAGGCGGTTCGCATCGTCCTCGAGTCGCAACGGGGCTCCGTGTCGCTCCTCCAGCGCCGACTCGGCGTTGGCTACTCGCGCGCCGCGCGGCTCATTGACATGATGGCGGAGGTCGGCATCGTGGGCGACTACAAGGGCAGTCAGGCACGCGAGGTGCTCTGGACGCTCGAGGACTGGGAGGCGGCCAAGCAGGAACGGAAGACGCAGTAGCGTGATCCCCCTTTCGACCCTCGCGCCGTCCTCGACTCGCAGCGTGAAGACCCGGCAGGAGGAGAATCTTGAAGGCCATCATGGTCATGTTCGACTCGTTGAATCGCCACATGCTCCCCCCGTACGGCTGCGAGTGGGTTCATGCCCCGAACTTCCGCAGGTTGGCCGAGAGGACTGTCACGTTCGACAATTGTTACGCTGGCAGTCTGCCATGCATGCCCGCCAGACGCGAGATCCACACCGGTCGCTACAACTTCCTCCACCGCAGTTGGGGTCCCATCGAGCCGTTCGACCGCTCCATGCCGGAGATATTGAAGGAGAACGGCATCCATACGCATCTCGTCAGCGACCACTATCATTACTGGGAGGAGGGAGGGGCGACGTATCACACCCGATATTCCACCTGGGAGATATCGCGCGGCCAGGAGGGCGACCCGTGGAAGGGACAGGTGCGCGATCCTGTTATGCCGCCCATACACGGTCGGGAGCCGGTGGGGCCGGTGCGGCAGGACTGGATCAACAGGCAATTCATGCAGCATCCGGAAGAGCAGCCACAGGCCATGACCTTCGCAATGGGCCTGGAGTTCATTCGCCGCAACCACGAGGACGACAACTGGTTCCTTCACATCGAAACCTTCGACCCGCACGAACCGTTCTTTGTGCACGAAAAATACCTGCGGCTTTATCCCCACGATTACCATGGACCGCATTTCGACTGGCCACCATACCGTCGTGTCGAGGAAACGCCGGAACAGGTTGCTCATTGCCGTTACGAATACGCCGCGCTGGTGAGCATGTGCGACGAGAGCCTAGGAAAGGTCCTCGACCTGATGGACGAACTCGACATGTGGCGCGACACGATGCTCATAGTGAATACCGACCACGGGTTCCTCCTCGGCGATCACGAATGGTGGGGAAAATGCCGGATGCCCTTTTACAACGAAATAGTGCATCTGCCCCTCTTCATATGGGACCCGCGTTGCGGCCTGCGCGGCGCACGGCGCGGGAGCCTGGTTCAGACAATAGACCTCCCGCCGACGCTGCTCGAGTTCTTCCGGTTGGCTTGCCCGCCCGAAATGCAGGGACGCTCCCTCCGCGACACCATAATGGGGGACCGGCCCGTGCGGCACGCGGCCCTGTTCGGCATCCACGGCGGCCACGTGAACGTGACCGACGGGCGCTACGTCTACATGCGCGGTCCGGCCACTCCGGCGAACCAGCCGCTGTACGAGTACACACTGATGCCCACTCACATGAAACACACGTTTGACGTGGCCGAACTTCAGGAAATCAGTCTGAGCCGTCCGTTCGATTTCACTCGTGGTTGCCGCGTGATGAGGATCCCGGCGCGCGCATGGTGCGACCCCACCCCGTTCGGCACGCTCCTGTACGACCTATCTGAGGACCCGCGGCAGGAACGGCCCATATCCAACCCGGCCGTCGAGCGCCGAATGAGAGATCTCCTGGTGGAACTCATGCGTGCGAATGATGCTCCCGAGGAACAATACGAGCGGCTGGGCCTCATCTGACCGTTTTGAACTCTCGGCCACGGCACTGTCGCTCAGCGCCGTCTGTGGTGTCTGCGACGACCCGACGGAGGCCCGGGGACTTCGGTCCATGGCTGCGGGATGCAAGACCTCCAGGCCGTGCCGCATCCTGCTGGTCGCCATCTTCCTCTCGTGCCTTGTCATGGGCTGTTCGACTGCTCAGCGGACCTCTGCGGACGACACGGCTCCGGAAACGCCGCTGTTCAGTTTCGTCCATCTGACCGACATCCATTGTAGCGTTGCGCCGCGGCCCGCAGTTGCGCCGCCTGCCGTCGCCTTTCTCGACATCGCCGGCTACAAGGCGTACTGGACAGATCGCGCGGGTGCGGCGGCCAGACTGGAGCACACGGTGGAGTATCTCAATGCCGCGATAAGACCGGACTTCGTCCTCGTCACGGGCGATCTGACGAGCGGCGGCAGCCTGGATGATTTGCGAAGGGTGAAGCAAATCCTGGGCCGGCTCGATATGCCGTATCACACCCTCATGGGAGATAACGACGCCCCCCGGCGTGGGGCTGACTCGAACGGAGAGGCCTACGTGCGGCTCTTCGGCACACCTGACACTTTCTTCGACCGGGGCGGATGGCGAGTTATCCTTCTGAGCGGCGACCCGGGCGAGGCAAACCTCGCCTGGCTCGAGGAGGTCATCGAATCAGCGGACCGACGTCCCGTGATACTGTGCACTCATCTCCTCGTGTTCGCCGATCCGCTCACCGCAGTTCTCGCGAACTTCTATGGCGAACGGGCGACGATGACGCGGGGCGCGAAGGTGGAGGAGATCCTTGCCAGGCACCCGAACGTCGCGCTGGTCCTGTCCGGACATGTTCACTGCAATCTCCAGTGGCGACGGGGTGGGACGACCTTTTACACCACGGCGGCTCTCGCAGGCGTGCCGGCAGCGTTCCGTCTCTTCCGGGTCTTTCGCGACCGGGTGGAGATGCACCTCTACGAGGCGGATGGAATCGAGAAGATGGCGTCAGGGGAGTGGCGGGTAACGGCGGTAGTCACCGAGCGCCGGTGACCGTTCGGGCCCGCT